>Ga0310690_10007776_pt1 | contig 13740 bp, 13 predicted proteins | sample AusTroGonzalo_MG_2_FD_207661 | JGI IMG/M metagenome (GOLD analysis project Ga0310690, IMG submission 207661) | Bovine rumen microbial communities from tropical cattle in Woodstock, Queensland, Australia - Gonzalo_04 (v2) (version 2) | ecosystem: Host-associated > Mammals > Digestive system >... | reverse complement strand
TGGTGATGATATACAGGAAGGTATGTATATTGTATTTAATCTTACTGCACCTAACGTAGCATATGACGCACAGGTTAAGAGTAGGATTACTAAAATTGATATGAAACCATTTACTCAACCGATTATTGAAGCATTTTCAATTTGGTTAAGTAATAATGAAAAAGATATTAAAACAATTGTGGACAAGGCGCTTCAAGCTAGAAAGGCTCGTGAAGCAGCCAAGAAAGCTAGAGAGGCCGTTCGCAATGTCCAAAAAAAGAAAGAAAAAGCACTTAAATTTGATAGCAAATTAGCAGATTGTTATAGTAAACAGAGAAGTAAGTGCGAAATTTACATTACAGAAGGTGATTCTGCTTCTGGAAACTTAAAGACTGCAAGAAACAATGAATTTCAAGCAGTTATGCCAGTCAGAGGTAAAATTCTGAACACACAGAAAGCAAGTTTAGCACAGATTCAGAAAAACGCTGAAATTATGACAATGATTAATGCTTTTGGATTAACTATTGATCCAAAAACATTAAAAATTACATATAAGCCTGAAGATTTAAGATATGGTAAGATTATCATTATGAGCGATGCTGATGTTGATGGTGCTCATATTAAGAATCTATTTTATACTTTCATTTGGAATTTCTGTCCCGAATTAATTAAAGATGGTTATGTATACGCAGGAGTGCCTCCTCTTTATAAAGTAACCATTGGAAAAAAATATAAATATCTTAAAAATGATGAAGCTCTTGAAGAATTTAGAGAAGCTAATAAGGGTAAAAAATATCAGGTCAATCGAATGAAAGGACTTGGTGAAATGGACGTTGAGGAAACTGAAGAAACCTTAACCGATCCAGAGAACAGAATTATTAAGCAGATTACTGTAGAAGATATTGCGGCTGCTGATAAATTATTTGAAGAATTAATGGGGACGAGTGTTACTTTTAGAAAGAATTATATAAAAGAACATTCAAAGGAGGCAACTTATAATGCCGAATAGAATTGTAACCAATAAAGATATTGATAATATCAATTGTACATATTATCAAATGAAACAGCATCGTCCTGAATGTATGATTAGTTTTTCTGAAATAGCAGAAGCTACAGGATGGTCAGCAACTACTGTAAAAAAATATTTAAATAAAAATTGGGTTCCACGTGATAAAGATAAAACATATTGTGATACAAATTTAGAACATCCTGGATTATATCTTTTAGGCGATATTAAAGTTATTGAAAATATTATTAAATATTATCTAAAAACTGGTCAAGCTAAAAATATAGCTAATAGATTAAAACAATATAAAACAACTAATCCAACTGTTAAATTATTAGATACTTGTTTTATTTCAGAAAAAAGATTAGATAAAAAAGAAAAAGAGTATCAAGAAGATATGAAATGGTTTGGTACAAGGGTTGGCAAAACTGAATGGTTTGAAGTTCCAAAAGAAGTTTATGAAAAATTAGCAAAAGTTGGATTTAAAGAGCCATTTTGGAGATTAATTCCTACGGAGATTGCTTATGATAAATAATGATATTTTACATGAATTAGGTACAAATTTCATAGAGTATGCGGTTGCCGTTAACACCGATCGTGCTATTCCAAATGCTACAGATGGATTAAAGCCAGTAGCAAAGAGAATTATATATGGTGCGTTTGATAAAGGTTTTAAATCTGATAAACCACATGTTAAGTGCGCTAATATAGTTGGTAATGTAATGGCTGATTGGCACCCTCATGGAGATAGTTCTATTTATGGAGCATTAGTCCGTATGAGTCAGGAATGGGTAATGCGTTATCCATTAATTGACTTCCATGGTTCTAAAGGTAATATAGATGGTGATGGTCCAGCTGCTTATCGTTATACAGAAGCAAGACTTGCTAAATTAACAGAAGATGGAATGTTAAGAGGTATTAAAAAGAATACTGTAGATTTCATTCCAAATTATTCTGAAACTGAAGATGAACCAGTTGAACTTCCAGCACTATTTCCAAACTTACTTTGTAATCCAAATAGTGGAATTGGTGTAGCTATGGCATGTAATTGGGCACCACATAATCTCCGAGAAGTGGCCGCCGCAATTTATGACTATATGGACGGTAAAGAACCGATGCTTCCAGGTCCTGATTTTCCAACAGGTGGAGTAATTATCAATAAAAATGATATTCCATCTATTATGCGGACGGGGCATGGTTCTGTAAAAGTTCGTGGTAAATATACATTTGAAAAAGATAATATAGTATTTACTGAACTTCCTTATGGAGTTGGAACTGAAGCAGTAATGACACAGATCGGTGAGGCCTGTGATGCTGGTGAAATTACTGGAATTGAAGATATTCGTAATGAAAGTAATAAAAAAGGATTTAGACTTGTAATTGCATGTGAGAAAAATGCTCCATTAACTACAATTTTAAATAAATTATTTAGTAAAACTAATTTACAAACGAGTTTTTCATATAATCAAGTTGCTCTTATTGATAAAACTCCTACAGAGTTAAATCTTAAACAATGTATTAAGGTATATATTGATTATAATTCTAATTGTATAATTAGAGAAGCACAGTTTGATATAAAGAAAACTCAAGATAGACTTCATATTATAAATGGATTAATCAAAGCAATAGATATTATTGATGAAATTATTGTTATGATTAAAAAGTCAGCATCTGCGGCAGTCGCTAAGCAGACACTGATTACCCAGTATAAGTTCTCTGAAGCTCAGGCTAAAGCAATTCTTGATATGAAACTTTCAAGACTTGCTAAACTTGAAAAGGAAGAACTTGAAACTGAAAAAACTGAATTAGAAGCACTTCTTATTAAACTTCAGAAGATTTGTGAAAATCCACAGGCTGAATTAAGAATTCGTCTTAAGGATCTTGTAGATAAGTATGGAGACGATCGGAGAACCGAGCTTGCGCAAATTGAAGTTAAGAAAGAAGAAAAAGAAATTGAATATGTAGAACCAGAGAAGGTAGTCGTTGTTATGACAGAAAGTGGTCTGATTAAGAGGATCCCGACAGCGAGCTTCCGCACTCAAAAGAGAAATGGTAAAGGTATTAAAACACAAAATGATATTACGTCTTGTGTAATTCGCACCAATACCATTGATCAGCTTATGGTTTTCACAGATCAAGGTAAGATGTATCGTCTTTTAGTAGATAAAATTCCAGCTGGTACAAATAGTACTGATGGAGTTCCAATTAAGTCTCTTATTACAATGGAGCCTGATGAAAAACCAAGTATTATATATTCAATTTATCGTGATACAGATGCTAATTATATTCTCTTTACAACTAAAAATGGTTTAGTAAAAAAGACCTCTCTTGATGAATATGTAAAAACAAAGAAATCAACTGGCATTGCCGCAATTACTATTCGTGAAGGAGATAGTTTAAAGAATATTAATCTTATAAAAGATGAACCAATTATTATTGTAAGTAAAAATGGTAATGTAATAAGATTTAATTCAAATGAGATTTCTGCTTCTGGAAGAGCAACTTCTGGGGTAAAGGGAATTAATCTTAATCCTGGTGATGAAGTAGTAACAACTCTTGTAGTTCGTCATGATTCAGATGATTTAGCATTATTTACAACTAATGGATTAGGTAAAAAAGTTCTTTTATCAGAATTTCCAATTCAAAAGCGTTCTGGTAAAGGTATTATAGGACATAAATCAACAGATGTAACTGGACAAATTGCGGCAGCCGCATTAATTACAAATGATGATATGATATTAATTGTTGGAGATAAAACTTCTATCTGTTTAAGTGGTAAAGATATTCCATTATTAAGTAGAACTTCAATAGGTAATCAATTAATAAAAGCTAAAAAAGTAAAATCTGTTAGTAAGGTATAAGAAAGGTCATATTGACCTTTCTTTTTTTTTATGTTATAATATTTATATATAAATATAAATGGGAGAAAATAATGGAAGAAATTAAATTAAAGATGTCTGATTTAATAAAACAATTAAATGATGCAACTAAAGCATATGACGAAGGACATCCATTTATGACTGATGAAGAGTGGGATAATTTATATTTTATTCTTCAACAAACTGAAAATCAAACAGGAGTAATTCTACCAGATTCTCCAACTCAAACAATATACTATGAAGTTAGAAATGAACTTCCAAAAGTAGAGCATAATCATAAAATGCTTTCACTTGATAAAACTAAAAGTTTAGAAGTTGTTAATGCATATATTAAAGAACAACCATGTATTGTAATGTGTAAAATGGATGGGTTAACTTGTTCGTTACATTATAAAGATGGTAAATTAGTATCTGCGGAAACCCGTGGCAATGGCTTAGTAGGTGAAGATATAACTCATAATATTAAAGTATTACCTAATGTTCCAAATAGAATTGCATTAAAAACTGATTTGGTTATTGATGGTGAAATTATCTGTGATTATGATAATTTCAAGAATTTTAGTGAAGTATTTAAAAATCCTCGCAATTTTGCGGCTGGTAGTATTAGACTTCTTGATTCTAGAGAATGCAGAAACCGCAATCTTACATTTGTAGCTTGGGAAGTTATTCAAGGTATTGATGAATTAGAATTATTATCTGATAAACTAAAATATTTACAAAATTTAGGTTTCACAATTGTCCCATTTGTAACATATCAAGGTATTTTTCAAGATGATATTGTTGATTTAGTTAAACGACTTGGAGACGGTTATCGTTATCCTATTGATGGTATTGTTTTTAAGTTTGATAATATAGCATATGGTAAAATGCAAGGAGAAACAACTCATCATTTTAAAAATGCTATTGCATATAAATTTTATGATGAATCTGTAGAAACTAAATTAATTAATATTGAGTGGGGTATGGGTAGAACTGGAGTTTTAACGCCAGTTGCAATATTTGAACCAGTTGAGTTAGAGGGTTCTACTGTGGAGCGCGCGAGCCTTCATAATGTAAGTATTATGAAGGAAACTTTAGGTAAAATGCCTTGGGTTGGTCAAAAAATACGCGTTTTTAAAGCTAATATGATTATTCCTCAAATCGAATGGGCTGAGGAAGATGATGAAACTACTAAAAATTATATTGATTATCCAAAGATTTGTCCTGTTTGTGGAAAACCTGCAAAAATGGTGCTTTCTGATAATGGAATAATTAATATGATTTGTACAAATCCAAACTGTGAAGGTAAATTAATTAATAGATTAGACCATTTCTGTGGAAAGAAAGGTTTAGATATTAAAGGGCTTTCAAAAGCTACTTTAGAAAAATTAATTGCTTGGGGTTGGATTAATGAATTATCAGATATTTTTAAACTGGATTTTCATAAAGAAGAATGGATTAAACAGCCTGGATTTGGTGAAAAATCAGTTAATAAAATATTAGATGCGATTTATGAAGCTAGACATTGGAATGAAGTAGACTTTATCTCTGCTATTGGAATTCCAATGATAGGACAAACTTTAGCAAAAAAATTAGTAAAACATCTAAAAAATCCAAATAATTATTATGCAGAATTTAGACAATTAATTAAAGATGGATTTGATTTTTCTGAATGGGAAGGATTTGGTCCAGAAAAACATTCTGCAATAATGAATTTTGACTATACAGAAGCCGATGAAGCATCAAAGTTTGTTTTATTAAATGAAGAAAATAGTGTAGAAGTAGAAGCTGCGGATAAGTTAAAAAATATGACTTTTGTTATTACAGGAAAATTACATCATTTTAAAAATCGTGATGAGTTAATACATAAAATTGAACTTAATGGTGGAACTGTATCTAGTTCAGTAAGTAGTAAAACTAGTTATTTAATCAATAATGATGCTAACTCTACTTCTTCTAAAAATATGACCGCAAAGAAACTTGGTATTTCAATTATTTCTGAAGAAAAATTAATGGAAATGATTGACTTTTAAAAAAATTTTTTCTATAATATACTTGTAAATATTAAATAAGGAAAAACTAATGACTCATAAACAATTGCGTAAAATAGCAAATGAAATAGCAAGAAATGAGAAAATTATTCAAGAAAATATAGATGAAGATGCTGTGACGAAAGCCCAAGACGAGATTATTTCACTTTCGAGTCAATTAGACATATTTGATCTATTGTATCTTGATGAATTACTACAAGAAATGTTAAAAAAATCTTGATTTTAAAAAAAATTTTTCATATAATATTTACAGTAAATATAAAACATATAATATTTAATAGTTTAATAAGGAGATTATAACTATGGCAATGAAGGAAAATTCTAAGAAGGTTCTTAATTATCTCAAGGAGATCAATGGTACTAATGTTACCGCTGCAGATGTAGCTGATGCTCTTGGACTTGAGAAGAGAAGTGTTGATGGCATCTTCACCAGCGCTATTCAGAGAAAGGGCCTTGGTGTTCGTACTCCTGCTGAGATTGAGCTTGCTGATGGAACTCATGCACAGGTTAAGTTCCTGTCTCTTACTCCAGCTGGTATGGCATTCGATCCCGACGCAACTGAAGAGTAATCGAAGCATATATTTGATGGGGTAGAATTAAATATTCTACCCCTTTTTTATAAGTAAAATTATGCCTGCTTATTTAGTACCAATTCTAATTGGAATTATCCTAGGAGCGGGGATAATATATTTGTGTTTACGGAAAAAATTAAAAGTAACACAAACCATAAATGATGAAATCGCTCTAAAAAATCAAGAATTACAAAAAGAGCAAACGACTTTAAATCTTGCTATTTCCCAACTAACTAGCCAAAAGCAAGAACTAAAAAATTCTGTAAAAGACTTACAAGACTATGCTGATGAATATTATCAAAAAAATTTAGAATTAGCAACTGAAAGATTAAATACATCATTAGAGCGAGCCGCAGAAAAATATCAGCAAGATGAACAAGAATATCAAGATGAATATTTAAAAACAATTAAAGAAAGTGCTGAAGCATTTGCAAACGAAGTTATGGATAAAAAGTTGGAAATAGACCAACTGACAGATACTTTAAATACATTGCGGGCTTCGGTTCATGCGGCCGTTGAAGCTCATAAAAGAGATCTTGAAGATAAGAATAAAGTTGAATTTTACAGATTACAAGTCCCAGAGTCTGATGTAAAAGAAATTAAAGTTTTAAGAGAAGTAATACCTAAGTTAAGAGACCCTGAAGCTCTTAATAAGGTAGTTTGGAAAGTATATTACGAAAAACCATATACTGATTTAATAGGACGAGTTGTTGGTAATAAAACAAAAACTGGAATTTATAAATTAACTAATATAGAAAATGGAATGTGCTATGTTGGGCAAGCGGTTGATATAGCAGATAGATGGAAAACACATATCAAGCGTGGTTGTGGAGCCGAATCGGGCGGCCGCAATAAACTTTATCCAGCAATGTATGCTATTGGACCAGAAAATTTTACTTTTGAAATTATTGAAGAATGCGATCGTTCTAAATTAAATGAACGAGAAGATTACTGGCAAGAATATTTTAAAGCAAAAGAATTTGGTTATAGTATTAAATAAAGGAGTACTTTATGCATCGTATTATAGACGGTAGAGGAACCGGAAAGACCTCTCGCCTTATGCTCGCTGCTAAGGAAAATAATGGTCGTGTTATTTGTAGTAATCCTGATGCGATGAAATATAAAGCTGACCGTTATGGGATAACTGGTATAGATATCTCTTCATATGAAGATTTAGTAGAAGGAAATATTCCAAATAGCAAACAACCTTTATATATAGATGAAATTGATAAATTCCTTAAAGCAGTAGCTCCGAATATTGATGGTTATACATTAACAAATGAGGAATAAAAATGATGGTAAAAGTATTTAAATTTAATAAAAATAATAAGATCGAATTTACTCAAGACGAATTAGAAAAATTACTTAATGAAGCATATAATGCTGGTTATTATGATGGTAAATATAGTCATAACTATTGGACTTGGACTTCTCCATATTATACTGGAACTCCAAGTTGGTATGGCACCACCTATACTACCACTACAGCTTCAAACGCAAGTGATGAATGCACTATTACTTGTGGAGCAAATAATCCAACCTCAGATACAGTTTGTATAAACAGCTCTGACTATAAGTACGGCGATGGCACAGTTACTATTAAAGTTTCTAAAGATTGATTTTGTTAATTAAAAATGATATAATATTTATATAAAATAAAGTTTTAAATAGTTTTAAGAAATGAGTAATTAACAAATGACGAAGAAACAGGAATTTATTAATTTTATTGATGAATTAATGGTAGCCGCTCCACAGATTAAGCCAAGTGAAGATGTACTAGCTTATTTTGAAGCGTTTAAAGGAAAAGAAATGAATAAAGCAGAATTTACCGAAAATGGTAGATTAATTCTTGAGTATCTGCAGAATAATCCAAAGCAGATTATGTGGAAAGCAAAGGATATTGGAGAAGGTCTGTTTATTAGTTCTCGCGCAGTAAGTGGAGCTATGAGAAAACTTGTAACTGATGGTTATGTTGAAAAAGTAGGTCAAGACCCTGTTATTTATACGATTACAGATAAAGGTAAGACAGCAGATTTAACGATTATTGAAGAAAATAAGGAGAATGAATAATTATGAAGACAATGATTAATAGAACTCACATTGAGGGTCTGCTTTATGATATTAATAAGCTGGAACAGAAGGTTTCTGGTTCTACTTCCAAGAACCCTGGCACAACTTTTATTTCTGGTGAAATCCAGATCGCAACAGATGAAGCTTGTGTAAATATCGTTCCAGTTCATTTCACATATGTAACTGCAACAACTCAGAAGGGAACTCCGAACGCGACCTTCACAGTTCTTCAGAACATTATTAATGGCACTTTTGGAACTTGCATGAGAGATGGCAAGGATAAGGCAATCAAGGTTAGAATTGATTCTGCTATTGGTCTGAATGATTTCTATACTGATCGTAATGGTGAAGAAGAACTCGTCTCTGCAAAGAGAAATGAAGGTGGTTTCGTTCATAAGATCGATGTCCTAGCTGAAGATGAAAAGACTCGCAACACTTTTGAAGCAGATATGATTATCACTAAGGTAACTCATGTTGATGCGAATGAAGAGAGAAAGCTGCCTGAAAAGGTAGTCGTAAAGGGAGCAGTTTTTGATTTCAGAAAGGCACTCCTTCCTGTTGAGTTCAGTGCAGTAAACCCAGCTGCGATGACTTATTTCGAAAGTCTGGAAGCATCTAGCAAGAATCCTGTATTTACCAAGGTTTGGGGACGCCAGGTTGCTGAGCAGGGTGTAAGAAAGATTGAAGAAGAGTCCGCATTTGGTGAAGTAAAGGTTAGAGAAGTTCCGACTTCTCATAAGGATTGGGTCATTACTGGCGCATCTAAGGAACCATATGAATGGGATAGCGAAGAAACTATTACTGCGGCCGAGCTGACTGAAGCAATGGCAAATCGTGAAACTTATCTTGCCGGTGTGAAGCAGAGATGGAGTGAATATAAAAACTCCCAGAGCGCAGCAGCGCCCGCAGGTGGACAGAAGTTTGATTTCTAATTGACAAATTTTAGTATTAACGAAAGGAAGTGCTAAAATGGCAATTAATTTAAAAGCAATCAAACCACATAAAATTAGTAAGGATCTAACAAGTTATACAATTTATATGTATGGCCCAGGCGGAGTAGGTAAAACTACTTTCGCCTGTGAAATCCCGAATTCTATTCTGTTCGCTTTTGAACATGGATATGGTTCTCTGAATGTTGAAATGCCTGTAGATATTACTTCTTGGGCAGATGTAAGAGGACTTCTTCGTCAGCTTGATGATCCAGAAATTAAAGAGAAATATCATACAATTATTTTCGATACTGTTGATAAGGCTGCTGCTCTTTGCGAAAAGTATGTATGTAATCAGTTAGGTATTGAAAATATTGGTGATGGTGGCTGGGCTGTAAATGGCTGGGCCAAGGTGAAAAAGGAATGGGAATCTGTTCTTAATACTATCCAGATGAAGGGTTATACATTATTCTTCATTTCTCATGCCAAAGAAAAGGTGATTAAGAGAAAAGATGGTAGTGATTATAATCAGATTGCCCCAGCTTGTCCGAATACTTATAATGAAATTGTTAGAAATCTTGTAGATATTGAGACTTATGCTACCATCTCAGGTGGTGTCCGCAGTCTTGTTATTAGAGATGCTGATGATTTTATTGAATGTAAGAGTCGTATTAAATATATGCCTCCTAGAGTAGACTTTTCTTATAATGCACTTGAAACTGCTATTAAGGATGCTATTAATAAGGAAGAGCAGGAACGTGGTTCTTCAGCTATGACGAATGAACGTCAGACAACTATAGTTCAGGAAACCACATATGACTTTGATGGATTAATGAAGGAATTTAATGCAGTTGTATCTAAACTTATGGCTGATAATCAGAGTAATGCTTATAAGATTACTGCAATTGTAGATAAATATCTTGGCAAAGGAAAGAAAGTTTCTGATGCTTCTCCCGAACAGGCTGAACTCGTTGCTTTAATTGTAGATGATATTAAGGCTGAGTTAATGTAAAAAATGAAATATAAATGTCAACTCATGGTGGAAGCGCCATGAGTTGATTTTTTATTAATTTTATTGTATAATAATTATATATGGTATGAAAGGAGTATATAAGAGTGGCACACCGAGTTAAGTGTTACTATTGTGGTAAGACCTTCGATCGTGACAAAGAACCTTTTGTTCTTGTGTCCACTCGCAGGTATGCTCATAAAAGTTGCGCAGATGGTGCTCAAAAATCAGAGTTCCAAGAAGTTAAGGATAAAGAAGAGTTAGAAGCCTACATAATGAAATTATTTAATATTGATTATGTAGATGCTCGTATCCAAAAGCAAATTAAACAGTATCATGAAGAATATAACTTTACTTATTCTGGTATGCGGAAAGCATTGATTTATTTCTATGAAATTAAAGGAAATTCATTAGAAAAATCAAATGGTGGAATAGGTATTTTGCCATATATTTATAAACGGGCACATGATTATTATTATGCTTTGTGGCAAGCGCAACAAAAGAATGAAACAAAAGAAATCGCAATGTATGTTCCTAAAGTAAAAGAAGTTGTGATTCCAAACCCACAAAGACAAGTTAAAACTAGAAAATTATTCACATTTTTAGATGAGGAGGAGTAATGGCAAGTAAATATGTAGACTCAACAGCCATTATGCAAGTAATAGGTTGTGTATATAATTCTCCTTATCTATTGGATCAAACTGATAAATATACAGTTACTGATGAAGATTTTCCAGATGAGTTTCATAGAATTGTCTTTGGTGCAATTTATAAATTACATGAATTGGGAGCAAAAGAAATTACTTTAGAAGGTATTAGTGACTTTTTAAGTTCAAGACCAAAATCTTTAGCAACTTATAAACAAAATAAGGGCGAAGAGTGGTTATTAAAAGTTTCTGAAACCTGTATGTCTTCTGCTTTTGATTATTATTATGGAAGATTAAAGAAATTTACATTATTAAGAGCATATGATAATTATGGAATTAATGTAGATGATATTTATGACCCAGATAATATATTAGATACAAAGAAAAAAGAAGTCCAGGAGGAGATGCTAGATAACTCTACTCTTGAACAAATAGCAGACAGGGTTGATAATAAAATCTCTGGTATCAGATTACAATATGTTGATGATACTTGGGGTGAAGCAACTCAGGCAGCTGATGGTATTTTAGAACTTATTGAAAAGTTTAAAGAACATCCAGAAGTAGGAGTTCCTCTTTATGGTCCACTTATCAATACTGTTACTCGTGGAGCGAGATTAAAGAAATTTTATCTGCGGTCGGCGGCTACTGGTGTCGGAAAAACGAGATCGATGATCGCAGATGCCTGTTATATTGCTTGTAATAAAATATATGATGATGCTTTCGGTTGGATTGGAACTGGAATGTGTCAACCAACTTTGTTTATTACAACTGAGCAGGAATTGGAAGAAATTCAAACGATGATGCTGGCATTTATAGCTGGTGTTAATGAAGAACATATCCTTAATGGAGAATATAATGGGGATGAAGAAGAACGGGTTAAGCAGGCCGCCGCAATCATATCTGAAGCACCATTATATGTCGAAGAACTTCCAGACTTTTCATTAAAAGATGTAGAAGATAGAATTAAGAAAAATCTTCGTGACCACGATATAAAATATGTGTTTCATGATTATATTCATACCTCATTAAAGATTCTTGAAGAGATAACTCGTCGCAGCGGTGGCATTAAACTTCGTGAAGATAATGTTCTATTTATGTTGTCAACACGATTAAAAGATATTTGTAATAAATATGGTATTTTTATAATGTCAGCGACTCAGTTGAACGGTGATTATCAGCAGAGTGAAACACCAGATCAGAACTTACTTCGTGGTGCAAAAGCTATCGCAGATAAGATTGACTATGGTGCAATTCTCTTAAATGTTCGTGATGATGATTTGGTAAAACTTGAACCAATTTTAAGTTCAAATTTGTTTGATAGACCAACAATTAAAATGTCTATTTATAAAAATCGTCGTGGCAGATATAAAGGAATATATCTCTGGTGTAAAGCAGATTTAGGCTGCTGCCGCATTAAACCGATGTTTGCGACAGATTATAGTTATGAATTAATCTCTATTGATGATATTAGAATTAAGATTGAAGAAGAATCCGCTTTTAATATTGGAGAAGATGATTACTAATGTTAGTTTATGATAAAGGCACTATAAAAGATGCCTTAACAATGGAGAATATCTTTGAGTTACTTCAAGAGTTTGGTGGCGATCCTGAATATAGCGACTTTGGTATCTTGTGTCATACTATATGTCACAATCCTCCCGGCGAGGGGTCTAAAAAACTATACTACTATAGTAATTCTGGCTTATTTAAATGTTATACAGGCTGCCCTGAGTCTTACTTTGATATTTTTGAATTAGTAATTAAGATTCAGAAAATACAGCATGATGTTGAATATGATTTGAATGATGCTGTAAGATGGATCGCAAAAAGATTTGGATTCGCTGGTACAGAAGAGAATGCGCCAGAACACGAAGATTTAGTCGACTGGAAAAGACTAGCTGATTATGAGCGAATCCAAAATATTGAAATTGACACTAAACATATAGTTCTTAAAGAATATGACGTTAATATTTTAGATAAATTTAACTATAATGTAATTATTCAGCCATGGATTGATGAAGGTATTACTCAAGAAGTAATTGATTTTAATGATATAGGTTTTTATCCTGGTCAGTGGCAGATTACAATACCACATTTTGACCAGAATAATCGATTCATAGGACTCCGTGGCCGCACTTTAGTGAAAGAGGATGCAGAGCGATATGGAAAATATCGTCCTATGAAAATTAATAATGTTTTATATAATCATCCTCTTGGAATGAATTTATATAATTTAAATAATTCTAAAGACAATATTCAAAAAGTTGGTAAAGCAATAGTTTTTGAAGGTGAAAAATCTTGTCTTTTATATCAATCCTATTTTGGAAATGAATCTGATATAACAGTTGCTTGTTGTGGAAGTAATATTTCAGCATACCAAATACAACTTCTACAAGAGGCAGGCGCAAGTGAAATTATAGTCGCCTTTGATAGGCAATTTAAAGACATAGGCGATGAAGAATTTAAACATTTAACAAGAAATTTAACTACACTTAATAAAAAATATAAAAATAATGTATTAATTAGTTTTATCTTTGATAAAAATAAAATTACAGATTATAAAGATAGCCCAATTGATAAAGGTAAAGATACTTTTTATAAATTATTTAAAGAAAGAAT
>Ga0310690_10007773_pt1 | contig 13744 bp, 13 predicted proteins | sample AusTroGonzalo_MG_2_FD_207661 | JGI IMG/M metagenome (GOLD analysis project Ga0310690, IMG submission 207661) | Bovine rumen microbial communities from tropical cattle in Woodstock, Queensland, Australia - Gonzalo_04 (v2) (version 2) | ecosystem: Host-associated > Mammals > Digestive system >... | reverse complement strand
AGAGCTCTTCTGGCGTTCAGGGCAAGGCGGAAACGCAGATGCAAATGGGGCTTATAATCCACCCGACTTATGACCCCAAGGAGATCCTGGACATCTCCAAGGAAATCGCTTCCGTCGTGGAGCAGGGCGTGACGGGCCTGTCCGAGTCCATCGGAGGTCTCATCGGGGACCTCGCTACCGGCGGGGACGCCTGGCATAACTTCGCCAACAGTGCCCTCTCCGCCTTCGGGGACATGGCCGTATCCGTCGGTAAGATGGCGGTGGCCACCGGTACCGCCACGCTCGGTATCAAGACTGCACTTGAGTCCCTGAACGGCTATGCGGCCATCGCAGCGGGCGCCGCGCTCATCGCGCTGGGCGCAGCGGTCAAGTCCGGTCTGGGCAACATCGCATCCGGCAACTACAGTGCGTCCATGTCCGTCGCATCGCCCGCCTACGGCTCCGCAGGAACGGCGGGAGGCGGCTATGCCACGTCCGCCATCAAGATCGAGGTGTCGGGCAAGCTCACCGCGAAGGGCAGAGACCTGGAGTATGTCTTCGAGGAGAGCAAGAAACGTCGTAATACCGTCACGTAATGGCATACGGGGTCAAATACAGGTTCACGTTCGACTCGGAGCAGGGCACGCCGTTCCGCATCGACATCATGAAGGACGGCTACAGCGGCGCCATCCTCCAGCGGTCCCTCGGAGGGAGCCCGGTGCTGCGCCGTGACAAGTCGGACAACATCTGCGGCACGTCGCTGGAGATCCCCGCGGAGTGCGCCGTGGACGGGGAGTTCGAGGAGTTCAAGACGTCCGTGCCGCTCACCTTCAGGGTGGACCTCTATGGCGGCGCCAACTACGGGACGCTGGTCTGGGCGGGCTTCGTGACGCCCGAGCTTATGACCGCTCCCGACATCGCCCCTCCGTACGACGCGCAAGTCTCGTGCACGGACGGGCTGGGCGAACTGAAATATACCGACTTCCCCTCACGCGGAGGCCGGACACTCTGGGATCACCTGCAGTATCTCCTTTCCCTGACGGGCCTCTCGCTGTCCGTCACGCAGGTGGGCGACCTGTATCACGGCAGCTATACCGCGGCGACGATGCTGCAGAACACCGGCGTGAACCTGGACTTCCTTGCGGGGGAGACCTGCTACGACGTTCTGCAGTACATTCTCACGGCGCTGCACTCCACCATCACGCAGTACAACGGCACCTGGCTCATCTTTAAGGAAACCGGGGCCGTCATCAACACGTCCGCGCCCTCCATCACGAACGTCGCCGTGGACGGATCCGCCGGAGGACACGTGCCGGTCATCAGCATCGACACCTTCGGCAGCATGGCCACGCATCAGGCGGGATGGTGGCCCGTCGGGCACATGTCCCACAGCAACGAGCCGCCGCGCAGGCGGATGGTCCTGACATGCGAGAACCACTATGTCGACAACCTCCTGTCGGACGCCGTCTGGCAGGCTGTCGCTGAAGGTGAGGACAACGGGGCCTACTGGAGCCTGGCGGCAGCCGGTGACGGCATGAAGCAGTCGCTGTCATTCGCAAGGCAGATCTCCCAGAAGCTCATGCTCACCATCCGGGTCCGGAACATCGGGTCGGGCGCCGTCGAGGGAAAGCTGTCCGTGAAGGTGAAGGCCGTCGGCACGTCCTATGCCGGCAACCGCACGTATTACCTTGCCAACGGAACTTACTCGCGCAGGAACGCCAAGACGGACTACACGTGGTCGAGCTCCGAGCAGGACTGCGTCATCGACGTGCAGGCTCCGGCTCCGGAGGATACCGACGAGGATTACGTCGACATCGGCGTGCTCGTCCCCGCCTACCGCAACGGCGAGAGGGACTACTTCTACATATCCAGCCTCGAGATAACCGTCAAGAACGGGGACGGCACCTACCCCCAGCGGGTATACGGTGTCTCGCTCGGCAAGTACGAGCGCTTCTCCGGCATCCGGAAGACCGCGGAATTGAACAACGGCGCCAGGGGCGACGCCCCGGACGTGAACCTCATCCTCGCCGCCATCACCGGAAACAACCTCTATACGGGCGTGGAGGAGATGATGCAGGGCGTGCCGGTCGACGCCACGTCCCTCGAGAAGATCGTTTCCTGGAAGAGCGCCACCTTCTCTTCCGGCATGGACTACCTGTCGCTGATGGCAAGGGACTATGCCCTTTCCGTCGCCGGTGCCAGGACGAGGATCCGCGGGACGCTGAACGTGCCCGTGGGCCGGGCGAGGATCCCCGTTGCCTTCCGCGACGACACCGACCAGACGTACTACTTCATCGACACGCTCTCCTGGAGCCTGTGGGACGATGAGATGGAAGTGGAGGCGCTCAGCAGGCCGGCAACGTCCATCAGTGTCTCTGACGAGTCCGCCGAGGAGGGGGAGAAAAGCAACGGGACCGGCTTCCAGCAGTCGGACAGCACTTCCTCCGGCGGCGGCGGCACCGGCACGGTGACGAGCGTGGCCCTGAGCATACCGACCTACTTCGACATCTCCGGCAGCCCGGTATCGACCAGTGGAACGCTCACCGCGACGCTCAAGAGCACCTACAAGATACCCAGCAGCAGCGAGTGGAGCAACGTGTACGACAAGGCGCACACGCACAGCAACAAGAGCATCCTCGACACCATCAGCCAGAGTGAGCTGACCGCCTGGGACAATGCGGCGGATAAGGCGCACACGCACAGCAACAAGAGCGTGCTGGACCAGATCAGCCAGAACGACCTGACGAATTGGGATGCCGCCTACAACTACATGTCCACGCTGGACATCAACAGCAGCGACATACAGCATTGGGACGCCGCCTATGCCGCCATGCACAGCCATAGCAACAAGTCGGTCCTGGACGGCATTTCCAGCGCCGATGTGACGTCTTGGGACGGTGCGGCGACCAACTCCCACACCCATAGCAATAAGGCCGTCCTGGACACTATCAGCAGCTCCGACGTGAGCGCCTGGGACGGAGCCGCGACGAACAGCCACACGCACGCGAACAAGAGCGTGCTGGACCTCATCGACCAGGGTTACATCGACTCCATCAACGGCGCCATCTCCGATGCGCACGTGCACAGCAACTGGAGCACGCTGGACAATATCACGGCCACCCAGGTCAGCCATTGGGACACGGCCTACACGAACAACCACACCCACAGCAACAAGAGCGTGCTGGACAGCATCACGTCCCAGAAGGTCAGCCAGTGGGACGGAGCGGCGACCGACAGCCATACCCACAGCAACAAGAGCGTCCTGGACGGGATCACCAGCGCGAAGGTGAGCGCGTGGGACGCTGCGGCGCTGGGCGACAGCATCGACATCAGCATCGGAGGCACGGCAGCGGCGCCCACCGTGGCGGTGGCGCTGGGGACCGGCGCATCGGACTACGTGGCCCTCCCGATAGCCGGGAGCAGCCTCGCGGGCATCGTCACCAACGGGGCGCAGACCATCGCCGGAGCAAAGACGTTCAGCGACTACATCTACCTCTCGAGGATCTACCTGGGGGCCAGCGGCTCCAGCGGGGCATACATAGAGTGGGACAACAGCGCCCACGCATTCAAGGTCGTCGGAGACATATACGCCACCGGCGACGTAGCGGCAGGAGACGACTGACATGAGCTGGAACAGTAACACGCACAGGATAAGCGGCAAGGTGAGCATAGCCGACGTGAAGGCGGCGACGGGCTACAACAGCCTGTCGATACGCGACCAGGTCCTGTACGCCACGATCAACAAGTGGGCGAAGTTCAAGCCGGTCCGCAGCTCCGCGCCGGCCATCAAGACGGTGGAGGGGCGCAGGACCGCAGGGAGGACGACCATCAACGACTACAGCAGGCAGTTCGGCGTGCACGCCAGCGGGGCCGGGAACGTCGTGGACCTGGCGGACATCCACCTCTGCACCTTCGACTACGAGCGCCCGGCGGCGGGAGCCGGGCTGAAATACCGGGTGCTGGACTTCCGCAACCCGGAGAACGACAGCTACGGCTACCGCACCGACGCGCACTGCGACCTGCAGGGGGTGGTGTACCCGACGACCGGGACCATCACCGTGCCGACGGGCCAGGTGGGGATGATGCTGGAGGTGGCATACACCCCGCACTCCGCAGCGGATGCGCTGGAGATGCTGTCCATAGCGGACTTCCTGGCCGGGAACAACATCACCGTGGACCCCGCGGACTGCTACCCGTGCGTGCTCATCACCCAGGGGAGCAACCACTACGTCCGGGGGCTGTACCCGCAGGGAGGGAGCACCGTGAAGAAGATAGGCGACAGCCTGACGAGCATGTGGGTGCTGGACTGCACGAATCCCCCGGCATGGACGGCAGGGAGCACGGCGACCATGAGCCTCTTCCTGGCGAGCCAGAAGATACTCCTGCACGGGAGCCCGGACCTGAGCATCGAGAGCTGGATCACCATCCCGACGGTGGACGGGTCGAGCGCGTGGGAGGCGAGGATGGCACCCGTGCCGGACGCCACGGGCAAGACCGTGACGATAGGGGCGACGCCGAGCCTGGTGGTGGCGCTGACCGGTGCGTCGATAAGCGGCAGCACGCTGACCGTGACCTGGAGCGTCAGCGGCACGGGCATCCGGAGCAACTACACGCTGGAGGTCTCGATGGGCGGAGACACGCCGAGCAAGGTGATGCTCATACGCCCCCAGACGACGAGCGGGAGCACGGACTTCGACCTGGGCACGGACTTCCCCAGCACCATCTTCACGCCGGGGGTACAGCAGACGGAGGACTACCAGGCGACGATCCTGAACGGGAACGTGAGCCCGGCGGCGATCGTCGATACAGAGACATACAGATTAACCTATCAGGGATAAAACGATATGGCAGAGCAGACAATATCAATTCCGAGAGTCCGGCAGGAGAGCGACGTCCTCCTGCACGTGGCGCTGAAGGACAACGGGGTGGCCGTGGACTGGACCAGCCTGAGCGACGTCAAGGCGTACCTGTTCAGCGATGCGCAGAGGGTCATCGCGGGGAGGTGCGAGGCAGAGGTGGACGGGAGCGACAGCGAGCAGCTGAACGTGACCTACGCGGCGGTGAAGCCGCAGTACCTGGGGCAGAACAGCCTGCTGATACGGTGCACGTACCAGGGGCGCCAGAAGTCCTTCGACGTGCCCTGCCTGGTATTCGTGGAGCGCACGGCGCAGGCCACCGGCGTGACGGTCCTGACGGACCCGGAGCTGGCCGTGGAGCTGGAGGTGGAGGACGTGTCCACCTCGCTGCTTGACGGGGCGATAGCGGCGGCGCTGGACGCAGCGGCGGACGCGGATGATGCGGCGCAGGCGGCGGAGACGGCAGCAGCGGCGGCGGATGCGGCGGCGCAGCACGGCCCGGTCATCGGGGAGAACGGCGACTGGTGGCTGTGGGACTTCGAGACGGGCGCCTACGTGGACACCGGGGTAGCGGCGGGAGGCAGCGGCGCGGCGAATGCCGTGCAGTACGTCCCGCAGTCCCTGACGGCCGCGCAGAAGGCCCAGGCGAGAATCAACGTCGGATTGCGCGTGCTGTGGCTCATACAGCCGCTGCAGGCGGCAACATATACGCAGGAGGGGTTCGCTACCATCTTCTGCTCCATCGCGGACCTGAAGAAAGCGATGGACGGCGGGTACGACTTCGCTATGGCAGCGGGCACGGGCTATGCCGTAGCCAAAGATTCGACCATTACCATCGGCTTTCCGAGAACCGTGCGATTCTACGGGGACGGGTATGCCTGGAGCGTGTCCGCATCCGTCGTGGACAACGAGATTGTCGGTGACATCACGGTAACCGGAAGTGCTATCCTGAACACGGGGCAGCAGGGGCTCACGTCCGGGGAGAAGTCCCAGGTGCTGACGAACATCGGCGCCTACGCCAAGCCGGGCAGCGGCATCCCGAAAAGCGACCTCGCCAGCGGAGTGCAGACCTCTCTGGGGAAAGCGGACGGCGCGGTGCTGTTCGGTTCGAGCCAGGGCCTGACGGGCGCGCAGAAACTTAGAGCCCGGTATAACATCAATGCTGCGGAGAATTTTATACTCGAAAGCAGCATCACCGAGATGCCGGAAGATTTCACCACCACGGACATTGAAGTCGTGGATGAAAAGCTCGGCGTTAATGGTGCCATTCTTGCACTTATGAACAAGTGTGGCTACTTTAAACTTAGCCAAGATGTTTCGATAGCGCCAGTCTACATATACAACGTCTTGGTGCGCCAAACCAGCCAATCATCCTACGCATTTGATTTCCAGTGTGGAGAGGATTTGTATAGACTGACTTATGTCAGTGAAAACGATACCAATACTTTCACCTTTACGAAGCACAAGGTAGAGTTGCAATCCAACAAGGTGACGTCTCTCTCCAACCAGTCCACCGATACGCAGTACCCCTCGGCAAAGTGCGTGTATGACGCGCTTGCAACGAAGCAGGCGACCATCGACAGCAGCCACAAGCTGCCCTACTCGCTTGTTTCCGGAACGCCCACCGTACCCGCCTACCTCACCGTCAGCGACATCACGCAACTCACATCCGCCCAAGTTGCGGCCCTGAAAATAGGCGACATTGTGATAGCGGAGGACACACAGAAGCAAATATATGTCGTCTGCGCTCTTGAGGACGAAGCGAACCTGTGGCTGGCCACCACCACCGGGCAGGTCATCGGCATCGTTAACTACGAGTATGTCAGCAGCGCGTGGTCTTACTACGGAACGGAGACCTACACCATCCCGCCCCTCTCGACCTCGGTGAGCGCGGACAAGACCAGCAACACGAAAGCGTCCACGCCCAAGAGCGTCTATGACGAGGTGCACCCTACCGTCGGAAGCGCACAGCCCGCAGGGGGAATGCTACCCAACGTGTTCTACAACCTCGGAACACTCTCCGGCGACACCACCTTCGCCTTCGCTTCGGCAAGCGACAACACCATCGAGAACGAATGGATGTTCCAGTTCACCACGCCCAGCACTGCCCCGACTATCACTTGGCCGCAGGCAATCACGGCTTGGCTCGGAGGAAACGCACCCACCATCAATGCAAGCAAGACCTACCAAGTGTCCGTCATCAACGGCCTCGGTGTAATAGCGGAGTTTTAGCGTATGAGCAGGTTTAGACGAAGGCTTATAATGGCCGCAGCAGCGGGAGGAGGCGAGCAGTACATACAGTTCGCCGACCCCGTTGTGGAGCAGATTTGCGCTACGAACTGGGGCGACGGAGTAGGCATCACGCCAAGTCAGGCAGCGGCGGTGACGGCCATTCCTGACAGCGTGTTTTCTTACAACACACAGATTACGCAATTCCCTGAACTCGTCTATTTCATAGGGCTGACAAATATAGGTTCGGGGGTATTTAGAAACTGCACAAGTCTATATTCGATAGGAGTTCCGCCCAATATAGTGTCTATGCAGATGAGGGGAGCACCTATTACGGAAATACACATTACCGACCTCGATAAATACCTCCGGGGCCAGAATGGCACTACATATTTCATAACGGCATCGACGCCCGCAACTGGAGCACATCTATACTTGAATGGCGCTGAAGTGACATCTGTGACTTTCCCAACAGGGATGACTGCAATCCCTGCCCACGTCCTCCAAAACCACAAATATATTACATCGGCAGCGTTTCCCGGCACAATCACGTCTATTGAAGGATTAGCCTTCTCAGACGCCGGACTGGTTAATGAAGTGTCGCTGCCGGAAGGCCTGACGAGTATCGGAGAAAATGCGTTTTCCAATTGTCCACTTAGCGGCGTCTTAGTAATCCCCTCAACGGTTACAGAAATAATAGGTCAGACGTTTCGCAACTCGACTGGAGTGACCGCTGCGAAGGTCTTGGCAACGACACCTCCTACATTAAGCGACCGGTATGCGTTCCGATATACTTCATACCCGATATATGTGCCATATTCCGCCGACCATAGCATCCTCGCTGCATATCAAGCGGCAAGTAATTGGAGCGTCTACGCCTCCCGCATTTATGAACTCAACCCCGACGGGACCATCCCCTCTTAACCCTTTACGAATATGATGTACGTTAAAACGATAAACGGCAGGCAGGTGTTTTCAGACTGCCGAACCATACAACTGAACGGGGTGTGGATAAGCAACCCCTCTGCGGCCCAGATAGCCGGCGCAGGCTGGCAGACATACATTCCTCCCGTAGTTCCTCCGCAGCCCCAGACGGAGCCGGATATGGTGGAACTGATGGAAGCGGTGAAGCGTATGCTTTCCGCAGATGTGGCGAGCCTCACTGACGAGGACGCTCTTGGCGTGGCGGCGCTGTACCCGACGTGGAGTTCTATGCTTGGAGAGAGCGTCATCGCAGGGGTGCGCGTCTGGGATGACGGGCGGTTATGGAAGGTCTTGCAGCCTCACACGTTCCAGCAGAATTGGAGGCCAGCGGATTCGCCTTCGCTCTTTGTCGAGGTGAGCATCGCTGCCATCCCGGCGTGGGTGCAACCGAGCGCGAACAACGCATATATGACCGATGACCAAGTGACGCACAACGGACACACATGGAAGTCGGAGATAGATAATAACGTCTGGGAACCGGGCGCAGTTGGCTCGGAACTCTTGTGGACGCAGATTGATTAACTATTAACACAATACGGTATGGACAAGAAAACATTTTGGCAAATCGAGGCCATCATCTTCGTGGCGGTGGTACTCGTCATCGCAATCCTCGGCATCTGCTTCGGGAGCGTCATAGAGGGCTCTCTGGGCGCGGAGGTCGCGAAGTGGGTCGTCGTGGGCCTCGGCACGGCTGCGCTCGTCTGCGGCACGGTGTGGGCGCTGGTGGCGACCATTGTAAGCCGGGGGAAGGACAAATGAGCATCCGCCGGGACAGCCTGCTGCACATGGAGACCAGCGCCCTGATAGTGGTGGTGCTGGCTCTTGTGCTGCCGTTGTGGTTGGCGGCACTCGTCGCGCTTGCTGCGGGTATCGGCAAGGAGTTGTGGGACAAGGAGCACGGCGGTGTGCCGAGCTGGAGCGACGTGGCATGGGACTGCATCGGAACGGCCCTCGGGGTATTACTGACAATCATCTAAACACACACGGACATGATAGCATTTACCATCCTTTCAGCCCTGCTGCTCGTGGCCTTCGTGGTCTGGGCGGCACAGATCCGGGGAGAGATCCCCAGCAGCTACAGCGCCCTCGGAACGGACGTGGGCGAGTATTTCCCGGGGGCGGCGACGAACCCCTGGAGCATCGTCACCTTCCTGGTGGCGTTCCTGATGCTGCCGCCGATGATAGAGGCGGGGGACGGGAGCCTGTGGCAGTGCCTGGGCTTCTTCGCCCCGGTGTACCTCATCGTGGTGGCGCTGACCCCGGATTGGGAGAAGGACAGAAAGCAGCGGGTCATCCACCGGGTGGGGGCCGGGATTTGCGCGATTGCGGCGCTCCTGTGGCTCGTAATCATCCGGGAGGACCTTGGCCTTACCTTCTGCGTTTACGTGGCCTGTATGGTCGCGGGAACGGCCAGCAGGAGCATCGGGCGCTGCACGGTGTTCTGGCTGGAGGCCGGGCTGTTCCTGAGCGTTTACGCATCGCTAATCGTGGGAGGGTAGGCTATGGACTGGACGAGCATAATAGAGGCGATCATCGCCGTCGGAGGCTTCACGGGATTCTTCCTGATTGTCGAGAAGAAAAGCGCAGCGAGGCTCGAGAACGCCCAGAAACTCATCGAGATGTACGCGGCGCTGGCAGAGGAACGCAGGCAGGGAGAGGAGCGGGCCAGGGAGCAGTGCATGGCGAAGGAGGAGGAACTGATGAATCAGATCAAGATGAACAGCAGCCTCCGTCACAACCTGGACGACGCGCACACGGAATGCGCCGTGGCAAGACTGATGTACTGCAAGAAGGCCAAGTGCGTGGACCGCGACCCTCCATTCGGAAGCGACGCCGGGAACGTGGTATTGGAAATCAAGGAAAGCACCCGCAAAGGGTACCAAGGTCTGGAAAATGGAAAGAGACGACAGCAACTCGCGCCTGCTCAGGATTGAGCGGATCTGGAAGAGGGAGAAGTACACCATCGGCAGGCTGTATGTCGACGGCGAGCTGTGGTTCAACACCCTGGAGGACACCGACCGCGGCCTGCATTCCGGGATGTCAGTCGTCACCATCAAGGCACGGAAGGTCTACGGAGAGACTGCCATCCCGAAGGGCACGTACGAGGTGCGCCTGACCTATTCGCCCAAATTCGCCAAGAAGGTGTGGGGCAAGAAGTACGGCGGGCTGGTGCCGGAGATCCAGAAGGTGAAGGGCTTCTCTGGCGTACGGATCCATCCGTTCAACCGCCCGGAGGAAAGCCTCGGCTGCATCGGTCCCGGCCATAACACCATCGTCGGCCAGATCACCAACAGCACCCAGTGTTACTACCGCTTGATGGATGAAATCTTCATGCCGGCATACAGGGCAGGCCAGGCCGTGACGCTGGACATCATATAACACCGGGGCCGCTCTGGCCCTGCTGTTTTGCAAATCCTCCTTTAATTTTAGGTAAAAGCCTCCCGCCGTGACGGCGCGGGGCCTTTTTGCTTATTGTCTTATGTCCGCGTTGAGGTGGTCGATGACGCGCCTATTGGCGTCGTCAATCTTCTTGGAGTTCCGCTTTATGTAAACCGCCGTAGTGCGGTGGCCTGCAGTTGAATGGCCGAGCGCCAAACTGATAGTCGGGTCCGCCACTTCTATCTCCGCCGCCATGGTCGCCCAGGTGTGCCGGGCCCAGTAGGCAGACAGGTCCGGCTCGATGGCTTTTCCCTTGCGCCTGTGGCCCATCGGCGCTTTCATCCCAAGGGTTTTGAGGGCATTGTCCAGATGATGGAGATACCACTTGTAATCTCCATAATTGTCAAGAATTGACAAAAGGTATAACTTGCCCTTATACTTCGAAATAAGTGCCTTTGCTTCATCTTCTACTTTAATCGAGTACAGGCGTCCGGTCTTCGCCCTCCGGTACTCCAGCCGTCCGTCCTTCAGGGCATCCTTCGGGGCTGTGAAAAGGTCCACGGGATTGATGCCTATGAGGTAGAAGATGAGCAGGAACATGTCCCTGTGCAGCTCCTGCCAGGGCTCGCACTTGAGGTCCCTGATGGCACGCATCTGCTCGAGCGTGAGGGCACGCTTGCGGGTCTCCTCGCTCTTGATCTTGAACTTCCGGAACGGGTAGAAATCCGTGTACTCCTCGTCGAGGGCGAAGTTGCAGATGGCCCTGACGTTGCGCAGGTGGACGGACCGGGTGTTGACCTTCCCCTCGATGGACGCCTCCAGGCCGGCGAGCCAGGCGCGGCCCATGTCCTCGATGTACAGCGGACCGTCGCCTGCGTACGTGCGTACCTTCTCCAAGGTCTGCAGGTAGAGCGTCCTGGTACTGCCGGGCTTCTTGGTGGCGATGAACCTGTCGGCGATGGCCCAGAAGGTCAGGCGTCCGTCCTCCGCCACGGCTGCGTCCATGTCTTCCGCCTCCAGGATCTTCCGGAGCCTCGGAGGCTCGATGGCGGCGAGCCTGCCCGTGTCCCTCAACTCCTGGACCCGTCCGGCGATGCGTGACAGGCACCCGTTGAGGGATGAGTTGATGTATTTCGCCTGGGGGCCGGTGTATGTGCCGGTCTCGGCGTTCCAGTCATCGAGATCCACGGAGATGCCCGTCTCGATGAGGAGCTGCTTCCCGTAGGGGACCCGGACCTTGACGGGGAACGTCCCGTCCTTGAGTGGCCGTCTTGCGTCCAGGAACAGACGGCACCGAGTGAAGTTAGCACACATATCTATTTGCTTATTATTTGCACGGAAATGCGCCGAAATGTACCCAAATGCGCCCATTTCTACCATATCCGGAGAGGTGGAAGGGTGGGCTGGAGACACAAAACGAAACCGCGCACGAATCCCTATGTGATTGATTCATACGCGGTTATAACTTGGTGAAGCTTAGCAGATTTGAACTGCTGACCTCTTGCCTGTCAAGCATTTCCGCGCCTTGTAATCACTTATATATCAGTCATTTGCAAACACCCTCGGAGGATTTGCGGAAAATTTGCACAGATATTATAGCATATCATAGGCGTCATCCTGTACTGACCTAAGCATCGCCATCACCTCATTACAACTGTCCCACACTTTCAAACAAGCGGTCTCATCCCCCCAGATTTTTGTCCCCGTAATATCATAATACAGGATGATGTCTGAAGGGTCCCCATTCCCGAAAGAAAAGGAAACCTTCAATGCCTTTCTCTTCTCTCCATCACCTTTAAATGACTCCGGGATGAGAGCGGAAGCCGCAGTTGCGGAATTACGTATAACGGCATTCACGGTGTCCCTGACAGCCATGGCACATCTTCTCTTTTCGGCCTGGCTGGAGGAAATAGAATAGCAGCGGGCCATCTCATCGGTAGCATATTTGTAGACATCGGAAAGGTACTTCCGATAATCGACCATATATCCAAAATTGAAGAACAGGCTGTCGATTTCCTCAACATCGTGGATAATAATGTTGAGGTTCCAGTCGCTGAACTCGGAATTGTTTTCCAGGTATTTTTTGGCCATTTGTTTCGGGCTTGTCTGGTCTTGTACCCAGAAAGCAACCGGAACGGATACCGCGGTGGCAAGCAGAAGGAACTTCCAGAATTTCATAGTGTGTTTATTTGAGGGCCAATACCATGAGGACGCGGAACCAGCCGCGAATATACTTTGTATTAATTGTGAAATTGTCATATTTCGGGTTGACGCTCACACACTCTATGACGTCGGGAGTATCAGTCTTGCGGACCTCCTTTATCAGGGCGCCGTTCACGGTGTCCAGGACGTAAACCTTCCCCCATTCTATAAAAGCTTCTTCATTGATTTGCTTAATGATTACACGGGATCCGGAAGGATACTCGGGCTCCATGCTGTCTCCGACCACCTGCATGGCGTAGTCCGCGCCCTTCACCGGCGAGACCATGCGCTCACACTCAAAGTCCTGGACAGAGGACGCGAAGTCCGCTATGGTGCCTCCACGGGCTTCTGCTGGTAGGACCATAATAATGTCGACCAGTGGAGGCGTAGTTTCGCCCTTGGCCGCATCTATGGCCTTAGCAACAAGCTTGTCGGTAAGATACTTTTCGTCTCCATTGAAAGCGGAACTCAAGGACGTTCTATGGACGCCAAGTACCATAGCAAAATCCTTCTTATTCTTCACCGTTCCCCTTTCGATGCAAGCGGCATAGGCATCATTGAGGATGCGTAATTTCTCAAAATGTTCCATAAATTTCTACTCAAGCGTTAAAAATGTTCTATTATTTTTGGAATGTTCCAAAAATGTTCTATATTTGCAGTGAGTTACAAACAAAGGTAGTAAAAACACAAGGAAAGACAAACAAAGTTTGTGCTATGAACAGAGAAGAATTTGAAGCCCGGATGGGCAACAGGGTGGACGTTGAGGTCTGGGACGCATTCCTTGGCCCCATGGCCACCATCAGCCGGGAGGCGGGTCTGAGCGATGACGCCGTCGTCGACGACTACAAGGTCCATGGCCACTCGAGGATCCTCAGGGCCCTGGTGCCGTATGCGGTGGACGCCATGGCGAGGGCCATGTGTCAGGAGGCCGAGAACAAGGATGTCAGGGAGCGGGTCGATCTCGCTTCGAAACTGCTGCTCCATCTCGCGGACCAGGTGCCGGAGGACGGCGACAGGAAACTCGCCGTGAGGGCCCGCCAGGTCGCGCACGAGAACATGGGCGACAGGGAGGCCATCACCTACAAGGTCATGAACGGGCTGCGCCTCACGCCCTA
>Ga0310690_10007772_pt1 | contig 13746 bp, 7 predicted proteins | sample AusTroGonzalo_MG_2_FD_207661 | JGI IMG/M metagenome (GOLD analysis project Ga0310690, IMG submission 207661) | Bovine rumen microbial communities from tropical cattle in Woodstock, Queensland, Australia - Gonzalo_04 (v2) (version 2) | ecosystem: Host-associated > Mammals > Digestive system >... | reverse complement strand
GTTCGCGCCCATCTTCAGCGTCGCCGACCTCGGCATCGTCGGAGATCTGCACAAGATTGTCCCCATGCTGACGGAGAGATTGAAGAAGGAAGTGGAGAAGTAATTCTCGGAATTATGCCGTTCTTTGTAGAGACGTGCCATGGCGCGTCTCTACGAGAGCGGCAATTTTTTAGGATTTCTAGATGTTCTAGAAAATCTAGAGAATCTAGATTGAGTAGCTTGAAAACGAAACTATAATGGCAAATCAACTAGAAACCGCTGAAAGAATTGAATCTGTACTTAGGAAACAGACCAATTGGAAGAATCTATGGTTCTACCAGAAAACTGTTGTTCTTTATCAGATGACTTATGTCTTCACAAAACGTTTCCTGCCTGCTTTCGGCGATAGAACGGTTGACCAAATGGTGCAAGCGGCTCGTTCTGGAAAGCAGAATATTGTTGAAGGTTCAGCAGATGGGGTGACCTCCATGGAGATGGAACTAAAACTATTGAATGTTGCCAGAGCCAGCATCCAAGAACTGCTTGAGGATTACCAGGATTACATCAAAAGCCACAAACTAATACAATGGGCACAAGGACATTCTCGCTTTGATGCCATGTTGTCTTATTGCCGAGAGCATAACCAACTTGAAGATTATGAATTATTCTTTAATCGTTGGGATGATGAAGAAATGTCCAATACCGCTATTACTCTTTGTCGGATGGTGGACAAAATGATGACGAGTTATCAAAAGAAAAAAGAAGACGAATTCATTAAGGAAGGTGGTCTCCATGAGCGAATGACTGCTGCTCGACTCGGTTATCGTGGTAGCCAAAAAGAAGCTTTGGAAACAGCTCTGAAGGAGATAGAAACTCTCCGTAGGGAAAATGCAGAGCTCAAATTGAAACTCGATTCTTTATCTAGTAATAATTGACTTGAATGGAATCTACCCTAATCCTATGACAGCATCAAATTCTCACAATCCCCTTGACCTCGCCTACGAAGCCGGTTCCATCCTTTTGGAAAACGGTGCCGAGATCTCACGCGTGGAGGAGACCATGCGGCGCATTGCCAGCCATTATGGCGTAGAGGACGAAGACATCTTCGTGCTTAGCAACGGCATCATAGCCACCGATAAAGGCTATGCCCGCTCCAAGTTCATCCCAATCAGAGGAGCCAGCCTCGACAAGGTGGTGGCCGTCAACCAGCTGTCGCGAGAGGTGGCGCAAGGGCAATGCTCCTTGGAACAGTTGGAGCAACGGCTCAAAGCCATCCGCGCCATGAAAGCCAAACCCGCTTGGGAACAGATCTTGGCCTCGGCCTTGGGCAGCGCGGCCTTCTGCATCATCTTTGGTGGCGGCTTCATGGATTGTGTCGCCTCGTTCATAGCAGGATTCCTGCTTGGCCTTTTCATGCATTTTTTCGCTTCCAAGCATTTGTCGCGTATCGTGGGTAATGTAACGGGAGGATTATTGTCCAGCTTGCTGTGCTTTGGGATGTACCGTCTTAGTCTCGGCGAACACTTGAGCAACATGATCATCGGTGCCATCATCCCATTGATTCCTGGTGTGGCTTTCACCAATGGCATCCGCGACTTGGCCAATGAGGATTATATCGCTGGTGTCACGCGCCTTTTGGATGCCATGCTGACCTTCTTCTGCATAGCCTTAGGTGTGGCCTTCTCCTTCATGTTGGATATGAATATATTTGGTGAGATACTTGCCTTGCAAGGACTTGCCAACGACCCGCAAACTTCGGTCTTTACCATTCAACTTATCGCCGCTTTCTTTGGTACGGTCGCTTTTGCCGCTCTCTTCGGTGTGCCCTGCAAATATTATTTTGACGCTGGTTTCTGTGGCACATTGGGATGGCTACTTTATTTGGTCTTGAGCCGATATACATCTATGTCGCCAGTGGAAGTCATCTTTTGTGCCACCACTTTGGTGACTTTGACGGCTTTACTACAATCCATAGCTCGGAAATGTCCCATCACGGTGTTTCTCATCTGTGGCATCTTCCCTTTGGTGCCAGGAGCGGGCATTTTTTGGACGAGTTATAACATCGTCGCCAACCAGATCCCCGATGCTATACAAACGGGTTTTGCTGCCCTCAAAGCCGCGGTGGCCATTGCCTTAGGCATCCTTGTCGTGATGGAATTCAACGGAAAGGGTAGGATTGGGAAGCGGATTAAGAGGAGATAATGCATTTTCTATACAATAATCTCTTATTTTTGCAGCATTAAATTCATTAAAATTTCTGCAAAAACTACCAAAATAACTAATACCATGAAAAAAGTCTCAATTTTCATCTTTTTATTAGCACTATTCATTGAGCATACAATGGCCTGCACCAATCTTATAGTAGGTAAAAAAGCCTCCACCGATGGCAGCGTGATGTGTTCCTACAATTGCGACGGCTTTGGTTTTTCTGGTTCGCTGTTCTATAGTCCGGGAGGTCGTCATGCAGATGGCGAACTCATTGCCATCCATGGTTGGGGACCGACCCACGAAGGGCAATACGTAAAGCAGGTGGAATATACCTATAACGTCGTCGGCCTGATGAACGAAAAGCAAGTGACCATCGTTGAGACCACCTTTGATGGACGGCTTATACTGGTCAATCAGGAAGGTTTGCTCGATTACTTTAGCCTGATGCGACTGGCGTTGCAGCGCTCTGCGACGGCACGCGAGGCCATCAAATGTATGGCAGAACTGGTGGAGGAATACGGCTACAACAGCAGCGGTGAGACACTTACCATCTGCGATCCCAATGAAGCTTGGATTATGGAGATCATCGGTAAGGGACCAGGCAACAAGGGTGCCGTGTGGGTGGCATTGCGCATTCCCGACGATTGCATCTGTGCCCATGCCAACTTGAGCCGCATACGACAGTTCCCGTTGGAGAAGAAAGGCAAATACACCAGCATCAGCAGCAAAAACCTCAAGCAGATCAACCGTCCCGAAGTGGAATGCGTCTATGCCGCCGATGTCATCAGCTTTGCGAAAGAGTGGGGCTTTTTCAATGGTAAAGATGAGGACTTCTCTTTCCGCGATGCCTATTGCCCCATTGATTTCGAAAACGTGCGCTATGCCGATGCCCGCGTTTGGAGTTTCTTCCGCCATCACTATAGCCACGAGGAGATGGACAAATACCTACCGTACATCAATGGCGATTTCGATCAATGCGACCATCTTCCGCTGTGGATTAAGCCTGACAAACCGCTTTCTCTGCGCGACTTGCAGAACGACATGCGCGACCATTTTGAAGGCACACCTTTGGACATGACCGCCGACATGACCGCTGGTCCATGGGGCATGCCCATCCGTCCGTTGCCAATGCACTTCAAGGACAGCGACAGCATTCCTTATTATCGAGAGCGTCCCATCGCCACACAGCAGTCGGGCTTCACCATGACTTGCCAGATGCGCTCGTGGCTGCCCGATGATGTGGGTGGCGTCACTTGGTTTAACTGCGACGATGCCAACATGGTGGCCTACGTGCCGCTCTACTGCTGTATCACGCAGATGCCCGACGCCTTTCGTCCGGAGAATAACCCTCGCAACGAATTCAGCGACCAATCTGCCTTTTGGATGAACAACTGGGTGGCTAACATGGTCTATCCGCGCTACTCCATGATGATTGGCGACCTGCGCCAAGCACAAAAAGAATTGGAGGACTATTACTTCGCCGATCAAGACAGTGTATTAGTAGCTATCGAAGGCTTGATGCCCGCTGAACGACAGAGTTACCTCAACAAGAAAAGCATCGCCTATACTGAGCGCATGATGCAGCGTTGGGATAAACTTGCAAAATATCTGATTGTGAAGTATAACGATCAAGTGGTGAAGCGCGTCGACAAAAACGGCAATTTCCAGCGTTGGGGTTACGAAACACCTGGCTACGATCAACAGTTTATCGATGCCGTTGGCAAGTCCACAGGCGATCGTTATCGTTTGAAAAAAGTCATTGAAAGGAGAGAGCGATAATCTAGGCGGAGTGGCGTCATATTGTAAAATGCGTTATTTTTGCAGTGTTTAATAGCAAAATAATACACAATGAACCAGAAAATCAGCAATATACGTTATGTTGTCGGCCTAGGCGAACTCCTCTGGGATTGTTTCCCAAACTATCGCCGAATGGGTGGTGCACCAGCCAATTTTGCGTATCATGCCGCGCAGTTTGGGCATAAGGCGATGGTGATTAGCGCCATTGGAGATGATGAGAATGGGAAAGCCCTTGTGAAAGAATTGGAAGCCCATCAACTTCCATATCACCTTGATTGCGTTGACTTACCGACTGGCACGGTGAAGGTTGATACTTCTGTAAAAAACGATCCAAAATATACAATCAAAACGGATGTCGCATGGAGTGTCATCCCTTTTACGGTTGAGTTGGCGGAAATCGCAAGAAGTTGTTGCGCTGTGTGTTACGGAACGTTGGCGCAATATGGTTCTGTGAGTCGTGAAACCATCGGCTTGTTTCTTGATGCGGTGCCAAACGATTGTTATAAGATTTATGACATCAATTTGAGGGATAATTCAGGCGAGGCTATGTATAGTATTGGAACTATCAAATCATCTTTGTCAAAGTGCAATGTTCTCAAAGTGAACATTGGCGAATTGGACTATCTCACGAAGGTATTTTCTCTCTCAAATGATGAAGAAAAGAATGTGGAGATGCGCAGCAGATTGCTGATGGAACGATTCAACAATGTCAAAATTATGATTGTTACCATGGGAACCGATGGTAGTTGGATTTTTGGTGACGAAGAACCGTCTTTCCAACCTACACCCAAAGTTGAGGTGAAGGACGTGGTCGGTGCAGGTGATTCATTTACAGGTGCTTTTGTCGGTAGCTTGTTGAATGGTAAGGGGCTTCGAGATGCCCATCGAATTGCCGTCAATGTGTCGGCTTACGTTTGCACCCAACCCGATGGAATGCCAATAATACCAGAAAACTTAAAGCATTAAAAACCAAAAACAATTAAAAAATACTGCTTTGTTTGGGAAATTTAGTATTTTTGCCGCATAAACCTTTAACACTAACGATATGAGAAGACTTATTAGAACTATTATCCTCCTTGGTATCCTCGCTGGAATCATGTTTTTCACTTGTCCAGAAGAAGAAAAGCATATTGACAAACTGACTCAGGAACTCGTAAAAGCAGCTCAAAGTAATCCAAGCGATGGGGAAACCAATATCATCGAAGACCTTGGCAATGCCATTGTCGGCACGCTTGGCGAAAAGGCGATTCGCTTGTATGTGCAAAACCAACTCAAGGTTGAAAATCACACCGTATTGAATTTAGGTAAGATGAAGTATGAAGGTGAGGAGCGTGTAGTTACCATCGGTGCTTTCAATCATGTGTTATGTCTGACTAAAGCCTACGACATGATTGAAGAGCTGGAGCAAAACTAATCGCGTTTCGGTAACCGTATAAAATTGGTGTCCTCTAAACTTTATGATTTATAAAGGCTTAGAGGACACCAATAATTATATATCCAATCTTATTTCTTCTCAGCAGGATAGCTCAATCCCATGTTGTAAAGGATGAACGAATAGATGTCGGCTTGTTCTTCCAAAACCTTGGAGATCGGCTTGCCACCGCCGTGACCTGCCTTGGTGTCGATGCGGATGATCTTAGGCTCGGGTCCGGTTTGGGCAGCTTGCAAAGCGGCTGCATATTTAAACGAATGGGCGGGAACCACGCGGTCGTCATGGTCGGCAGTGGTGACCATGATGGCGGGATAGTGCACGTTTTCACCGCTTTGGATGGTATGCAGCGGCGAGTAGGCATATAAAGCTTTGAACATAGCCTCGTCGTCCTCGCTGGTACCGTAGTCGCTAGCCCAGTTCCAGCCGATGGTGAAGAGGTGGTAGCGAAGCATATCCATCACGCCGACTTGTGGCACTGCGACCTTGAACAGGTCGGGGCGTTGGTTGACGACGGCGCCGACGAGCAGACCACCATTGGAGCCACCGTTCAAAGCCAGATAGTCGGCAGAGGTATAGTTGTTATTGATAAGGTATTCGGCGCAGGCGATACAGTCGTCGAAGACGTTCTGTTTTTGCAGCTTGGTGCCGGCGATGTGCCAATCTTCACCGTATTCATTGCCGCCACGCAGGTTCATCTGGGCATAGATGCCGCCATTCTCGATGAAGGGCAGACGTGAGGTGCTGAAGCCAGGATTAAGCGTGATATTGAAACCACCGTAACCATAAAGCAAAGTGGGGTTGGTGCCGTCTTTCTGCAAGCCTTTCTTGTAAGTCAGGAACATGGGCACTTGGGTGCCATCTTTCGAGGTAACGAAGACTTGCTCCGTTTCGTAATCATCTGATTTGAAGTCGATGGCGGGCGCACGGAACACGGTGGAGGTGTTGTTGTCGATGTTGTATTGGTAAATCGTGGTCGGGAAGACGAAGGAAGTGAAGGCGTAGAACACCTCGGGTTCTTTGTATTCGCTGCTGAAGCCGACTGAACCGTAGGTGGGCAAAGCAATTTCATGAAGTTGCTCGCCGTCCATGGTATAAACGTATGCGTGATTGGCGGCGTCCTTGTCGTAGGTGACGATCATCTTGCCCTTGGCGAGGTTGATGCCAGCGATGACATTTTCGCCTTCAGGAATCACATCGACCCAGTTCTCCATCTGCGGAGCCTTGGCTGACACACGGCAGATGCGGCCCTTAGGTGCGTTGTAGTTGGTGAAAATGTACAGCATATCGTCAATCACGTCGATGGGACCATATTGGTAGTCCATGTCGTCAGCAATCTGGACGAATTTGCCTTTCGGGTCTTCCATATCCCTAATCCACAGCGTGCTACCAGCGCCTTGACCACTCTCGAAGAGGAACATGTAATGCTCGTCTTCGGTCAGGTCAATCGAATGGAAATAGCGCGGCTGGGCGGGGTTGGAGTAGAAGAGTTCGTCTTGATCTTGCGTGGTGCCAAGTTTGTGGTAGTAAATCTTGTGGTTCTCGTTCACGTTGCTGAACTCCTTGCCTTCTTCAGGTCGGTCGTAGGCGGCATAGAAGAAACCGTCCTTGTACCAATTGGCGCCAGAGAACTTGGCCCATTCAATATGGTCAGGGAGGAGTTCGAGGGTTTCCATGTCCTTCACGTAGATTTCGATCCAGTCAGAGCCGCTGCGTTGGATAGTGTAGGCCATGTATTTCCCGTCGTTGGAGAAGCTGAGGCTACCCAACGAAACGGTGCCGTCGTCGGAGAGGGCGTTGGGATCGAGGAGCACGGTGGTCTCGCCGTCAAGTGTCTCCTGCATGTAGATGACGCCTTGGTTCTGGAGACCGTCGTTCTTCGAATAGATGTAGCGGCCATGTTTCTTGGTAGGCATGCCATAGCGCTCATAATTGACAATCTCCGTCAGTCGGTCCTTAAGGGCGCTGCGGAAGGGGATGTGGCTCAAGTAGTCGTTGGTGACTTCGGTTTGTGCCTTGACCCAAGCCGAGGTCTCGGCGGAGGTGTCGTTCTCAAGCCAACGGTACGGGTCGGCGACCTTTGTGCCAAAGTAGTCGTCAACGACGGTTTCGTCCATGCGCGTCTCGGGATAAGCCTTGACGGAATAGCGTTCAGCGGGCTGCGGTTGTTGGTTGCAGCCGAAAAGGGTGATAGTGCCCATAATTAAAAGTGTGAGTTTTTTCATTACAACGTATTTTATGATTTAAAATTTCAAGATTTCAAAATGGATGTTTACATCTTATCCATCTCAGAGTCATCTTCAATCCGCAGATTCTCGATGATAAACTTTTGTCTTTCAATGGTGTTCTTGCCCATGTAGTATTCCAGCAATTCCTTGATGCCGAAGTCGTAGCGCAGAATGACGGGCTCCAAGCGCATATTGGGGCCGATGAAGCCACGGAACTCGTCGGGGGAGATTTCGCCTAGACCTTTGAAACGTGTGATTTCGGCCTGCTTGCCGCATTTCTCCTTGGCGGCGATGCGTTCCTCGTCGCTGTAGCAGTAGTAGGTCTCCTTCTTGTTGCGCACACGGAACAACGGCGTTTGCAGGATATAGACATGGCCGTTGCGCACGAGGTCAGGGTAGAATTGGAGGAAGAAAGTGAGCATCAGTAGGCGGATGTGCATACCGTCCACATCAGCATCGGTGGCGATGACGATGTTGTTGTAGCGCAGGTTCTCGATGTCCTCATCGATGTTCAAAGCTGCTTGCAGCAGGTTGAACTCTTCATTCTCGTAACACACCTTCTTGGTCATGCCCAAGCAGTTGAGCGGCTTACCGCGCAGGCTGAACACGGCCTGGGTCTGCACGTCGCGGCTCTTGGTGATACTTCCCGATGCGGAGTCACCTTCGGTGATGAAGATGGTACTTTCGAGGCGCTTCTCGTGGTTGGTGTTGAGGTGGATGCGGCAATCGCGGAGCTTACGGTTGTTCAGGCTGACCTTCTTCGCACTTTCACGGGCGGCTTTTTTGATGCCGGCAATCTCCTTGCGTTCCTTCTCGTTGGCTTGGATCTTCGCCTGCAAGACGCTGACTGTTTCGGGGTTCTTGTGCAGGTAGTTGTCCAAGTGGCGCTTCAGGATGTCGAAAACATAAGTTTTCAGGAAGGGGCTGTCGTTAGTGCCATCGGGATTGTTAGGCGCAAGGTGAGTGGAACCTAGCTTGGTTTTAGTCTGTGCCTCAAAAACAGGCTCTTGAATCCTTACACACAAAGCGCAAACCAGGCCTTGGCGGATATCAGCGGGTTCGTATTCCTTTTGGTAGAACTCACGCACCACACGAGCATAACCCTCACGGAAAGCCGATTGATGCGTGCCGCCTTCGGTGGTGTGCTGTCCATTAACGAAGGAATAGAAGTAATCGCTCGACTGTCCATTGACATGAGTGAAAGCGGCTTCGAAATCGCCGTCCTTGATATGGATGATGGGGTAGAGGCCTTCGCCTTCCATGTTGTTCTGCAACAGGTCGAGGAGGCCGTTCTTGGAATAATAGCGTTTGTCGTTGTAAATCAGGCTCAAGCCGCGATTGAGGTAGGCATAGTTCCAGATGCGCTTCTCAATGTATTCATCGACGTAATGGTAATTGCCAAAAAGAGCGGCATCAGGGATGAATTCGGTTATCGTACCCGTGTCGCCATCGGACGGGATGATGCCCGAATCACTGACCAACTTGCCTTGCGCAAACTCCACAATTCTTGTCTTCCCCTCACGTATGGCCTGCACCTTGAAATAGGACGAAAGCGCATTGACAGCTTTGGTACCGACACCATTCAATCCAACCGATTTCTGGAACACCTTGCTGTCGTATTTCGCGCCCGTGTTGAGTTGCGAAACGGCTTCTTTCAGCTTGCCTAACGGGATACCACGGCCATAGTCGCGGATACTGACTTTTTTGGCGGCCTTATCAACAGTCACCTCGATTTTTTTTCCAAAACCCGAAGTAAACTCGTCGATGGAGTTGTCAATCACCTCTTTGATAAGCACATAGATACCGTCGTCCTGAGAGGCGCCGTCGCCGAGTTTGCCGATATACATGCCCGGACGGCGACGGATGTGCTCCATGTCTTCTAGGTGCACAATGCTGTTGTCGTCATAGTTTTCAGTGGTGGGAGTGGGGTCTTCGTTTTGCGTGAAGATGTCGTCGTCGTTGATTTCGCTCATAAAAGTCGGTTTAACTTCGTTGAAATTGTATATTCGGCGTAGCCGATTTTCAATTTGAGCGCAAAAATACGAATTTATATCCAATATTTGATTATTTTTGCATATTGAATTCTTATTACTATTAAAATGTCTAACAAGTTAATTTCCAGAAATATGAAACGCTTTTTAAGAGTAGCTCCAGCCTTTTTTGTGCTGTTAAGCTTGTTGCTTTCGTGCGTGAAACCACCGAAAATTGATGGATTTGAAATTGAAATCGAGAAGGTTGAGGCGGAAACAAATTCCGTGACTATTACCGGCTCGTATATTTATCCGGGTTCGGCCACAATCAACAGCATTATGGCCTCAATTGACCAACGAAATGACTTCATAAACGCTGAAGAATACGATGTGAATCTTGAGGGTACGGATTTCAAGTTTACCATTACAGGATTGGAACACAACACTTTGTATTACTATAGGTTTGTCGTTGATTATGGCGGCGAAACTGAATATTATACAGACTATGACACTTTCACTACTGCAGATTTTGGACTTCCAAAGGTAAGCACATCGGAAGTGAGTTATGTTGGACCGCACGAAGCCATTTGTGGCGGTATCGTTGAAGAGGATGGTGGCTATCCTGTAACGACAAGAGGTGTTTGTTATGGCGAAAATTCCAACCCTACTTTAGATGGATTTCATACAATAGATAGTTGCGGAACGGGCGCATTTGTAAGCGAATTGTCTGGTTTGCAAGGAAAAACGTTTTATTATTATCGAGCATATGCCACCAATGAAATGGGTACATCTTATGGTGAAGAATTCCAATTTATGACAAGCGTTCAGGCACCAACGGTAAATACCCTTGAAGTTCTGGCTGATGGTGAAAATGCTGTTATAGTAAAGGCGGAAGTGGTTGCGGATGGCAGTAAAGATGTCACCGAACGTGGTGTGTGCTGGTCAACCAACGCAGAGCCTACCCTTGATGATGAGTTTTTTACAAATGGCTATGGTATAGGAGCTTATACATGTAGAATCGAAAACCTCCAACCAAATACAACTTATCAAATACGTGCTTTTGCCCGTAATGAGGTGGGACTGGGATTCGGTGCAGTGTTGAGTTTCACGACAGGTATGCCTATCGTAAAGCCAACGGTCAATACGGTGGAAGTCACAGATGTCATGGCGGTCTCGGCTAAATGTCTTGCTAATGTGAGTGACAATGGTGGTGCGGAAGTCTCCGATAGGGGTGTTTGTTGGAGCAAGACCACAAACCCAACGATTTCGGACAACCATTTGTCTTCGGGTGCGGGATTGGGAAGCTATGATGTGGTCATGACAGAACTTTCACCCAATACATTATATTATGTGCGTGCTTATGCCACCAATATTAAAGGCACTGCCTATGGCGAAACACTTTCTTTCACCACCGCAGATGGTCTGCCAGTGGTGAATACGGCTTCTATCAGTAATATTACAGGAAACGCTGCCACAGGAGGAGGTGAAGTGGTGGATCAAGGTGCAAGCGCTGTTACAAAACGCGGCATTTGTTGGAGCGAGAGCCATAATCCGACCATTGACGGCAACCATGCCAATAATGGTTCTGGTTTGGGTGCATTTTCTGTGCAAATGACGGGCTTAACGCCAAATCATACTTATTATGTTCGTGCATATGCCGTTAATGCACAAGGGATTGCATATGGCAACGAAGTCGATTTTGTGGCAAAAGAGGGTTTGGCTGAGGTAATAACGACCACTGTGGCCAATATTACCACGAATAGTGCCACTGGCGGAGGCAACGTGGTCAATCAGGGTGCAAGCGATGTCACAGAACGAGGTATCTGCTGGAGCACCGTACAAAATCCGACCATCACTGACAGCCATGCCATTAGCGGATCAGGAATAGGCAATTACACTGTGGAAATGAATGGTTTGACAGCTGGAACAACATATTATGTTCGAGCTTATGCGGTTAATGCCCAGGGCGTTGCTTATGGTGAAGAGGTGAATTTTGTTACCTTGGCCAATAAACCAGATGTGACGACCTCGCAAGTGAGTAATATCACACAAAACACGGCGACAGGTGGTGGCGAAGTGACCTCAAGTGGAGGTGCTACCGTTACCGAACGCGGAATATGCTGGAGCACCAGCCATAGCCCCACTATCAATGACAATCACATTGCAGGTGGAACTGGTCTCGGAAGTTTTACCGTTGAAATGACTGGGTTGTCAGCAGGAACGGTGTATCATGTGCGAGCTTATGCTACCAACAGTCAAGGCACGTCTTATGGTCAAGAAGTGAGCTTCACGACGATGTCGAATCCTCCCACTGTGGTTACAACCCAAATTTCCAACATTGGACAAAATGCAGCTTTAGGCGGCGGCAATGTAACCAACGATGGAGGATCAGTTGTGACGGAACGCGGTATTTGCTGGAGCACCTCCCATAATCCAACCATAAACGATAGTCATGCCAGCAACGGAACGGGAACGGGTGCTTATTCTGTTGAAATGACAGGACTGACACCAAACACTACGTATTACGTTCGTGCATACGCCATCAATAGTGCAGGAGTTTCCTATGGCTCGGAAGTGAGCTTTACCACAGCACAAGGTATTTCTGCTCCAACAGTGACAACGGTTCAAGTATCGAATATCACGCAAACCATGGCAACAGCTACTGGTTTAGTATCAAACTCGGGTGGAGCACTTGTGACCGAACGTGGAATGTGCTGGAGCACTTCATCTAACCCCACTGTCAATGGAAACCATGCTAGCAATGGTTCTGGTGAAGGCAGTTTTACTGTTCAAATGATTGGCCTTACAGCCCATACAACGTATTATGTACGCGCCTACGCCATCAACAGTGCAGGAATCAGCTATGGTAATGAATTGATCTTTACCACAACAGCTGAAGCCCCAACAGTTATAACATCCCAGGTGACCAATATATCGCAAAATTCGGCTTTGGGCGGCGGAAACGTAACAAATAGTGGAGGATCAACGGTTACCGACCGAGGAATCTGCTGGAGTACAGAACACAATCCGACGCTGAGTAGCAGCCATGCTAGTGGAGGTGCCGGATTAGGCGTTTTCACGGCTAACATGACTGGTTTGACGGCAAATACGACCTATTATGTCCGTGCATACGCTACCAATAATGCTGGCACAGCATACGGTGATGAAGTGACTTTCACGACAACGCAGAATCTTTCCGCGCCTTCGGTGATTACATCCAATGTTACTGATGTTACGGAAACTACTGCAATGGGCGGTGGCAATGTGACTGCCGATGGTGGTGCTTCTGTAACAGAACGAGGCATCTGTTGGAGCACAGAGCATAACCCAACAACCAACGACAATCATGGGAGCAATGGCACTGGTACAGGAAACTTCACGGTCGAAATGACCAATTTGAATCCGCACACGACCTATTACGTCCGTGCTTATGCAGTTAATAATGTGGGAACAAGCTATGGTGAAGAGGTCGGTTTCTCCACAACAGCATACCTGTTTGCACCTACGGTTGCCACGTTGCCTGTCATTGACATCACCCAAACCACAGCTATGGGTGGCGGCAACGTAACTGATGATGGCGGCGCCTCTGTGATTGAACGTGGTGTTTGTTGGAGTACTAACCACAACCCGACCATTGCCAATAATTACGCAAGCAACGGTACAGGCACTGGGGAATATTGGGTAAATATGACGGGACTGACGGTCAGCACAACGTATTATGTGCGTGCTTATGCTGTCAATAGTCAAGGAACAAGTTATGGTGATGAAATTAGTTTCACTACGGCGCAGAACTACACTGTTCCCACGGTAATTACATCTGATGTGACTAACATTACACAGACTTCGGCCATTGGTGGCGGCAATGTTACCGATGATGGTGGCACTTCAGTCACTGAACGTGGTGTCTGTTGGAGTACATTCCCAAACCCAACCACGAGCGATAATTTCATGAATAATGGTGTTGGAATAGGAAATTATACTATAGATATCACTGGCTTGACTCCCAATACGACTTATTATGTCCGTGCTTATGCTGTCAATAGTGCAGGTACCAGCTACGGCAATGAGGTAAGTTTTACCACTTTATTCAGTGGCACTCCCGACGGAGCACTTAATGGAGTTTTTTCGGTGAGCG
>Ga0310690_10007771_pt1 | contig 13746 bp, 10 predicted proteins | sample AusTroGonzalo_MG_2_FD_207661 | JGI IMG/M metagenome (GOLD analysis project Ga0310690, IMG submission 207661) | Bovine rumen microbial communities from tropical cattle in Woodstock, Queensland, Australia - Gonzalo_04 (v2) (version 2) | ecosystem: Host-associated > Mammals > Digestive system >... | reverse complement strand
TTCCTCAAGAGCAAGGGCATGCTTGGCGCTTTTGCCTGGGAATACCGGGAAGACGCCAGGGACGGCACCCTCCGCAAGGCTCTCCGCAAGCTCATGAACGGGGAAAAGGTTGATAATCCTTATCCCGGCACGGACAAACTTCCGGAAATGGGCAGCCACCAGACCTGGAAACTGCGCGTGGACGACTCCAACTACGTCCCTGAGCTCTCCGGCCTGTGCCTTAGCAAGGACGGTGACTTCCTCTGGGGTTGTGACGATAACGGCGGCCTGTACAAGATCAACTTCGACGGCACCTTCACCAAGCACTGGCCAAAGAGCGCAGAGATGGAGGGCCTGGCGATGGATCCCGCCACCGGCACCATGTACATCGGCCTGGAAGATTCTTCCAACTCCGGTTACATCGTCCCGTCTCCAAACTACAACTCCAAGACCAACTTCGGCTGGGTTGTGGAGGGCGCTTCCAGCATGGGCAACTCCGGCGTGGAGGGTATCGCCTGGTACAAGGGGGACCTTTATCTTGGCACCCAGACAGGCGCTACGCTGTATCATTACACTCTTGGCGGCCAGCTCAAGTCCAAAAAGAGCCTCCGCGACGTGTGTTCCACCATCTCGGAGATTGCCGGCCTTGACTACGACGAGGAGAAAGACCGCCTGTGGGTGATCGACTCCAACTCCAACAAGGACAAGCCCCAGTATGATCCGTACACCATCTACCTCTTCGACGGCGCTGCCACCAAGCTCCTCGCCAAATACGCCATCGGCTCCTTTGCCGACTGGAACCCCGAGGCCATCTGCGTGGACAAGAAAAACAAATGCATCTGGGTAGGTGAGGACTGCGGAGACGAAAAGTTCTCCCTGCTGCATAAGGTTTCGTTTACAAATCTTTGAGGAATAAGAGAAAGACCCACACGAAACCACACGAAACCACACGAAACCACACGAAACGTTAATTTCCCTCAGAGACAAACCAATACATTTGAAAAAAATTTTTAAATAACTATTTTTGCGGCTCATACTGCATAAGAGGACAACTAATTCTAAACTATTATAAAACAATGATTAAAAAAGAGTATCTCTCTCCTCAAGCAGAGGAGATGTATCTGAAAATGGAGGGGCCGCTGTGCACGAGTGCTGAGACGGCAAGTGATCTTCCGGATTTTGATTTGTTGTCAGGTAGTATTGACTGGGATTGATTAATGGGAGGAAGTATTATGAAGAAAAGTATTTTTTATTTGCTGACTATTGCAGCTATGACATTCTCTTGTCAGAGAATTTCAAACGTAGAGGCTCTCGAAGATTCTCAGGATACTGACGTAAAGATGATTACAGTAACCTGTACTCTGCCCGCCAGTGACCCGGATTCAAAGGTTACGCTGGTCAATGACGGATCAAAAGGAAAGACCGCATGGGTAGCTGGTGATGAAGTTTTCTTCCACGGAAAGAAGGTTGGAAGCGGTTATTCTTACGTCGCTGCCGCGCATGATGTTTCAGTAGATGGAAAAACGGCAAAATTCACGATTCCGGATTTGAGCGAGAAATATGATGGTGGTACATCTTATAATTCTTCTTTGTTTGCAATTTATCCTGCTTCGGCTGTTGCAGATTATACAGAAGGAAAATCTTGGTACTATATTTCTGCTTTTAAGAACACAAACGCCCTTCTTCTCGCCGGTTGTAATGACTTCACTGCAGATGAGTATTCATTTACCTTCTTTAACCTTGTAGGTGCTCTCTCGTTTAAGGTTGACGGTTCTTCCTTTGGCGGTTTTGATAAATATGTTTTTGAAGGCAACGGAGGTGAAACCATAGGTTGGACTCAGCATTCTGTTGCATTTGCAACTCTTAAATCAGATAGCTCAATTGAACAGCGTTATCGTTATAAGGGTTCCTCTGGCCCAGGCGCTAGTTCTGGTGCTCTGACTACAATCGCCGTAACGCCCGCTTCTGGTTGGGATAATGGAACGACCGTTAATACTATTTTCTTCCCTGGAACAGGTGAATATGACAAGGCTGCTGCGAATTTTACGTCAGGTTTCACAATTAAGTTTTATAAGGGAGAGGATGAAGTTAAGCGTGTTAGCACAAGTACCGCAAAGAATATTTCTATTGGCAAACTGCTTGACCTGGGTGATATAACCAGCCATTTGTATACTTATGTTCCGCCGGCAAATCACGATTCTTCAATAGGTTGTCCTGCCGATAACTCAGATTACGATTTGAGCAAAACTGCTTCTGCAAACTGCTATATTGTAGATAAGACTGACGCTAATCAGAATAAGGTGTTTAAGTTCAAGGCATACAAAGGAAAAGGAACCACAAATGTTGGTACTATCGGTTCCGTTCAAATCCTTTGGGAGACTTACAATAATAACACCTCCGTGACTGAAAACAGCGTTATTGCTGCTGTTGACTATGATAAGCAGACCTCTAATGATTACTATGAGATTTGTTTCAAGACCCCGGAGACGATGAAGGCGGGAAATGCTCTTATTGCAGCTAAAGATGGACTTGGAAATATTCTTTGGAGTTGGCATATCTGGATTCCTGCTACACCCATTACATACAGCACATATGGCGGAGTATCTAATTCTCCTATGATGAGCCGCAATCTTGGCGCATTGGTGGATGCTATAGGTGATGACGAAACAGATATAGCTATTGAATCTTGTGGTATGTATTACCAGTGGGGGCGTAAAGATCCTTTCCCTGGAGCTGGAGAGTTCGCTAATTATCCTGGCTCTATGGTTGCAGTTTCAAACGCTCTTACAACGAGGGGGGCCACTTCTGAAGCGGATATTCATAAGTATCCTACTGCTTTTGTCGTAACAGGAGCTGATACCGATGGATACAAAGACTGGTCTGTAGAGCATTCCGCTTCTTTATGGGGAAGTACTAAGACTCAGAATGACCCTTGTCCTCCTGGATGGAAATTGCCAATATTCGCATCATCAACAGGCGACCTTTGGGATTCTGGCGTAAGCGATAAGACCACATTACCTGGATGGTCAAATAATGTAGATCACCACTGGTTTAGATTTGGAGTTGATTATGATGCTCTTAATCCAACAACAACCGGATATGTTTATTTCCCGTATGCAGGTTATCGTACGCAAGACAATGGCGGATATAGCTACTGCAACAAAAGAGCTCATATCTGGCAGGCTAAGGGTGGAGACAACGAATACGCTCGCTTGATTTATGCCGCTCCTAATGCTCAGTATGTTGATGTACAACGTAAGGGCCGTGGTGGTAACGTCCGTTGTGTAGCCGAGTAATCGCTAACCCCACATATTTCCCTACCACCCGCCCTCCCGGACGGGTGGTTTTTTTGTGCCCACCCCGCCCCCTTTCCTCATTCATCGCTCCCACCCCCGCCCTTCGTCGCCTTGCTTTTCGTCCTTCGTCTTGCTACCCGTCCTTCGCCTGCTCGCTATTCGTCCTTCGCCGCTTCCACTACCCGTCATTCGCTGGCGTCCTATTCGTCATTCGACGGCTTGACCGGCGAATCTAATCCATCGCCATCCCCTTGTCCACCCAAACGGCCAATTCCGTGTCCAAGTTGGTGGAAATGGCAGTTTGAGCACCAACATGGCCGTTTTGGTGCTCAAGTGACCAATTGCGCATGTTTGGACACCAAAACCGCCATTTCCGTGCTCAACCCCGGAACCTCTCTGACTTATTTGTTCCTCGCGCTCCAATCGTCCTCAAAAACGCCCATTTTCACGGACGCGGAGCCCCAACCCGGCCCCGCATCCTTGTTTTTGCCTGTTTTCGGGGACGGCGCCCACCAAAATGTGCATCAAATGGGGACCTACCCCACGAAATACAATAAAAATTATTATTATTGCGGAAAAACAGAAGTAACAGGCTTAGAATTATGGCACAAATCAAGAACGAACAACAGTACAAAGCCATGATGGCCAGAATAGATGACCTGTTCTTTGAAACTGACGAGAATACTCCCGCAGAGGATCCTCGTCTTCAGGAACTTGATGTGCTTTCGGCCCTTGTGGAGGAGTATGAGCAGGAGCACTACCCAATAGAGCCGCCAACACTTTCGGAAACATTGAATTCGCGTCTCGCGGAGAATAATTGGAGCCAGAAAGATATGGCTGCTTTCCTTGGAATAACCGCTCCCCGTCTTTGTGCTATTTTGAGTGGCAAAGCCAACCCTACTTTTGATCAAGCAAGAATCATCTCTTCACGCTTAAACATCGACCCTGCCATTGTCCTCGCCCTATGATCGTCCGTAAAAACGGCCTGCGTTTGAGGACGGCGCCATACGTGACAGACCGCGCTTTCTGCCATTTTTGTGGTTTGCGGCGTAAAGAGTAACGTGAGAGACGACGTTTTTGCCCTAAAACGTAGTACGGGACGGGAAAAGGCTAGACCTCCGCAGTCACTTTTTCCACAAACTCCTCCGAAATCTCCCCGCCTCAACCCGTCAAGAATAAAAAAAGTTTGCAAAAACAGCAATAATTCGCTACTTTTACAGACGGTTTACGTAGTACAGCATGAGAAAGTCATTGTTTATCGCCCTGCTTGCAGCCGCTCTCATTACAGCGTGCAAATCATTCACCCCCCAGACTCCTCCGGAGCATGTGGATTACCTCATGGAGCTGGCAGAACACCCAGAGTATCTTGACGGCACAGACTACCTGTGCCCCACCGGCCATGTAGACTTGACTCCCGCACCCGCCGGATACAAACCCTTCTATATAAGCCACTACGGCCGTCATGGCGCCCGTTACGCCTGGCAGTCGGACATTTACAAGCGCCTGCACAAAGTCCTGGGCAAGGCGGAAGAAGAGGACAACCTCACAGATCTTGGAAAAGACTGGCGCGCCCGCTTCGAGCAGCTTTATCCGGACGTGAAATATCGTGTTGGAGACCTTTCCCGCAAAGGTTTCCAGCAGCAGCAGGAGCTTGCACACCGCATGTACTGCAACTTCCCGCAAGTCTTTCGCGCAGAATCCCACGTCCGCGCCTGGACCTCCACCAGCACCCGCTGCGTCATGACCATGAGCGCCTTCTGCCTGGGCCTCCAGAAAGAGGACCCCAAGCTGGACATCTTCGAAAACTTCGGCAAATTCTTCCTCCCCGCCATCCTTCCCCTGGACGGCAGCAACCCCTTCCGCAACAATGATTACCAGGTAACGCCCGTCCCCTTTGAGGAAACCTGGGAGCAGTACATAGAGCGCACACTTGACTACGGTGCCATCCTTGACCGCCTCTTCATCGACAAGGATAAAGCCCTGGAGCCCAAGGAGCAGTGGGATTTTGTCTCCTACCTCTACTTCTTCGCCGCCGGCATGGCCAGCCTGGACACAGACCTCGTCTTCACGGACATCTTCACCCCGGAGGAAAGGATCGCCCTTTGGAAAATCGACAATTTCCAGTTCTACTGGTACGCCTGGGAGACCCACCTGGGTTATATGCCCATCCTTGAGGACATAGTCGCCAAGGCCGATGAGCGCATCGCCTCCGGAAAAAAGGGTGCCGACCTTCGCTTCGGCCACGACTACACCATCCTCCCCCTCATGATGATCCTGGACCTTGACGGCATGGGCAAAGAGGCCCAGAGTGCCGATGATATCCACAACATCACCCGCCTCCAGCAGGTCCCCATGGGCGCCAACGTCCACTTTGTCTTCTACCGCTCGGACGCCAACTACGAAGTGCTCTTCAAGGTCCTCCACAACGGCGTGGAAGCCACCCTCCCCGTGGAGACGGACAAGTGGCCCTACTATTCCTGGAAGGCCTTCAAGGAGCACTACGGCTTTTAGCCTTCGGCCCCCATGTTTGTTCTCATCGCTGCAATTTTGCTGGTGGCATGTACGTCGCCGGCAGAATTGTCGCCCCAGCGCCTCCCAAAAGTTGAAATCACCTGGGAGGAGCCCCTTATCCTCAGCGCCGGAGGCTACACCCGCGTGCATCCCCTGTCCGACGGCCGTCTCATGTGCTCCTACACCCACGGCGGAAGAGGCTACGCCCGTTACAGTGACGATGGCGGCAGCACCTGGACCGATGAGGCCGTCATCTATGACAGCTTTACGGCAACATCGCCCTCCGGAGATGTCCGCGTCACCATCTCCAATCCGGAAACCGCCCAGCTCCCGGAGGACTATCCCGTCCATCCGGGCCGCATCTTCTACACGGTGAACCTCCGTCCCCAGAACGGACTCTCCACCCGCCACCCTTACGGCATTGCGTGCCGATATTCGGACGACGCCGGAAAAACCTGGTCGGCCCCCGCGGTGCTGTACCTGTCGGACCCGTGGGATGAAGACACCAAGAAAGGCTGCTGGGAGCCATTCATCCTGCCCCTCCCGGACGGGACAATCCACCTTTATTTCTCCGACGAAACGCCCTACTACCGCAGCGGGAACAAGTTCCAGAACATCTCCCTGCTGGAATCCCGCGACGGGGGAGACAGCTGGACCACCCAGCCGCGCATCGTCTGCTACACCCCCTCCTTCCGCGACGGCATGCCCGTTACGATGATCTATGAGGACAGGATTTACCTGTCGATAGAGACAAACAACGTCAATACGCGCCTCCACCCCCAGATTCTGTATACGCAGCTTTCTGACCCGTGGCCGGAGACGGAAGGGGAGTTCTCCCCCCGTCGGTTCGACCCGTTCCTGCGGCCGCTGGACTCTCCCGAATTCACCACCGGCGCGCCATACCTTATCCAGACGGAGAACTTCTTTGTGATAAGCTATCAGACCTCGCGCGGAGCAGACATCGAAGACCACAACCGTCGCATAATGGAAGTCCAGGCCTGCCCCAAAAACGAGATGGCCGGCAATATCTTCCACACCATGCGCGGTACCTCCCACCCCATTGAGGCCGACATCCAGACAGAAAGCGTCATGTGGAACTCCCTCACATGCCTTGGCGGCGACACCATTCTCGCCTGCTGCATGTACAACGGCAAAGTCACCCTTGTCCGTGGCACCGTCCGCCTGAAAGACTAAAAAAATTACAGCCGATTGCTGTGCAACCGGCTGTAAATCAATTGTTTGCGGAGGGGACGAGATTCGAACTCGTGGTACAGAATAACCCGTACGGCAGTTTAGCAAACTGCTGGTTTCAGCCACTCACCCACCCCTCCGGGAATAAGGTTTCCTGAAACCGCCACGGCTGATTTACCGTGGGCCCGCCGTGAAGCGGGACTGCAAAGATACGAAAAAATGGACAAACCACAAGATTTTCGGATTTATTTTGTAAGTTTGTGCATTAACTAAAACTCTTGAACCATGAAATCTTGTAAATTCTGGATAGTCCCCGGACTGTTTTTCCTTGTTGCATCCATTCTCAATCTCACGGGCCGATTTTTGGACATCCCTGTTCTTGCAAGCGCGGTGAAGCCCCTCCTGATGCCGCTGCTGGCGCTTACTGCCGTGGCCGCAGCCGGTTCTACGGATCGAAAGGAAATCCGTTTGCTGGTTTTGGCCCTCATCCTGGGTTGTGTGGGAGACGTGTTCCTCATCTATGACGGCTTCCTGCTGTTTGTTGCCGGAATGGTAGCGTTCCTTGCAGGACACATCTGCTACATGTGCCTTTTTGGCGGCAAGTCCTGGAAGGGTTTCAAGGCTAAGACCTGGATTCCCGCAATCATCGCGATGGCAGCCCTTACGGCAGTTCTTATCATTGCCATCGGCGTAAACGGCGCCATGCTGGTTCCCATGTGCGTATATGGCTTTGCGCTCATGCTTCTTATATTCAGCACCCTTGCCGGCGTATTCCGTTTCCGCACCTGCACCTGGTGGATTCTCCTTGTGGGAGCCCTGCTCTTCACCTTCTCCGATTCTTTGATTGCCATCGGCACATTCAACGGAGACTTCCCCGGCCGCGAGTTCCTGGTAATGCTCACCTACATCGCCGCCCAGACGCTCCTGGCCATCGGCGCCGTCCGCCTCTCCCGCGAATAGCGTGCTTGCCCGCCCCCGCCCGCTGGCCCCAGCACGCGATTGCTAACCCGCTGTTATTCAGGCGTTTAATAAGAGTACCCGGGTACCAAGGTACCTGGGTACTTTGCGTAAGCGGCTAAAAATCAAATAATTACCAAACGGGTTTTTAAAGCAAGCGTCAATCGCGCCAAGAACTACCCCCGCTTCTTGATTACCCACAGCCCGGCCATTGTTAGCAACCCGTTCAAAGGCAGGATCTCATAGCTGAAGTGGTATCCGCCAAACCAGGAAACGGAATTCAAATCCAGCACAAGGCAAATCAAAGGCGCTACCAGCGCCACAACCGGCACCATCTTATCATGCACGGGCGTCTTGAACAGTATTCCAAAGGCAAACAGGCCCAGAATGGGGCCGTAGGTGTAGCTGGCCAGGCGGTACACGGCGTCTATCACGCTGGTGGAGTTCAGTGCGTCAAAGACAAGGATGCATACGGCCATCAGGATGGCCATGGCGGTGTGGACAAAGATTCTTCGCTTGCGCTCAGAATGACAAGACCCCAGTATATCAATCGTAAACGACGTGGTCAGCGCCGTGAGCGCTGAGCCGCCGGCGGGGAAGCCCGCCATTACAAGGCCAACGATGAACAGAACACCAACTATCCACGGCAGGCCGGAAGACCATGCTACGGCGGGGAACAGCGCGTCACCGGAAGCCTCCAACCCGTGCAGCCCGGCATACTGATACATATACACCCCAAGCAGAAGGAACAGCGCAATCACTACAATCTGCAGCAGCGAAGACACTACAAGATTCTTCTGTGAATCCCGCACATTCTTGCATGCAAGAGTTCGCTGCATAAGGTCCTGGTCCAGGCCAGTTGCCGCCACCACGGTAAACAGCCCGCCCAGCAGTTGCTTCACAAAAAACTGCGGGTGGTTCACATCGTCAAAGTAGAAAACCTTCATCATGGAGGTATCCGGTGCGCCTACTTCAACCGCCACCAGCACAAGCGTCAGCACCACGGTAACCAGCATGCACACCGTCTTTATCATATCCACCCCAATCACTGCCTTAACCCCGCCGCGCACAGTGTAGGCCCACTCCGCAAATACCACCACCACAACGCACGCCCACAGCGGCACCCGCAAAAGCAAACAAAGCGTGGCGCACATCAAAAACAGCCGCACAGAGGCCCCCAGCATCTTTGAAACAAAGAAAAACCACGCCCCGGTCCTATAAGAGGAAAGCCCGAACCGCGCTGAAAGATACTGGTAAATAGACACCACGCCCAGCTTAAAATACAGCGGCGTCAGCACAAAGGCAATGACAAGATACCCAAGGAAGAACCCCAGGCACATCTGCAGATAACCCCATCCGGCAGCTGAAACCATCCCGGGCACGGAAACGAAAGTGACCCCCGAAAAACAGGAGCCAATCATTGCAATAGCAACCTTCCACCAGGCCGTGGAACGCGATGCGTAGAAGTCCTTAGCCATTCTTTAAACCCTCTTTATATGCGCGCCCAACAGGCAGGGGCTCCTCCAGACCCATAATCTTGACGCTGGTCATGGAGCGTTTTTCAATTCTCCACAAAGGGACGATGTACGACCGGTGTATCCGCAGGAACTTGCCCTCCGGCAGCAGCCCAAGAACGTCTTTCAGCGGAATCTGGGAAACCACGTCGTCAAGGTGGTCCAGGTGGAAGCAGGAGTAATTGTTCCGCGACTCGATATACTGCAGGGCCGACAGCGGCACATGCACCGTCTTATACCCGGACTTCACCAGGATCTCTTCGTCGGCAACGGCATCGGTCCCCTTCTGGTGAATGGCCGTGCGGACATCGTCAATGGCGGTTTCCCGCGACAGGTGCGACGACAGCGCCGTCACCTGCTTCCCCAGCATCCCCATCGGCAGGGACATCCCCAGAACAGCCAGAAGGAGAATCCACATTGCCCTCACGTACGGCTGAATTGCGGCGCCCTCTTCGCGGGGAATGTCCACGTGCGTCAGCGTCAACAGGAAATTCACGGCCAGGATAAGGAAAACGGCACCTCCGGCGGTTGCAATCCATTTTTTAGGCCCAAGCAGCAGCGGGCCGATAACCATCCGGCAAAGGAAATACACCACGTAAAGCCACAGCACAAACACCAGCACCAGGCCGGAGTTCCACTGCGCCCATTCTCCCACGGGGAAAAACAGTATCATCCCCGGTATCACAAGGATGCAGAGGATGATATCTGTTATGCGGATGTTGTTCACGCTAGAACTCGTAACCGGCAAACTCAACGTCGCGGGCGGCGCGCTCTTTCAGGGAAGCGTTCTTGAAGGCCTTTTCCAGATTCTTCTTCACGCCTGCGCTGTCTCCCTGGCGGGCCGATATGATAGCCTTGAGGTACCACACCTTGGGATCTCCGCAGTGGGCGCGGGCGCTGGCCTTTTCAAGCTGGTCCGTGAGGATGTAGGAAAGGACGCTGTTGTGGCAGCAGCCGGGAGCATCGGCAAGAAGGCGTGCGGCCTCTTCATAGCGGCCGGTCTGGATCAGGAGCACGCCCAGGTTGAGCTGGGAGCTCTGCGTATTGGAACGGCGGAAGTTGTCCTCCGCGGTCTTGTAGTCCTCTTTGTGGAGGGCGATGAGACCCCTCAGGTTGAGCACGTCGCTGTCCGGGACGTTGTACTTGGCCAGTTCTGCCTCTGCGTTGCGGTCCTTGCCCTGGGCCACGTACATGGCGGCAAGGTTGTAGTGGGCGCGGCCGCTGTCGTACTTGCTCACGGCCTTGCGCCAGATGCTTTCCTTCTGGGCGGTCTCCTTGGCCACGGTGGCGGCGCGGAGGAGGGCTTCCTCGTCAAGGACGTCTTCATTCTGGGCAAGGACGTCCAGAAGCTCCTCGGAGGAGTAGTTCTTATACTCGATATTGGCGATGAGGCGGGCGCGGCGCAGCTCCGGGAGAACCTCTCCCTTGAGGGCGGTGTATACCTGCGACATGTTCTTGATCTCGTTCTCCCTCACGGCGGGGTCCGAGTACATGGACAGGACGCGGAGAATCAGGTCCTTGTCCTCCAGGTTGGACTCCGAAACCAGCTGCTGGAAGCCTTCCCAGTCCTCACCGGCGCTGCGGACCTCGGGCTTTTCGTCGATGATGCCCTTGGTGACGGTGCTCCAGGCCTTTCCGGCGCTGCCGGAGCGGTCCCCGGAGAGCTTGTCGTTGAGGTCCACGGAGCCGTCAGGAGAAGCGTAGGCTACGATTTCCGCGTTCTTGACAACGGCGCGCTCGTCGTTGGTGGCGGCCTTCAGGGCCTCCTGGAACTCCTTCACGGAAGAGCTCCTGAGCTCCGAGTTGCGAACCTCCGCGGAGTTGAGGTCATACTTGATCTGGCCCTCGATTGTGACGGGAACCATCTCTTTGTATTCGCCGTCCTTGAAAGCCACGTTGACGGCAGGCTTTACCAGCATGTAGGTAGTGTTGGCGCCATCCGCCACCTTCTTGGTGGGAAGGGGAATGTCCTTGCCCTTGGCAATCACCTTGCCCCTGAGCTCCAGGAAGCATTTCTCCATGCCTTCAACATAGTCGAAGTGGATATTCTCCGTGACGGTCTGGCCGGCGGAGGAGATGACCTTGTAGTTGGCCCTGACGTTTTCTCCCTGATACTTGAAGGGCTTCATGGCGGCCTCTCCGCCTTCATAAACTATGACGGGGGTGACTTCCATCACCACGCCGGGGTTATAGTAATCCTTGGGATATGTTACGGATACCGTTGCGTCGATTGTGCCGTTCACGACTTCAAGCACGGGGGGAACGCATTCAATCTTGATGTTCTCCGCCTGGCTGGTCATTTTTTCCGGCGACGAGCATGCCGCTGCAGAAATCAGAAGCGCTGCGCCGGCAAGGAATAACAGAGTCTTTTTCATATAGGTAAATAAGTATTGTACTTGTCTGAAATGCAAATATAAGATTATTTTTTGTAAATTTGCACGCTATGGATTTGCAAGCGTTAAAAAACAAATATGACATAATCGGCAACGATCCGGCGCTCAATAACGCGCTGGAAACGGCCGTCAAATTTGCCCCCACGGGCCTCAGCGTCCTCATCCAGGGAGAGAGCGGCGTAGGCAAGGAGAGTTTTGCGCGCATCATCCACCAGTACAGCAGCCGTCGCCAGGCGCCCCTGTTCATAGTGAACTGCGGCGCCCTGCCCAAAGAGCTTGTAAACTCGGAGCTCTTCGGCCATGTGAGGGGAGCCTTCACCGGTGCCGTGGACAACCGCAAAGGCTACTTTGAAGACGCCGACGGCGGCACCCTCTTCCTGGACGAAATAGCAGAACTCCCGGCGGAATCCCAGGCCCTTCTTCTCCGCGTCCTCCAAAGCGGGGAATACCGCAAGGTGGGCTCCAACAAAGTGGAGCATACCAACGTCCGCGTGGTGGCCGCCACCAACGTCAACCTGTACGAAGCCGTAAAGCGCGGCAAATTCAGGGAAGACCTTTACTTCCGCCTGTCCGCCGCCCAGATCCGCATCCCCCCTCTCCGTGAGCGCAAGGCCGATATCTACCTCCTCTTCCGCAAGTTCACATCGGACTTCTCGGAGGTTAACGGCATGTGCAAGATATCCCTCAAGACGGAGGCTATCCGCCTTCTGGAGCAGTACCGCTGGCCCGGCAACATCCGCCAGCTGCAGGGTTTCACCCAGAGCCTCACCGCCCAGCTTTCCCAGAAAGTCACCCCCACACTCCAGCGGATAGAACTTGGCGTCCAGGACCTCCAGCCCTTCATGCCAAGGGAGGAAGGGGAGCCCATCCCCATGCTCTACGAAGGCCCCCAGTCCTCATCGTCCTTCAGTGCCGATGAGCGCCAGGCCATCTTCAAAGCCATCTTCGACCTCAAACAGGAAGTGGACTCCCTGAAGGCCCGCCTGGACCGCAGGGAACTGCCCCCGCTTCCCGCCGCTCCTCAGGAGGAAGAGGCGGAATGGCAGGGCCAGGAAGACATCCCGGAGGCTCAGGACATCGTCCCGGAAGAACACTCCCTCTCTGTCCGCAGGTCAGAGGAAGACCTCATCCGCCAGGCCCTCCACAAATACGACGGCAACCGCAAAAAAGCCGCCGAAGAGCTTGGCATGAGCGAACGCACCCTATACCGCAAACTTCCCCCCGAGTACCGCAAGAAATGAGAGCCCTCGCACGCATACTCCGCCTTTTCGTCATTGCCGGCCTTACCGGCAATCTGCTGTCGTCCTGCGGCATCTACTCCTTCACCGGCACAAACATCCAGCCGGACGTGAAGTCCATTACCATTCCCTACGTGGAGTACAAGGCCCTGCGCGTGAACCCGTCCCTGTCAAACGACCTCACAGAAGCCCTGCAGGACAAGTTCCGCAAGCTCACCTCGCTGGAGCAGGTGGACGTGGACGGTGACCTGGAGCTGGTCTGCGAGATCACCGGGTACGATGTCAAAGCCACCGCCGTCACCGCCAACGAACAGGCCGCCCAGAACCGCCTCACCGTCACCGTCAAGGCATCGTTCTCCAACAAGAAATATCCGGAGGACGATGTGGACAAAACCTTCTCGGCCTATGAGGACTTCGACGCAACCATGTCCCTGGACGCCGTAGAGGCCGGCCTCTGCGAGACTATCATCGAAAAAATAGTTGAGGATATCTTCAATGCAACAGTAGCCCAATGGTAGGATTCATAGACATACACCGCCTTACACTTGACGAGCTCGCCGGCGTCGTGAACCTGTACCCCTGGTACGGTGCCGCACGCGTGGAAATGTGCCGCAGAATGCTGTCGGACGGCTGGGGCCCCGGGGAAATGGCGTCCCAGGCGCTGTTC
>Ga0310690_10007769_pt1 | contig 13747 bp, 18 predicted proteins | sample AusTroGonzalo_MG_2_FD_207661 | JGI IMG/M metagenome (GOLD analysis project Ga0310690, IMG submission 207661) | Bovine rumen microbial communities from tropical cattle in Woodstock, Queensland, Australia - Gonzalo_04 (v2) (version 2) | ecosystem: Host-associated > Mammals > Digestive system >... | reverse complement strand
CGTCAACGCCGTGTTCGTGGTGCTTGCTCTCTTGGGCATCGTGACCGACCCAACGACGGCCGGCATCGGGGACTCGCAGCGCGCACTTGGCTACGAGGAGCCCCATAAGGACGAGCCGAAGGCGGAGTGACATGCTCCGCGCAGTCGATATCGCATCGCATCAAGCTGGCATCGACATAGCCGCGCTCGATTGCGATATCGTCATCATCAAGGTATCTGGCGGCACATCCTACGCTAATCCCTACTGGCGCGAATGGGTCGACGCAGCCCTTGCAAGCGGCAAGTTGGTCGGCTGCTACCATTATGCATGCGAATACGACACCGAGCCTGGTGGCAGAGCAGAAGCCGAATACTTCTGGCACGAGGTCAAGGAGTACAAGGGCAGGTTCGTGCCTATCCTGGACTGGGAGAACCACGCGATTAACATGCCCGTATCGTACGCCGAGGCGTTCTTGGACAGAATCGCGGAGCTGAGTGGCGCGACACCGTTCTTCTACGGCTATGCGAGCAACATCAACAGCACCGATTACAGCTCCATCAGCGGATACCCTCTCTGGATGGCAAACTACCTGTACCGCTACGACGGCGCTGGATGGATAGACGACCCCGTGAACATCTACGGCACGGGCGACTGGAACGACATGACGATGTACCAGTACACGTCGACTGGATACATCTCAGGCTATTCAAGCAACCTCGATTTGAGCGTCTTCTACGGAAACGAGAACGACTGGATCGCTCTGGAAGGAGGGCACGTGGGAAGCATCGAGAAGATGGTGCAGCACGCGGTCGACATCGCCAACAACGACTACTACGGCTATAGCTGGGCGGACAGATGGGACCACGACAGGGATTGCTCGTCGCTGATGTACGACAGCGCGGACGCGGCTGGCTATTCGGTGGGCAGAGGTCCCGACAAGACCCGATACACGGGCACGATGATTGACGATTTCACCGCTGCTGGATTCACATGCTACGACTACGGAACCGTGGTGCTGAAGCGCGGCGACATCCTGCTGAGAGACCCGTGGGGCAGCGGGGGCCATACCGAAATGTACATCGGCGGCAACCAATGCGTCGGCGCTCACTCTGCGGAGGACGGCGGCGTTTACGGGCAACCGGGCGACCAGACCGGGAATGAAATCAGCGTGACCCCGCTGTGGGGCAACTGGGACTACGTTCTTCGACCGAGAGACGGAGGAAGCGGCATGGGCGAATGGATCGAGAAGGACGGCAAGTGGTGGTACCGCCACGCCGATGGCAGCTGGACATCTAACGGCTGGGAGTACATCAACGACCGCTGGTACTACTTCGACGCGGACGGCTGGATGAAGACGGGCTGGCTGGCCTACAACGGCTGCTGGTTCTATCTGCTGCCGAAGTCCGCCGAGACGGGCAACGACTACGGCTGGATGGTCACGGGTTGGAAGAAGATAAAGTGGGACGGCAAGGAGAGCTGGTTCTGGTTCGACGACAACGGGGCCATGGCCGCAGGCGGCTTCCTGCGCATCAACGGCAAGTGGTACGGCTTCGACGCCAAGGGCCGCATGGTCGACGAGCTGAGCGACATGGCCGTATCGAAGGACGGCGACATCAGCTTCAAGTAGCGTACGGCGCGGAGAAAGCGGCCTCACTATCCGAGGTGCGGCAGAACGCGTTGGTTCGAGAGGGGTTGGCGGTGACCCGCACAACTCATCGCCTTGCCGATGCACCGAGCGTGCAGTCGGCTGCGAGGCCGTCACTCGAAGGCGTCCTCAGTCGCGCCCCGTGGCTTCGGCTGCGGGGCGTTTTTTCGTGTGCCGTGCATATATAGTAAGCGGATGTTACACGATGTAACACGCTGCTTGCCGCAAATTATGACGATTCGGTAAATAATGCCTGATGAGGAATGGAGCGGGCGACGGGAATCGAACCCGCGTCAGGAGCTTGGAAGAATCGGGAACTGGGAAAACGCCCCAGGTCAGAAAGCCGCTCATCAGGGGTTTTCCCGAAGCGATACCCTCTGAAACCCTCTGAAACCCTCTGAAATGTAACACGATGTAACACGTTTCTATCCATTCCGAGTATAATCGAGCGCGGATGCGAGCGCCTTCGCTGCGGCGATCTGCGCTGGCTTATTCGCCATGAAATAATGCGCGTAATCGGTTGACAATTTCGTATGTCCGAGAGCCCTTGACACTATCGGGGAGTCCACACCGTTCGCCTGCTGCACCGTCGCGTATGTCGTGCGGAGGTTGCGTGGCGGGATGTAGCGCACCCCTTTGTCATTGCACCACTTCTTATAGGATGCGTAGACCCAGTGGGGCTTCACGAGCGAGCCGTCGACCACGGATGCGCACAGCCAGCCGTCGCCCGACAGCTCTTCGAGTCGCTTGGCGGGATATCCGGCGCACACCACCGTCCGCGTAGATCGCTCCGTCTTGGTTTCGGATTGCCCATCGTCGGTCACGGTCTTGTTTATGCGGGCGATGCAGCAGCCGTCTTCGAATACGATGTCATTCCATCGCAGGGCGCATGCCTCCTCTCTTCTGAGTCCGCATGCCGCCATGCAAAGCAGCGCGGCCTCGTAGCGATATCCCCTTATGCCGTCCATCCATTCGGACAGCCCTTTAGCGTCGAGCGTTTCCTGCTCTGTTTTACGTGGCGCTTTCACTTTGGGCTTGCGCAGGAATGGATTATCGGATAGCAGCTCGTTCTCCCAGCCGTAGTTGAACGCCTGCCTCATCGCTTTGAACGCCGCCCAGCGCGCATGCTCGTTGGAAATCGAGTTCATCTTCTGCTCTATCATCCGCTTGGTTACCGAGTGCATCTCCACATCACCGAACAGCGGTTCCAGATTCCGCTTGTAAGCGCCTTTTATGCCCCTGGCGGTATCCTTGCCCACATTCTCCAAAGTCGGCTCGTAGACGGCATCCCAGTAGTCGGAGAATACCCAATCGTCGAATGTTCCGGGCGCATGGCCCGAGTCCAGCGCCATCTTTGCGAGCGCCATTTCGGCATCGTGGCGCGTGCCCCTCACGACCTCCGATGGACGGTAGCGCGAGCCGTCTGCCTTACGCTTACCTTCGCAGGAGATGCGGTATCGGTCTTTCCCGAGATATTGGATGGAGCCGAAGTAGCTGCGGGTCATCTCATCACCGACCTATGCGCCCAGCGAATCCGCCTGATTTTTCGGGAAGGATGCGGCGCATCCCCTAGCAAATGTCATGAGCTGCTCACGCCCGTATGCGTTCAGGCTGCGGTATATGTCGAGTAGTTCAGTTTCGTTTTGCGATATGTCGGATGTTTGCTTCGCAAACTTTTTCGAGTTTCCGAAAAACTCGTCAATTGAAACCTCAAGAAACTCGCAGATAGCGGGTATTCGTTCTATATCTATTGATGATTCCCCACTAATCCAGTTTGATACAGCAGACCTGCCAACACCGCAAGCTTTCGCAAGGTCTGAGTTCCTTTTGTCTTTTGTCGCAAGAAGTTCGACTAGGTTACGGCGGATTCCTTCTTTCGTGCTGTCCATGATTGCCCCTCTCTCCATGCGTAGAGTTTAGCAATTCTGAACAAAATTTCAAATATGTTATTGACAGTTCAGAAACACTGAATTACTGTGGATATAGTTCAGCAATGGTGAACAACCGAAAGGCGGTGTGAAGTGATAGCTGAACGCATCAAATCCTACGTACAAGAAAAAGGCTACAAGCAGGTGGTAATCGCAGACAAGGTTGGCATGACGAAGGTAGCAATGAGCGAAACGCTCAACGGTAATCGCAACATGACAGCCGAGGAATATGTGCGCATCTGCGATTTTCTCGAAGTTCCATACAGCCAATTCGCTGACGGCGCTTATCAGTCAGATGTACAAGCAGGCGGCGATGTTGCATGAAGGACTACTCCCTGAAATGCGTTCACCAGAAGCGAATCGCTGACTACCCTGATTACGCAATCACCCCCGACGGTAAGGTGATTAGCTATCGTATTAACAGCAACGGTGTTTATTTGTCACCGTATCGTGCTCGCGGGTATCTGAAAATCAGTCTTTGCAACGATCATGGACGGAAATGTAAATTTGTACATAGACTAGTTGCAGAAGCGTTTATCCCAAATCCGCTCAATCTTCCACAAGTGAACCATATAAACGGGGAAAAAGCTGATTGCCGTGCCTCTAATCTGGAATGGGTTTCGTGCTCTGAAAACATCTTGCACGCTTACCGCGTATTAGGGAAAAAAAGCTCTGTTGTTGGTCTGCATTGTAGTCATCGTCCCAAGCTAAACAAAGAGCAGGTATTGCTCATAAGGCAGTCATCAATATCAGCAAGACAGCTCGCAAAGCAATTTGGAGTTACGGCTGCAACCGTTTGCAACGCCCGGAATGGAAAGACTTACACAAAGCTAACAAACGATTCAGCCTAACCGCCCGACGCCCGCGCGGTGCCGCATATGGGGGCCGTGCCGCTGCGGGCCGTCATCCAGGCGGGCGATGGGTCTTATTCCCTCTCTCTCCATCGCCTGCTTGGATGCCGAAGGGCATCGATGCACCTTGAAAACCGAAGAAAGCACGGTGAAGGACCACCCGGAGACAACGTAAACGGTGAAGCCGTGGAAAAGAAAGACTCACCCGCTATCCAGGAGCGCGAAGCAAAGCGCCCGTCTGTCGCTTGAAACGGATAACCAAAAACCTCCTTTCTTTTGGGCAAACTGCTGTTCCTGAATCGCACAACGCTTCGCGTTCCTAGATGGCGGGTGTGAATGGGAAAGGAGGGCGCAATGGTAATGACCACCGTTCCCGATCTTGCAAAGGAATGGCACAAGAGCACCGACACGCTCTATGCGCTCGCCGCAAGGGAGGATGACCCGCTGCCCGTCCGTTATTTGGAAGGCGATAGGTACGGCGGGGTTCTGGTGTCGGAGTTCGAGCAATGGCTGCGTCGGAACACGCGGCTGTTCACAGAAAGGAAGTGAGAGATGGGAGCGAAAGAAATGGCGCGCCGCAGCGGCAACTGCAAGCGCGCCAACACGCGTCCTGGCCGGACGCAGCAAAGTATAGCACGCGAATACGACGAATGGACCCGCATCGCGGGAATCGTCATCGGAATCGCGTTCGGCGTGATGCTGTTCATCGGCATCCTGGCGGGGTGAGCGGTATGGATGACCTGTGCGCGAACCTGCGCATCATCGAGGATGCGCTCTACAAAAGCTGCGAGCTCGCTCCCGACGTGGCGAAAGTATCCATGGTGGCAGACCTCGACGAAGGCTGCGTAGACACCTGGATTTTCACCGAGGACGGGAGCCAGCGCAAGCTTACGGAATGGGGGCTGTCCGATGCGTGCCCGTTCTAGGAGCCGAGCGCCGTCGTGGATGCGCGACACGGTTTACCCCGACGTGGTTATCAGCGAGGAATCCACTTGGCGCGACATCAACGACGAGACGCTGCGGCCAAAGCCGAGCGGCCTGAAACGCCTGCTCATGATGTTGAGGAGGGGCCATGGACGGCGCTAGGTACGTGCGGCTCAAAGACGATTACGGGCAAGTCGCCGTCGCAATCCGCAGCAGATACGACAACACGTGGACCCTCACGTACAAGAAGGGCATCGAGAGCTATTCGCTGGAATACCGCAGCTTCAAACAGCTCATGGCGATGCTCGAATCGAAAGGAAGAGGATGGAAGGTGGTGCGTAAATGGTAGACAACATGCCCGATGGCATTGAATGCGGCGAAGAGTACTTCAACCCGCCCGCCGAGATCATCGAGGAACCCAAGATCGACGAGGTGACGCAGTTCATCGTGGCGCAATCGCTCTACAAGGCGATAGCCGAGAAGGTCAAGACGGGCAAGACGGAAAACATGCGGGGGCGCATCGATGCGCATTTCACCGAGCTATGGGAGCGCACGCGCGCTATGGGCGCACCGGCAAAGTCGTTCGATTTGGAGGTCAACGGCCAGAAGGTCGGCACGTACTCCATCACGACCGCGAAGGCCGAGCCCGAACACGACGAGAAGCGCATCGTGACCACCGACGAGAAGGCGCTTCTGCGCTGGTGCATGGAGCACGGCTGCGTGCAGATCGACCGCGCGAAGGTCGATGACTGGATCGCCTACACGGGCGAGCTGCCCGATGGCATGGGCACAGAGGTTGTCCATGTGGATGCGAAGCCAGCGCGCATCTCACGTACGACGGTACGCATCCCGGACCCGTTCGAGGCGCTTTACGCACTCGGAGAGGGGAATCTCGAACAGAGCGTCCTGGAACTCATGGAAGGGGGCAATTAGATGGCTTACACCATCACCAAAGGTGCGCAGGCAAAGCCCGTGCGCGCTGTTTGCTACGGCATAGAGGGCGTCGGCAAGACCACATTCGCCGCGCAATGGCCCGATGCCGTGTTCATCGACGTGGAGGATGGCAGCGGCCACTACGATGTGGCTAGGATGCCGCGACCCGAGACATGGCTCGAACTGCTTGCCGAGGTCGAGGCGGCATCGCTCATGGATGAGGTTGGTACGCTCGTCATCGACACGCTCGACGCGTCCGAATCTCTGTGCATCAAGCATTTGCTTGCCAAGCACAAAGCCGATGGCATCGAGTCGATCGCAGGCGGATACGGCAAGGGATACACGTATCTTGCCGAGGAATACGCGAAGCTGCTTGCGGCGCTCGACAAGTGCATCGCCAAGGGCAAGAACGTGCTGTGCGTGGCGCATGCGCAGATCAAGAAGTTCGAGCAGCCCGACGAGATGGGCGCATACGACCGCTGGGAGCTGAAGTTGCAGAAGAAGTGCAACCCGCTCGTCAAGGAATGGTGCGACCTGCTGCTGTTCGCGAACTTCAAGGTCGAGCTGATGAAGTCCGAGCAGGACAAGAAGAAGGTCAAGGCGGCAGGCGGAAAGCGCCGCGTCATGTACGCCGCGCACACGGCCGCATACGACGCCAAGAACAGGCTGGGGCTTCCCGATGAGATGCCGTTCGAATTTGCGAGTATCGCAGATGCTATACCGAACGGGCAGAAATCGCCCAAGGCGGATTCGGTTAAAACCGAACAGCAGCCCGAGCAGGCGAAACCCGAAGCGGAGCCTGCCCAGGCCGTGAACGTCGCCGGTATCGCGTTCGAGGACGCCACGCCGCCCGAAATCAAGCAGCTCCATCAGCTCATGGCAGATTATCAGGTGAGCGACGCGCAGCTTCGCGATGCGGTCGGCTCCCGCAAGAACAACCCCTACACGGACAACACGCCGATTGGCGACTACAGCATCGAGTTCGTCAAGAACACGCTGCTCAAGCATTGGGAGGCCATCGTCGCGACCGTCAAAGAGCGCGGCGATATCTACAAGGACATTCCATTCGATTAGAAAAGGAGAGACAAAATGACGGCTTTTGGATGGGATTCTACGATCAAGAACGACGGCGGCGATTTCAAGCTGCTCCCCGAGGGCGTTTACCCGTTCACTGTGCGCTCGCTTGAAAAGGGCTACTCCAACGGCACGAAGAATATCCCGCCGTGCCCCATGGCGAAGCTCACGCTCCGCGTCGGCAGCGGCGCTGCGGTATCCGACGTGACCAACACGCTTTACCTCGATGATTCGCAGGAATGGAAGCTGTGCCAATTCTTCTTGGCGCTCGGGATGCGCAAGCACGGCGAAGAGCTGAACCTGTCGGCGTTCGACCGCATCAAGGACAAGACGGGCTGGCTCGAAATCGACCATTACAGCTACACGCAGGACGGCGAGGAGAAGACCATCAACTCCGTGGCGCGCTACCTCGACCCGGCAGACGCGCCCGCAGACGGAAAGCCCGTGCTCGCCGACACCGCCGATGCCGAAGACAGCTCATGGTAGCGCTTCGGGGATACCAAACAGAAGCGGTCGATGCCGTACGCCGCGAATGGTCGGACGGCAACCGGGCGACGCTGCTCGTGCTCGCAACAGGCACGGGCAAGACCGTCATATTCAGCGACATAGCGCGCCGTTCCGCCGAGAAGGGCAACGGCGTGCTCGTGCTGGCCCATCGCGGCGAGCTGATCGAGCAGGCGGCAAGCAAGCTGTCCGACGCGTGCGGCGGCTCTCCCGTCGCGATCGAGAAGGCAGATGCCCACTGGGACGATGACGGCGGGGATAACCCGCTGTGCGTCGCGAGCGTCCAAACGCTCCAAGGCGAACGCTTGGATAGGTTTCCGCTCGATACCTACAAGGTGCTCATCGTCGATGAGGCGCACCACGCGGTATCGGAGTCGTACCGTCGCATAATCGACCGCCATATGGGCAACGGCGGCTACCTGCTCGGGGTCACGGCCACGGCGGATCGCGCCGATAAGCGGGGGCTCGCGGAGGTTTTCGACTCGATAGCCTACGAGTACCCGCTCGCGCGCGCCGTGTCGGACGGTTACCTGTCGCCGATACGCGCGAAGTGCCTGCCGCTTCCGATCGACATTTCCTCCGTGAAGGTATCCCACGGAGACTACCAGGCAAACGAACTCGGAAGCGCGCTCGACCCGTATTTGCCCGAAGTGGCGCGCGCCATGTCGACGGAGTGCGCCGGACGCAAGACGGTGTGCTTCCTGCCGCTCGTTGCGACCGCAGAGCGCATGGCCGACGAGCTGAACGCCGCTGGGCTTTCCGCCGTTGCTGCGAGCGGCTACGACAGCCCAGACGAGCGCAGGCGCAAAAAGGATGCGTTCGAGCGCGGCGATTACGACGTGCTGTGCAATTCGATGCTGTACACGGAAGGCTGGGATTGCCCTGCCGTCGATTGCATCGTCGTATTGCGGCCCACCAAGAGCCGCAGCCTTTACGCGCAGATGGTCGGGCGCGGGACTCGGCTTTCAGACGGTAAAGACCACTTGCTGCTGCTCGATTTCCTCTGGATGACGGACAGGCACGACCTGGCGCGCCCTGCATCGCTTCTTGGCAATGAGCCGAGGGTTGCCGAGCGCATGACCGAAAAGCTCGAAGAGGGGGTCGAGTGGGGCTTAGACGAGCTTGCAGACGCCGCCGAGCACGACGTTATCGCCGAGCGGGAGGCCGCGCTTGCAGCCGAGCTTGAAAGGATGCGCCGCAGAAAGAAGAAGTACGTCGACCCGCTGCAATTCGCAACGTCCATCCAAGACCTCGATCTTGTCGATTACGTTCCCACGTTCGTATGGGAGTGCAAGGAGCCGACCGAGAAGCAGAAGGCGGCGATAGAGAAGTTCGGCGTCGATGCTTCGGACATCGAGAGCGCAGGGCAGGCATCGGCTCTGCTCGATGCGCTGTGCAAGCGCGCCGACAGCGGCCTTGCCACGCCCAAGCAGATTCGATGCCTTGAGAAGTACGGCTTCAAGCACGTCGGCACGTGGAGCTTCGAGGCGGCGAGCAAGATGATATCGCGCATCGCGGCGGTCGACTGGAAGATGTGGCGGCTCAACGTCGACCCGGCTACATACGACCCGAGGAAGGTGGTGGCATGAGCGGTTACGACCTGATGGCTGCGCTCGATGCCATCGACCCGTGCGCATGCGATTACGAACAATGGGCAGAGATCGGCATGGCGCTGCACTTCGAGGGGTATCCCGTCGAGGTGTGGCGCGACTGGTCGGCGCGCGACTCAAAGCGCTTCAACGAGCGCGATTTCGATGCCAAGTGGCGGGGTTTCGGAAACAACTCGGGGAACCCCGTCACGGGCGGCACCATCGTCAAGCTCGCCGTGGACCACGGGTGGCATCCAGTGTTCACCGACGAGGGCGGGCGCGTCCACCATGCGCTTTCGTGGGATTCGACAATAGGCGGCGGCAAGGCGTCCGCAACCGATGACGAGCCCGCAATCGTCGATGCTGCCAGCGTCGGTGAGTTCGACGCAGACGTTTCGCCGCTTTTCCCAGAGGGGCATGAGGTAGAGGAGCTGAGGTCGTTCCTGGCGGCGCTTTTCGAGCCGTCCGAGTACATCGGCTACGTATGCGACTTCGAGGCAGAGGAGCGCCCCGATGGCTCTATGAAGTACAAGCCGGGTTCGCGCGGCGTGTTCAACCGCACCATGGGCGACGTGTTCGACGCCGTTTACAAAAACGGCATGGAGAACGGGCTGTCATGCACGCTGCATCCCGAATCGGGCGCATGGATACGCTTCAACCCGCTCGACGGCAACGGCGTCGGAAACGCCAACGTGGCCGCATATCGGTTCGCGCTGCTCGAATCCGACGATATGCCCCAGGGTAAGTTCGCGGCCATCGTAAAGCAGCTCAACCTGCCGGTGGCGGCGCTCGTCGATTCGGGCAACAAATCGCTGCACGCCATCGTGCGCATCGACGCCGAGAACGCCAACCAGTACAGAGAGCGCGTCGATGCGCTGTACGCGCGATGCGAAAAGAACGGCATCGCGGTCGACAAGCAGAACAAGAATGCGTCGAGGCTTTGCAGGATGCCCGGTGTGACCAGAAACGGCAGACGCCAATACCTTGCGGGGCTGTCGCAGGGCGCGGCCGATTGGGACGAATGGGAGGAATGGTACGCGGCGGAGACCGACGAGCTGCCAGACGCAATCCAGCTCGATAAGCTGCTCGGAGAGAACCTGCCGCCGCTGAAGCCCGCGCTCATCGACGGGCTTTTGCGGGTGGGCCACAAGATGCTCGTGAGCGGACCGTCGAAGGCCGGCAAGTCATTCGCGCTCATCGCTTTGTGCATCGCATTCGCGGAGGGCTCGACGTGGTTCGGCTTCTCGTGCAAGAAGTCGCGCGTGATGTACGTGAACCTCGAACTCGACGGCGATAGCTGCATCAACCGCTTCAACGACATGTACAAGAAGCTCGGGCTCGAACCGCTCAACGCAAAGGAAATCGACGTTTGGAACCTGCGCGGGAAGTCCGAGCCGTTCGGAAGGCTGCTGCCGAAGCTCATACGGCGATGCGTCAAGCGCGGCATCGAGGTCGTGATACTCGACCCCATATACAAGATCATAACGGGCGACGAGAACTCGGCGGGCGACATGGCCGCTTTCGCCAACCTGTTCGACGAGCTGTGCGACAAGGCGAACGTGAGCGTCATTTACTGCCACCACCACAGCAAAGGCTTCCAGGGCGGAAAGCGCTCCATCGACCGCGCAAGCGGTTCGGGCGTGTTCGGGCGCGACCCGGACGCCGTGATAGACCTCGTTGAGATCGAGCCTGACGGCGGCATGCGGTGGAAGTACATCAACGACAAGGTATGCGCCCTGTGCGCCGATACGGTGGCCTCGGAGGGCGGTGCCGACGCATGGATGGAGCTGCCAGAAGTCGCGCGCAACATCGAGGCGAACGCCATCGATAACGCATGCGCGATGCTGCCCGACGACAAGGCCGCGTCGCTCAGGAAGGAGCGCGACAAGGTAAAGGCATCCGAGGAAGCGCTCACGGCATGGCGCATCGAGGGCACGCTGCGCGAGTTCCCGCATTTCCATCCCGTCAACGCGTGGTTCGATTGGCCGCTGCACGTGACAGACGATGCGCTCAAGGATTGCGACGAGGCGGGCGGCGAGGACGCCAAGCCCAAGAAGCGCAAGAAGCGCCCGGACACGCGCAAGGAGCCACCAGATGCGGACCAGGCGAAGGCCTATGCGGAGATCAATTCCGCGATAGAGAAGGCGGTGCGCTACTGCGACGAGGATGGCGTCGACGCTACGCGCCGCAACATACAGAAGCGCATCCCCGACGTTGCGGGCAAACCGCCGACCTACAAGCAGGTGTGCAATTGGACCGACGCGGGCAAGGCATGGTGCGAATGGGTGCCAGGAGACGTTATCGATGACAGCCAGAAGAAGGAAAAGCGGATCGTGAAAAGAGGTTCTAATGAGAAGCAGCCTCCTAGTGCTTCTTAGCTTCTCCGAGAAGGAAAGAAGCTCTCAGCTTCTTGCTTCTCTATATAAGAAGGAAACCCGAAGAAGCAAGTGCTTCTCAACTCCTTCTCGGAGCTTCTTGGCTGCTTCTTTCACGCGCGCGTATAGAAGCAAAAGAGCTTCTTCGGGGTTTGCTTCTCAAATCTCTCTCAGAGAGAGAGATTCGGCTGACGCCGCAAAGCATGCGCTTGCTGCTGCGCGGCTCATGAGTCGCCGCGCGCTAAGCACAAAGCGTTGCCGAATGCACCGCGCGCGGGTATGGACGGAATGAGAAAGGAAAGACTATGAATCAGATAGAAATTACCGCAAAGATGGCGAAGACGAACATCGACGCGAAGAAGGCGACCGTCACGTTCGAGCTCGAATACGAGAGCTGGAACCAGATTCCGAACATCGCGAGGATGACGGGCCAGACGGTCAACGTCGTGGTCTACCCGTCGCAGACTTCGATGGACGTGTAGCCATGGCGGACAGCTACCACTTCTTCATGGCGTTCGACCCTCCGACCGCAACGCAGCAGGAGAAGAAGATCGGCATTCGCAACGGCAAGCCGTTCGTGTACCCCGACGAGCGCTGGGAGCAAGCAGAGGACGCGTTGCGCTCACACCTCGAACCGCACAGGCCCAAAGAGCCGACGAGCGGGCCCGTGATGCTGTCGTGCGTGTGGTGCTTCCCGGCGAACGGCTGCGCGGACGGGACGCCCTGGCTCGACAAGCCCGACACCGACAACTTGGAGAAGGGCTTGAAGGACATCATGACGCGGCTTGGCTGGTGGCACGACGATGCGCAGGTGTGGGATTCGCACACGACGAAGATTCACAGCCGCATCACCGGCATACGGGTCGATATCGAGGTGGTCGGATGAACGGCTGGACGGTACTTGCGATCCTCATGTGGATGGCGCTCGGCGCAGCGATCGCGCTAGCGTGCGTCGTGCTCAGGGGAAGGCGGCTGTGGAAGCGCGGGAGCGTGGAGGGCGGCGAGATGTTCGGCGCATGGCTGGACAGGCCGTGCAGCGTCCGGCTCAAGGGCGAGTGGACCGACGGGTGGTCGGTCGTGGCCGTGAGCCACAAGGGGGCCGTAGCCGTCCGCAAGGACGGTGCCAAGCGCGCCAAGTGGATACCGAAGGAAGACGTACCCGAGAGGGTGAGGTGGACGGTCTCTGGCGTCCGTGACGGCTCGGATGATGCCGATGCGGGTACTTAGACCTTTTCGAGCAAAACGGGGGCTTAGGCAGGCTCCTGCATGCCATAAACGACGCTTCAACGACAATCAGGAAGGAGCAGAAACATGGTAATCGAGATTCAAGGGTGCGAATGGCGCATCCAGGGCAGCGGGACGGACTGGCAGATAGCCTATCCGTGCAAGGACCGCGGGGAGCTGAAGTGGTTTCCGAAATACTTCCACCGCTCGCTGGACAGCTCCATCGAGAAGGCGTACGAGCTGATGCTGCGCGAGTCGCCCGCCGTCGCCAAGGACATGAAATCGGCAATCGCCGAATGCAGGCGCGTCAAGTCGGAGCTGATCGGCGCTGTGAAGGCGGCGATGGCATCATGATAGCGGCAATCGCCTATGAGCTTGACTTCGACGTTGAGCACGATTCGGACAGCGCGCATATCTACGCCGACGTGAGCGTTCCAGCAGCCTACTTCTTCGAGGACAAGGAGCAGGCAAAGGCGTTCTACCCGACGCTTAGAGAATGGCACCCGAACGCACGCTGGAAGACGGCCGAGGTGAAGCAGCCCGCCGTCGAGAGGGCCGAGCGCGACAAGTACCAGCAGCGTATGGAAGGGGACTGGTCATGAGCGAATGGTTGTGCGAATCATGCAAGCACCGTAATGGCAAGTTGCGCGTGTACCACCGCATCGACTCGCTTGGAATCGAACGGAGCTACAAGAATGTTGTCAAGGTGGCCTGTTCGTC
>Ga0310690_10007766_pt1 | contig 13748 bp, 5 predicted proteins | sample AusTroGonzalo_MG_2_FD_207661 | JGI IMG/M metagenome (GOLD analysis project Ga0310690, IMG submission 207661) | Bovine rumen microbial communities from tropical cattle in Woodstock, Queensland, Australia - Gonzalo_04 (v2) (version 2) | ecosystem: Host-associated > Mammals > Digestive system >... | reverse complement strand
AGTAAGACCCTTTTCGTGGCATCCGACGCAGCTTTCGAGCGTTTCTTCGGACCCAACTGCCCGTTTAAGAACAACGGTAAGCCTGTAACTCGTTTCGAAGAGTTGACCAAGGCCCAGATGGCCATGATCATGAACGGTTCGATGCTTAACAACGTTTACCAGGTTGCTTCTCTTTCAACCAGTGGAGGTTCCAACAACTCGGATCCTATCATAGGTGACTGTATGCGTCGTTCTTCGGCATCTTCGGCCTATGACACAATTCCTATCCTGTTTGGCAAGGACATGCCTATCACTACCTCTGGTGTTGAGGATTCATGGGCACGTCACAAGAAAAAGGCTGCCGGTATTCCTATCCTTCAGGACGGTACCATCAGACCTATCGTATTCTTTGTTCCTAAGTTCCTTACCGCAAAGAAGATCCAGGCCGATGACTACGACTTCCTCTTTAACCAGGGTAAGTATGACAAGTCACACAAGAGACCTGAACGTACTGAGGAAGAGGCTAGCGTAAACGGTGTTAAGATCGAATTCCAGAACAAGAAGTGCTTCAACGGATTCGTTCACGTCATGGAGGAGGTTATCTACCTTCTGCCTAACATGGCCGAGTACCTTTCATCTGCTGACAACGCCAAGATATACAGCTCTATTCTGGACCGCTTCTGCGCTCCTTTCCCCGATATGAGCTATTCTCAGACCGTAAGCAAGCTTATTGATCAGGGTGAGTTGAAAGATCCCGCTCTCATCAATGCTTTCCACGCATCTGACGATACCATTTATGTAAAGCGTTACTATTCCGAGGCTAATAAGGATTACACAAGCGCTAATCCTACCCGTAAGGACCGTACTCCCGGTAACAAGCTGTTCGGTCAGCCCCACGAGCTCCTTAAGTTCGATCCGGGATGGAATGCTTACTTTACTCCCGTTCCTGCATCACAGGAGGGTAACACTGCCCTTATGCAGCACAACATGAGTGTTATGCTGGTTCCTGATGACGCTACCATGACTGAGTGGTGGCTGACCGGTGCCGGTAGCTCACTCCGTGAAAGATACGGTAGAGCCAAGTACCGCAACAGAATCCCTGCTACTCCCGAGGAGGTTGCCGAGGATATGGACAGCGTAGATATCAAGGTTATCGTGAAGCTGTTGAACAACAACATGCTTTCATCACTTGTAGGTTCTGTTCCCAGCAAGTTCTCAAGCGTGCTCAACGATGCCAACGATCCTATGTTCGATCATCCTGAGGAGGCTGTCGGAACTGTAGATTCAGTTGTAATGTGCTGTAACGGTGCCATCTACTTCACACATGCAGTATATGCTCCTACCGCTTATAAGTCAGTTGCATATCCTACTCTTGTAAACGAGAAACTTCAGATCATCAATACCGCCATTGAGAATAAGAACTACGCTTTCAACGCATACCTGAACTCAATGTCAGTTCCCTGCTACAGTTTCTTTGTTCCTGTAGTAAGAGATACCCTGGGCATTCTCAACAACAAGCTCATGTGGGTTGATCCCGTTTCATTCCCGCTCTATCATGCCGGAAACAACATGCAGGCTGTAGTATTCAGCTTTGATAATGTTGAAAAGACAGTTAAGGCCGACTGGTACGCTTACGATTACGCAACCGGTAAGATTTCGGGCAACTCTCTCAAGCAGCTCAAGTATACCGCTCCTTCAGGTAATAACGACCTTGATTCAGAGAGCCAGATTATCATGAACCGTCTGAGTGACCTCCTCAACTACCATATTATAATAGGTGATATCGAGGCTAAGTCAACACAGACCGATTACAGCGACTACCGCTACTTCCCCACAAAGGGCCGCGGTACCGTACGTTTCAAGACTCAGTATGATCCTTCCACAGTTATTCCTGCCGACATCAATGATCCCGGTTACGATGCTGCTGTAGCTCAGGTTCTTGAGGGTATGGAGGTTGCCGGTGGCTGGCAGATCGAGAAGGGCGAGAAGATCAAGATCCTTCAGCGCTTCAACTTTGCCCGTGGAACCGCAACAAACGGTAACGGTAGAACTTATCTGATTGACAAACCTCTGCAGACTTCACTGCTTTCAGTTTATGATATCCTCTCCGATTCTGAGAAGTATCCTGAGTTCAAGGGATTCTTTGATCTCATGAAGAATGCCAGCGGTCGTACCGTAGACGTTAAGGAGGGTAAGAAGGTTATCATCAAGAAGGATGGCAAGCCTATGTTCGCAGGCAGCATGAACAACCATGCTATCGGTTCGCAGAGTAACGTTTCCACACTCAACTCTTATCACTACACTATCTACGTTCCCACCAATGAGTCCATTGACTCACTGATCAGAGCCGGTTACATCCTGCCTGAGACTCGTCTGTCCGCAATCAACAAGAGCCTGGATTCTCTCTACAAGGCTATCCTTAAGAAACGTCAGGATGAGCTGGGCAAGCGTCCGGGTCAGGCTCAGGCCGATCTTGACTTCCGTGATTCAATGATCATCTATCACAGGAACCTCCGTGGAGCTCTTGCTTCAGATCCCAATACACACGAGGACAGTGTATTCAGCTACACCGCTTATGTTGAGGACATGCGTGCAAGACTTAAGAACTTTATCAAGTACCACATTCAGGATAACGCAGTATTCGCAAATGCTGAGTTCAAGGTTGGTAAGCTTGATGACGGAACAGACGCTCCTAACGCAAGTTATGAGACAGCCTTCATGGACGCTGACGGACAGTTCACCAAACTGGATGTAACAGGTGGTCAGAACATCACCGTTACCGACCAGATGGGTAAGACTCACAAGGTTCTCAAGGTTCATAAGGGTTATACAATTGCCAAGGATGCAGCCGATAAACCGATATTTGACTCTAATTTCAATATTACAGTCGATACTGACGCTCCCGCAACAAATGCTCCTCTGTGGAACATCATGTGCCGTGAGTATGAGTACAGCACTGCAACTATCGCTACGGCCGCTGCTGTCAACAGTGCCAATATCGAGACATCGTCTTATGTGGTTATCCACCAGATTGACGGTCCGTTGATGCACGAGAGCTTTATTGCAAAACCCTAATCAGCAATTCAAATGACAATGACAATGAAGAGTAATATATTTAAGAGGGTGGCTTGCGTATTGTCAATCGCCTCTCTGCCCGGCTTGCTTATGGCTCAGAAAGCCGGTGATGTCATAAGTGGTGTCATTGAGGATAATGAAGGACCGATGATGATGGTTAACGTAACGGAAAGAGACGCTTCGGACCGTATCGTTGCTCATGATATTACTAACATCAACGGTGAGTTCTCATTCACACTTCACAATCCCAAGGACCGCATCCAGATTACATATGTAGGTTATGAGACCGTAGATCTGCCTATCGATAAGCTCTTTTTCGAGATCAAGATGAAGGAGCAGGGCATGCTTGACGTGGTCGAGATTGTTGCTGACCGCGTTCAGGAGACTTCAGGTCTGCCCATACCTCTGCGTGAGGCCTCAAACTCTGTACAGACCATCAACATGGAGGAGTTCGAGGGACTTGGTATTACAACAGTCGACGAGGCCCTTCAGGGACGTATCGCCGGTCTTGATATCGTATTCGACTCAGGTGACCTGGGTGCCCGTTCAACAATGCACCTTCGTGGTGTTGCTACCCTTACCGGTGATGCCAACCCGCTTATCGTAGTGGATGGTAACATCTGGCAGGTAGAGAGCAACCTGGTCAACAACTTCGACTTCACCAACAACTCAAACGACTCCGAGAAGGTATCTGAGCTGTTGAACATCAACCCTGAGGATATCGCTTCAATCTCCGTACTTAAGGATGCCGCCGCAACCGCCATCTGGGGTTCACGTGGTTCTAACGGTGTTATGGAGATCCGTACCAAGCGTGGTTCACGCGGTAAGACCCGTGTAAACTACTCATACCGCTTTAACGGAACCTGGCAGCCCGAGGGCTACAAGCTCCTTAACGGTGACCAGTACACCATGTTCCTCAAGGAGTCATTCTTCAATCCTAAGATGAATGATATCGAGACTGACCAGATCTGGGAGATCCAGTACGATCCCAAGCAGCCTCTGTACAACATGTACAACAACAACACCGACTGGGTTGCCGCTGTTAAGAAGTTCGGTATGCAGCACTCTCACAACGTATCCGTATCTGGTGGTGGTGACAAGGCTAACTTCCGTATCTCTGCCGGTTTCGATACCCAGACAGGTTCTGTAATAGGTCAGAAGATGAACCGTTTCACCACACGTGTGGCATTCGACTACTTCATTTCAGACCGTATCAAGGTTGTTACCAACTTCTCTATGACATATACCAAGAACAAGCGTAACTCCGCTGCTATCGGTACAGCCATGAGGATGATGCCTAACCTTGCCATCTACTACGAGGATCGTAACGATCAGTCAACCGGAGAGTACTTCATCGTTCCTCCCACACAGTCCAAGCAGCTTCCCACCGACACCAACCCGTTGGCCGAGGCAGACTATCACAAGAACTACAGCACTTCACTCAACGTGAACCCTGAGTTCCAGATCGTTTACAACCTGCTGGGTCTGGACAATGACAAGACACGTCTTACCTATGACGCCCGCGTAACATTCGGTGTATCGAACAACGACGGTGACGAGTACAGTCCTCAGATCCTGTCTCGTGACGGTTGGAAGGCCGACGGTACATCAAATGATACCAAGCACAACGTGAGCAAGAACTCACAGATAGGTACAACCCATTCACTGACATTCATACCTCACCTCAACAACAGGAACCATTCATTCATGGCCATGGTGAGATATCAGCTCAACACCAGCAACGGAAAGAGCCAGAATACAAACACTTCAGGTGCTCCTTCACCCATCGAGTCAATCTCAGCCGAGGGTAAGATCAAGGATATGAACACCAGTGCAAGCCGCAGCCGCAGCATGAACGTAACGTTCACAGCTCACTACTCATACAAGAGTAAGTACTCATTCGACGTTACAACCCGTTCCGATGGTAACACCCGTTTCGGTGATGCCAAGCGTTGGGGTACATTCCCTGCCGTATCAGGACGTTGGAACGTAAGTGATGAGCCTTGGTTCGACAATCTGCGTAACGCAGGTGTGCTCGACATGATGGCTGCACGTATAAGCTGGGGTATCACAGGTAACGCTCCGGGCGGTGACGGACTGTTCTACAGTAAGTACTCAACCGGTGACTCTTACCTGAGCACCACAACAATCCATCCCAACAACATCCGCATGAGTAGCATGCAGTGGGAGGAGACCACATCATGGAACCTCGGTTTCGACTTCGGTCTTTGGAGAGACAAGCTGACATTGAATGTCGACCTGTATACTCGTCTCACAGAGAGCCTTCTTAACAGTGACTACGCCATTCCTTCATCATCAGGTTTCTCAAGCCTGCCTTATGTGAATGACGGTTCAATGAAGAATGAGGGTTGGGAGTTGAACCTTAACCTGAACCGTATCTACTCAACCAAGATCATGGGTAAGGACTTCAGCGTTAACGGTAACATTTCGTTCTCCGATAACACCAACCAGATTCTGGAACTCAACCCCACTATTCTTGAGAAGCGTAACAGAGACTTCAACTTCAAGAACGGTTCATACCTTTCTTATATAGCACTCAAGAACGCATTCGGTTCAATCTACGGATTCAAGTTCAAGGGCGTTTACCAGTATAGCGACTGGGGCGGCTTTGTAACCGACAAGAAGGGTAACTACCTGAATGCTGACGGAACACCCATGTTCCCCGATGCTAACGGTAAGCCCATGGAGAAGGAGGTTCCCGGTGTTGCCGGTTCCAACGCTCCTATCGTAAGAGATGCCGATGGCAATCCTATCCTCAACCAGAAGGGTAAGCCCAAGGCTGTTATGTTCGCTTACGGTACAACTAACGCTTATGAATTCAAGGGTGGTGATGCCATCTACGAGGATATCAACCATGACGGTAATATCAACGAGCTTGATATCGTTTACCTGGGTAGCTCTCTGCCTAAGCTGAATGGTGGTTTCGGTGTACGTCTCTCATGGGGCCGTCTCTCATGGAACAACCAGTTCAACTTCCGTTGGGGTAACAAGATCGTCAACGGTTCACGCATGAACGCTGAGTGCATGTACAACACTAACAACACATCAGCCGCTGTCAACTGGCGTTGGCGTGTTGAGGGTGATGAGACCGTTATGCCTCGCGCACTCTACAACTACGGTTACAACTACCTGGGTAGCGACCGCTACGTAGAGGACGGTTCATTCCTGCGTTGGAACTACACTGCTCTGAACTACTCTCTTGATCCTTCAGTGAGCAAGAAACTCCATGTAAGCAGCGTAAGCTTCAACTTCAACCTCAATAACGTTATTTGCTGGACCAAGTATTCAGGTATGGACCCGGAGGTTAGTTCCGGTGCCGGTAGCGTGGCTACGGATAATGCCCAGACACCTCGTTCAAGACAGGTTACATTCGGTGTTTCCGTCCAGTTCTAATCTTAAAAGAAAGGAGTTAATATGAAAAAGATAAAATTGGCCCTTAGCGTTTTACTGATGGGACTGGGTGTCTCCTCATGTAATGATTTCCTTACGCTCATGCCTTTGAACGATATCGTCCTTGAAAACTACTGGACCAATAAGGACGATGTTGAGAGCGTGCTCCTGGGTGCTTATGCATCACTTGAGAGCAATGACTGCCTTACCAGAATGTCAATCTGGGGTGAGATGCGTTCCGATAACATCACTATCGGAACAAGCACTCCGGATGATATTCTCCAGATATTGAGAGACAATATCCTCTCAACCAACTCTTACACACAGTACAAGTGCTTCTATGAGGTAATCAACAATGCCAACACCGTTCTTCACTTTGCGCCCGGTGTCAGCAAGATTGATCCTAACTATACCAGAGGTCAGCTCAATGCCGATATGGCCGAGGCCAAGGCAATCCGCGCCCTCGCTTACTGGTACCTTATCCGCGCCTATAAGGATGTTCCCTTTGTAACGGAGCCCTCTATAGACGATACCAAGGATTTCTTTATCGGTCAGACCTCATTTGACAGTATCCTTAACTTCCTGATTGCTGATATGGAATCAATCACCGATCAGATCAAGCCCAAGTACCTTAAGGAACTGGAGAATACCGGTAGATTCACCACAACCGCCATCTATGCAATGCTTGCCGATATGTACCTTTGGAAGGGCGATTGGGAGAATTGCGTAAGATGCTGCGAGAAGGTTACCACAATCAAGGTGGATACCGACCTCAAGGAACTTATTGACAAGGAGGGTAAGGCTATCACCGTTACACTGTACAGTGATAAGTATCCTCTCTATAAGGAAGATTTCCAGAGCCAGAACGGTAACCGTGTAGGTAACGCCTACAACATGAACTTCGGTGAAGGTAACTCGTTCGAGGTTATATTTGAGCTTCCTTATGACCAGAAGAGCAAACCGGACTTCATCAGCAAGTACTACAGCCCCAAGGAGGTTAACGGCGGCTATCTGAAGGCTACCAACGAGGCAGCCAAGAAGGCCTTCACTCAGGAGTACGATGTACGTTTCTTTGAGTGCATCCGTTCCAACTCTGATGAGAACTACATTATCAAGTATGCTTATCAGGATATGGAGTGCAACCTTGGCGAGGGTAAGTCAAACGTGAATTTGACCAACAAGCGTTATTTCAATTATACTCCCAGAGAGTCAACAAAGCCTAACTGGATTATCTACCGTTACTCTGATGTCCTCTTGATGGAGGCTGAGGCCAAGACAATGCAGGCTAAGGAACTGGCAGCCGAGTATCCTGATTCGGCCGATGTTACAACCCTGCTCCAGGAGGCCTTCAAGCTCGTTGATGCTGTCAACAAGCGCGCCCTTGGCGGATATGCCGGTGCAGCTGCAGAGTATCTTGTTGAAGGTACATACACTGCCGATGCCGAAAAGATGGAGGAGCTTGTTCTTGACGAGCGCCGTCGCGAACTTATGTTCGAGGGCAAGCGTTGGTTCGATCTTTGCCGCAAGTCTCTCCGTGACGGCAACACAAATTATCTGTGGGGCAAGATCGAGGATAAGTTCGACTCCAACGCACGCAGTGCCGTACGTATTAAGATGACAGATCTGGATGCTCTCTTCTTCCCGTTCTACAGGGACGAGATCAAGATCAATCCTCTCATCAAGCAGAATCCTGTTTACGTCGAGGATGAGTTCATCCAGAAGGCTCAGTAAACATGACACACCTAACGTTAGATAATAAATAAAGAAGATATGAAACAATATTTCAATTCAATTAGAAAGACCGCTTGGGCTGTGTCAGCTCTTCTGATGCTGGCTTCCTGTAATGATTGGAACGATCACTACAGCTACAAGCCCCAGCCCGGTACTTCTGTAAAGACTCTTGCCGAAACTATTCAGGAGTTGTCCGGTACGGCAGAGTTTGAAGCAGCCAAGGATGATTTTGTGCTGGTTCTGCAGAGAACTAATCAGTTGAACGGTGAAAAGATTGTAGAGGGTCTTTCATTCTGGAATCTGCTCGAAGAGGATCAGTTCCTGACTGTATGGATTCCTACCACCGTTACCGCTGAGGAGTGGGAAGAGTATCTGAATCCTCAGACCAATGCCGAGAAGAAGAAGGTTGCACGTGAGTTCGTAATGAACCACATAGCACGTTTCAGACACTCAGTAAACTCAGTTACCAACGAGGCTGTATATATGCTCAGTGACAAGTCATTCAAGTCTCTTCCCAAATCAATCGGAAGCATAGCATACAGCAATTATCCTGATAGACAGAACACCAACATCCTCTGCTCAAACGGTATTATACATATCCTTGACGGAAAGATGGAGTATCTGCCCAGCATCTACGACTATCTGACACTTACCTCACCTTATACAAAGCTCCGCAAGCACCCCAACGAGATGTACGATTACCGTACAGTCATGGGTAACTGGTTCGCCAAGTATACCGAGGAGAAGATCGATGAGGAGAAGAGTGTGGATGCCGGTTATGATGAAAAGACCAACGAAATCAAGTGGGCTGACTCAGTTCTTATCAAGAGCAGCATCCTGATGGATGACTTCGGTTTCATCAGCGAGGAGGACAGTAACTATGCAGTAGTTCTTCCCACACCCGCTCTTTGGATCCAGATGTACGACTCCATTACCCAGTCATTCGAGTTCGGACCCCTTGAGGCCGATGCCGACTCTCTGCAGGAGTTCTACACCAACTACTTCATGCTCACTGATATGTTCTTCAACATGAACATTCAGAAGAACAACGGTAAGGATTCAGTCACTTCCACAAGATTTGACAAGAATTATAACCTCAAGTACAAGAAGGCCTACAACACCTACTACAAGCCTTACGATGCAGGTGGTCTGTTCGCAGACCGTTATGACTCCGTTCTCTGCAGTAACGGTATCATCTACATCCGCGACAAGTGGCCTTTCACAGATGATATGCTTCACCGCAGACCCATCGTAATTGAGGCCGAGACATATTCATATGACGGTGACGATATACGTCATCCCCGTCGTCTTATCTCTACCTTCCAGGGTAAGGAGCTTGACAACGTGTTCGTAGCTCAGCTGAGCCAGAAGAACAGTTCACCCAGATGGAAAGTCGAGTTCAATATCCGTAACAACCTTAAGGGTAAGTACAGGGTTAAGTTTGTCATCTTCCCGAGTGAGACTCAGAAGAATGCTCAGACCAAGCTGACCAAGCCTAACCTTTTCCACCCGATTGTTAAGTACATGCCGGAGAAGAAGTATGATGTTCTTATCGACTCTATCGAGGAGATTGACGTAGCTCCGTTCGTGACACCGGCCTTGTTCCGAAACAACGTAAACAAGATTGATACTATGGATATGGGTGTCGTAAACTTCTCAACCTGCAACTATGACAAGGCAGAGAAGAACTCACCGCGTATTACCATAGAACTCAGCAGTGAGGTGGATAGTGCCGAAGTTTACAGCTCAGAGATCTGGCTTGACTGCATTATCCTGGATCCGGTGTTTGATTGATAAAAAGAAGACGTTATGAATATATTAAACAGAAAAAGGTTATTGCCTTTGGGGCTGATCAGTCTACTGCTGCTTTCCGCTCCTGTTTCAGCACAGAGAAACAATGATGAGGCCACAGTTGTAGTGACCGGTGTTGTTACCAACGCCGCTCTGGGCAACGCCATGGCCGGTGTCAAGGTTCAGGCTTACAACAATTCCGTATACTCAGCCATGACACGTGAGGATGGTTCCTTCTCAATAAAGGTTCCCTATTATGTGTCATCACTGACTTTCCAGCTTGACGGATACAATACAATAGTACGTTCACTCAGCGACGGTACCGAAGGTGTCAACGTCAAGATGTTCTCAGACGTATTCTCTGAGATTTATGACCGTAAGACAGTTTCCGGTATCTCATCGACCGCTACACTTATGGATGTCAATGCCGATATCTCGGTTGACAACCAGGTGCAGCAGTCCCTGCAGGGAAACATACTCTCCAACATCCGTTCAGGTCAGATCGGCGTAGGTTCCGCTCTTCAGATTGACGGTATAAGCTCCATCAACATCAACACTCAGCCCCTTATCGTGCTGGACGGTGTTATCATGGACATGGGATTTGACAATGTTTCAGTGCATGACGGTTTCTACAACAACCTGCTTGCCAACATTCCCGTGGAGGATCTGGAGTCGGTTACAGTGCTCAAGAACGGTTACGGTATTTACGGTCCTAAGGGAGCCAACGGTGTTATCCTTATCCAGACCAAGCGTAACAAGAGCATGGCTACCAAGATTGATGTGAACATTTCTGGTAACTATCAGACTATGCCCAAGACTCTGCAGATGATGAATGCCGATCAGTATCGCACTTATGCATCTGAGCTTCTGGGTTCAACCGGTACCAAACTGTCAACCTTCAAGTTCCTGCAGTCTGACCGCGACTATCACTACTACAAGATGTTCCACAATGATACAGACTGGTCTAAGGTTTCTTATAGAGACGCCTTTATCCAGAACTACAATGTGAACGTACAAGGTGGTGATGACATCGCCAACTACAACCTCTCTGTAGGTTTTGCTCTGGGCGATGCCACTCTGGTTGAGAATGACTTCTCACGCTTCAGCCTCCGTCTGAACTCAGACATCATCCTGGCTGACAAGCTGTCTCTGCGCTTTGATGCCGCATACAGTGATGTAACCCGTGACATGCGTGATGACGGAACTCCCGATGACATTGACAACTCAATGATCAACTCTCCCGGTTTCCTGGCTCTTGCCAAGGCTCCGTTCCTTTCACCGTATGCATTCGACGTTGACGGTAACCCCACCAAGTTCCTCTCCAACGAGGATGACTATCTGGATGAGGTTCTTTCTCCCGAGGCTTCACTGTCCAACCCGCTCTCAATTCTTGTGAACGGTGACGGTATCAACAAGAACTATTTCGGTAACCGCCTTATCACTCTGGCCGTTACTCCCAAGTATGAGTTCAACCGTTATCTCTCACTGAGCGAGCACTTCACTTACACTCTGGCCAATGCCGACGAGAACTACTATACTCCTATCTTAGGTACTCCTAACTTCAAGATCGAGGGTATCGGTACTATCGACAACAAGGCTGCTGCCATGAATGCCAAGCAGGACGGCTTTATGAGTAACACTTTCCTTACCTATGCAAGACATGCCGGTTCACACGACATCAATGTACAGGGCGGTATGCGTTACATCAACAACTCTCTGGTACAGACTGTCATGATTGGTTACAACTCTGGTAACGATAAGACTCCTAACATCACCAAATCACTTAAGTTCAAGGATACCGACGGCCGTGAGACCAAGGATATCACCATGACATGGTGGGCTCAGGGTAACTACAACTACCGTGAGAAGTATTATCTGTCAGCCAGCCTGGGTATGACTTCATCATCCAGATTCGGTACCAACGTATCAAACGGTGTGAACATGTTCAGGGTACCCTGGGGTATATTCCCCTCTGTATCAGGTGCATGGGTTATGTCTGCCGAGCCTTGGTTCAAGGTTCCCTTCATAGATTACCTGAGAATCAATGCAGGTTATGACCTGACCGGTAACGACGGTTTTGATGACACTGCTTCCAAGACCTTCTTCTCATCAGTCAAGTTCCTGCAGGTAACCGGTCTTACAATGAGCAATATCGGTAACAGTTCACTGCAGTGGGAGACCACCAACAAGCTGACCGCAGGTATCAACATGAACCTGTTCGGTAACCGTCTGGCTATCGACGCCAATGTATTCAAGAGCAACACCGACAACCTGCTCTCCATCAGTGCCCTCTCATTCCTGACAGGTATTGAGACCTCATGGACCAACGGCGGTTCTCTGACAAACAGCGGTTTTGATGCATCATTCAACCTCAAGCTTCTCAACACCAAGCAGATCAAGTGGGAGGCCGGTGCTTCAATAGGTGCTTACAAGAACGAGATTACCAAACTTCCCGGACGTCCTATCGACAACGAGTTCTACGGAGCTACTGTCAGGACAGCTGTGGGCGAGCCTGTAGGTATATTCTACGGATACCGTACCCAGAGCACCAACGGCAGCAAGGTATATGCTACCACCGAGGAGGCTCTTGCTTCAGGTCTTGAGGTATTCACAACCTATGGAAACGAGAAGGTTCAGGCCGGTGACTTCAAGTTTGTCGATGTTACTCCCGACGGTGTTATTGACGATAAAGACCGTGTAAAGATTGGTGATCCCAATCCTGATTTCTACGGACGTATCTTCACAAAGGTTGGTATGGGTAACTTCTCTCTGAGCGCAACCATGACCTACTCTGTAGGCGGTGACATCTACAACTACCAGCGCATGATCCTTGAGAGCGGTTCACGTTTCATGAACCAGACTCTTGCAGTGACCAACCGTTGGATGGCCGAGGGTCAGGTAACCGATGTTCCCAGAATTGATTTCGATGATCCTCACGGCAATGCCCGCTTCTCGGACCGTTGGATTGAGGACGGATCATATCTGCGTCTCAAGAACGTCACCCTGAGCTATAGGATTCCTATTATGTCTACCTATCTGCAGGGTATCACCCTTTGGGGTTCTGCCAACAACCTGTTCACTCTGACCAGATATCTCGGCTCAGATCCCGAATTCTCTACCAGTAACAATGTCCTGATGCAAGGAATTGACCGTGGACTGCTCCCGCAGTCAGCCAATTTCTCATTGGGTATAAAGATTAACCTGTAATACATGGGAACTATGAAATCCAAAACAATATTTTCAGTCATTCTGACAGCCGTTCTGGCTGGGGCTGCGGTTTCATGCGAGGATATGCTTAGCGTTGACTCCAGTTCAGTGATCTATGCTAAGGACAATACCCTCAACCATACCTATGATACCATCTACTCGTACTTAGGTATCCTTCAGCGTCTGCAGAGCATCGCTGACCGCACCGTCGTTCTCGGTGAGATCCGTGGTGACCTTGTCGCCCTTACCGGCAGGGAGACCGACGATCTTCGTGAACTCTACGCTTATGATTTTGCCAAGGTCAAGGAGACCAACAAGTACAATGATCCTCTTGACTACTATGCGGTAATCAATAACTGTAACTACTTTATTGAGAACGCCGATACATCATTCTACCGTAACCAGGAGAATGTGTTCCTCAAGGAGTATATCGCAGTGCTGTCACTGAGAGCTTGGACTTACCTCCAGCTTGCTCAGGTTTACGGTAAGGTATACTTTGTCGACAAACCTATCACAAGCGGTGATCAGGCCGATGAGTCCAAGTGGAGGTAAGT
>Ga0310690_10007765_pt1 | contig 13748 bp, 8 predicted proteins | sample AusTroGonzalo_MG_2_FD_207661 | JGI IMG/M metagenome (GOLD analysis project Ga0310690, IMG submission 207661) | Bovine rumen microbial communities from tropical cattle in Woodstock, Queensland, Australia - Gonzalo_04 (v2) (version 2) | ecosystem: Host-associated > Mammals > Digestive system >... | reverse complement strand
CAAAGGCTTCATCAAACTGCTGTCGAACCCGCTTCGGGTATATTATGGCAATCACCCTCAAGAACTTCCTTTCGATGAATAACAACGACTGCATCGACCTGCTGCGCAAAATCGTCCACGCCCCTTCCGAATCGTTCAACGAAGAGGCCGTCGCAGCCTGGGTGGCCTGGTGGCTCGACCAGAACGGCCTGCCCTATACAATGCCGCAAGGCAATGTCGTGGCCACCGCCACAACCCCCGATCCGGCCAAGAAGACCCTGGCCCTGATCGCCCATCTCGACACGGTCCCTCCGGCCAGCGGCTATACGCGCGACCCGTACGATCCGGGCACGTCGCCCGACATCGTGTGGGGTCTGGGATCCAACGACGACGGCGGCAGCGTGGTCGCCATGCTGGCCACCTTCCGTCATTTCTGCCAGCAGCAGCTTCCCTTCAATCTGGTGCTGATGCTGGTCCGTGAAGAAGAATGCGGCGGTCCCGACGGGATCAGCTGGCTCTTCGGCCCGCACGGTCCCTTCTCCCTGGCGCCGGGTTCGCCGGGCTGGCTCCCCACGCCCGACTGGGCCATCGTGGGAGAGCCGACCGGCATGAAAGCGGCGACCAGCGAGCGAGGCCTGGTGGTGCTCGACTGCGAGGCCATCGGCGTAAGCGGCCACGCCGCCCGCGGCGAAGGCGTCAATGCCCTCTACATCGCCCTCGAGGATATCGAGCGCCTGCGGAACCATCATTTCGCACACGTCTCGCCCGAGATGGGGCCCGTCCGCCTCAACGTCACCCAGATCAACGCCGGGACGGCGCACAACGTGATTCCCGACCGCTGCCGTTTCGTCGTGGATGTCCGGCCGAACGAATGCTATACGCCGCAGGAGATTGTCGACGAACTGCAGGCCCTCTGCCACAGCCGGATCTTGCCCCGCGGCCTCCGCAACAAGGCTTCGGCCACGCCGCTGCATTCACCCCTGCGCAAAGCCATCGCCGCCCTCGACCTCGAGACCTATTCGTCGCCCACCACCTCCGACTGGACCATCCTGAGCTGCGATGCCGTCAAGATGGGCCCCGGCGATTCCGCCCGAAGCCACCACGCCGACGAGTACATCCTCGCCAAGGAAATCAACGACGCGATCGACAAATACATTAAATTTATCAATGCATTGGTTAAATAATGGCCACTCTTTGGAATAAAGGTATCGCCGCCACCGACGCCGTCGAACGCTTCACCGTGGGCGACGACCGCAAACTCGACCTGCGCCTGGCCGCCTACGACATCGAAGGATCCAAAGCACATATCCGGATGCTCGAAAGCATCGGCCTGCTGACGGCCGACGAACTCCGGACGCTGCTCGCCGGCCTCGACGCCATCGCCGCCACCGTGAAAACCGGCGACTTCGAACTGGAAGACGACGTGGAAGACATCCACTCCCAGGTCGAACTGCTGCTCACCCGCCAACTCGGCGAACTGGGCAAGAAAATCCACGCCGGACGCTCGCGCAACGACCAGGTGCTGGTCGACCTGAAACTGTTCCTGCGCGACGAGCTGCAGCAGGTCCGCGCCGAGGTGCTGACCCTCTTCCAGACCCTGCAGCAGCTGAGCGAACAGCACAAGGAAGTGATGCTGCCCGGCTACACCCACGGGCAGCTGGCCATGCCTTCGTCGTTCGGCCTCTGGCTGGGCGCATATGCCGAGGCCCTGGCCGACGACATGCAGCAGCTGGGCGCCGCCTATCGCGTGGTCAACCGCAATCCTTTGGGTTCCGCCGCCGGCTACGGCAGTTCCTTTCCCCTCGACCGGGAGATGACCACCCGGCTGCTGGACTTCGACAGCCCTGTCTACAACAGCATCGCCGCCCAGCTGGGCCGTGGCAAATGCGAGCTGGCCGTCGCCTCCGCGCTGGGAAACGTCGCCCTGACCCTCAACAAGTTCGCGGCTGACTGCGCCTTCTACATGAATCCTTCGCTGGGCTTCATCCATTTCCCCGACGAACTGACCACCGGCAGCAGCATCATGCCCCACAAGAAGAACCCCGACGTGTGGGAGATCGTCCGTGGTCGCTGCAATCAGGTCCTGGCCACTCCCAACGAGATCGCGTTGCTGGCCAGCAACCTGCCTCACGGTTACCACCGCGACTTCCAGCTGCTGAAAGACATCCTCTTCCCCGCCCTGGAACGGATGCACGACTGCCTGCAGATGACCGACTATATGCTGCAACACCTCGAAGTCAACCCCCATATCTTCGAAAATCCCCTTTACGAGACCCTTTTCACCGTGGAAGAGGTAAACCGCCGCGTGCTCTCCGGGACGCCTTTCCGGGAAGCGTACAAGCAAGTGGGCATCGAGGTAAACGAAGGACGCTTCCACTACGACGGACCCGCACCCGCCACGATGAAAGCTTCCGACCTGGGCCACACCCACATCGGCAGCCTGGGGAACCTGTGTACGGAAGAGATCGCGGCTTTGATGGAAGCCGCGGCCCGGTGGTAGGACGGCAGCGATGGAGCGCAAGAAAGCCACACTCGTCCTGCGGGACGGCCGGAGCTTCGCCGGCCGGAGTTTCGGCTACGACGGCCCGGCAGAAGGCGAGATCGTCTTCTCGACCGCCATGGTCGGCTATCCCGAGAGCCTGACCGACCCCTCCTACAGCGGACAGCTCCTCTGCGTGAGCTTTCCGCTGGTGGGCAACTACGGCATTCCGGAAGAAGTGCCCGATGCCATGGGCCTGTGTACCCGCTTCGAATCGGAGCACATCCACGTACGCGGGCTCGTAATTTCCGACTACAGTGAGAAATACAGCCATTGGGACGCAGCCCGCAGCCTCGACCAGTGGCTCCAGGACCAGCACGTTCCCGGCATCTGCGGCATCGACACCCGTGCGCTCGTGCAGCTGCTCCGCGACGAAGGGGCCCAGCTCGGTGCCATCGTGCCGGAAGGATGCCCCATGCCGGAAACCTTCCCCGACCCGAACCAGGAAAATCTGGTCGCTCAAGTCAGCTGCCGGGAGGTCATCCGCTACGGCAGCGGGACCAAACGCGTGGTGCTGGTGGACTGCGGCGTGAAGCACCAGATCATCCGCTGCCTGGTAAACCGGGGCGTGGAAGTGGTGCGCGTGCCCTGGGACTACGATTTCAACACCCTGGAATGGGACGGGCTCTTCGTTTCGAACGGCCCGGGCAATCCGGCCTTCTGCGAGACGACCGTCCGGCACCTGCAGCAGGCCTTCCAGGGTGACAAACCCGTGTTCGGCATCTGCATGGGCAACCAGCTGATGGGCCGGGCGGCCGGCGCGGCCACCTACAAACTGAAATACGGACACCGCAGCCACAACCAGCCGGTGCGCCTGTGCGGCAGCGACCGCTGCTTCATCACCTCGCAGAACCACGGTTTCGCCGTCAACACCGACACCTTGGGCAGCGACTGGGAGCCGCTTTTCCTCAACATGAACGATGGCTCGAACGAAGGCATCCGGCACAAGACCAAGCCCTTCTTCTCGGCCCAGTTCCACCCCGAGGCCTCGAGCGGCCCCGTGGACACCGAGTTCCTTTTCGATGAATTCATCGCCAAGCTGTAAGACCATGAAGCCCGACAACAACTTCCATAAAGTACTCCTCCTGGGCTCCGGTGCCTTGAAGATCGGCCAGGCGGGCGAGTTCGACTACAGCGGCTCGCAGGCCCTGAAAGCCCTGCGCGAAGAAGGCATCGAAACCGTGCTCATCAACCCCAACATCGCCACCGTACAGACCTCAGAAGGCATCGCCGACAAGATTTATTTCCTGCCCGTGACCGAGGAATTCGTGGAGCGGGTCATTGAGAAGGAGCGCCCGCAAGGCATCTTCCTCTCCTTCGGCGGGCAGACCGCCCTGAACTGCGGTGTCGCCCTCGCCGGCAGCGGCGTGCTCGAGCGATACGGCGTGCAGGTGCTGGGCACTCCCGTCTCATCGATCGTCGACACCGAGGACCGCGACCGCTTCGTCCGCCGCCTCGACCGGATCGGCGTCAAGACCATCCGTTCCCACGCCGCGTCCTCGCTGGAGGAAGCCCGCGCCGCTGCCGCGGAAGTGGGCTATCCCGTGATCCTGCGGGCCGCCTACGCGCTGGGCGGGCTCGGTTCCGGCTTCTGCGACAACGAGCAGGAACTCGAGGCCGTGGCCACGAAAGCCTTCACCTTCTCGCCCCAGGTGCTGGTCGAGAAATCGCTCAAGGGCTGGAAGGAGATCGAATACGAAGTGGTCCGCGACCGCTACGACAACTGCATCACGGTCTGCAACATGGAGAATTTCGACCCGCTGGGCATCCATACCGGTGAGAGCATCGTCGTGGCGCCCTCGCAAACCCTGACCAACGACGAGTTCCATTTCCTGCGCAAGATCTCGATCGACATCGTGCGCGACCTGGGCATCATCGGCGAATGCAACGTGCAGTTCGCCTTCAGCCCCGACGGCGAGGACTACCGGGTGATCGAGGTCAATGCCCGGCTCAGCCGCTCCTCCGCCCTGGCCTCCAAAGCCACGGGCTACCCACTGGCTTTCGTGGCCGCCAAGCTCGGCCTGGGCTACGGACTCTTTGAACTTAAGAATTCCGTGACGCGCACCACCCCGGCCTTTTTCGAGCCGGCGCTCGACTATGTGGTGTGCAAAATCCCCCGCTGGGACCTGGCCAAGTTCAAGGGTGTCTCGCGGGAGCTCGGCTCAAGCATGAAGAGCGTCGGCGAAGTAATGGCCATTGGCCGGACCTTCGAGGAAGCCATCCAGAAAGGGCTCCGGATGATCGGCCAGGGCGCCAACGGCTTCGTGTGCAACAAGCCCTACAAGGAGGAAGACCTCGACTGGGCGCTGGAGCACCCCACCGACACCCGCATCTTCGCCATCGCCGCCGCCTTCGAATCGGGCTACAGCGTCGACCGCATCCATGCCCTGACCCATATTGACAAATGGTTCCTCGACAAGCTCGACAACCTGGAGACCACCTACCGGGAGCTCGAGGCATGCCCGTCGCTCGAAGCCGTGGGCCGCGAGCTTTTCCTGAAGGCCAAGCGGCAGGGCTTCTCCGACATTCAGGTCGGACGGGTGTTCCACCGGCCGGAAGCTGAGGTGCGGGAGCGGCGCCAGGCCCTGGGACTGCACCCCTGCGTCAAGCAGATCGACACCCTGGCCGCGGAATTTCCTGCCGCCACCAACTACCTGTACCTCACCTACAACGGCGAAAAGAACGACATCGCGCCCGTCTACGGTTTCCACACCGTCATCGTCCTGGGCTCCGGGGCCTACCGCATCGGCAGCAGCGTGGAATTCGACTGGTGTGGCGTCAACGCCGTGAACACCCTGCGGAAACTGGGCTGGCAGGCCGTGATGATCAACTACAACCCGGAGACCGTCTCCACCGACTACGACAGCTGCGACCGGCTGTACTTCGATGAACTCAGCCTGGAGTCCGTGCTCGAGATCTGCGCCGTGGAGCAGCCTTTCGGCGTGGTGGTGAGCGTCGGCGGGCAGATCCCCAACAACCTGGCCCTCCCCCTGGCGCAAAACGGCGTCAACATCCTGGGAACGGCGGCCGCCGACATCGACCGGGCGGAAGACCGCAACAAATTCTCATCGGTGGTCGACCGCCTGGGTATCGACCAGCCGCGCTGGCAGGAACTCACCACGATGGACGACATCGAACGTTTCGTAGCCGAGGTCGGCTTCCCGGTGCTCGTGCGTCCGTCCTACGTGCTGTCGGGCGCCGCGATGAACGTCTGTTATTCCCCGGGCGACCTGAAGACTTTCCTCGACCTGGCGGTGGAGATTTCAGAAGAGCACCCCGTGGTCATCAGTTCCTTCATCCAGCGCTGCTACGAGATCGAATTCGATGCAGTGGCCGACGAAGGAAAGGTCGTGGCGCACGCCATCTCCGAGCACGTGGAATTCGCCGGCGTCCATTCCGGCGACGCCACCATCCAGTTCCCGCCGCAGAAACTCTACGGCGTGACCGCCGCCCGCATCCGGCGCATCGCCGCGGCCATCGCGGCAGAACTCCGCATCACCGGGCCGTTCAACATCCAGTTCCTGTCGGACGAAAGCGGGGTGAAGGTCATCGAATGCAACCTGAGGGCCTCCCGCAGTTTCCCGTTCGTATCGAAGGTTCTGAAGGTCAATCTGATCGACCTGGCCACCCGTTGCATGCTCGGGCTGCATCCCGCACCTTTCACCTACGATGCCTTCGACCTGCCATACGTGGGCGTCAAGGCCTCGCAGTTCTCCTTCTCCCGTCTGGGACAGGCCGACCCCGTGCTGGGCGTGGATATGGCCTCGACCGGCGAAGTGGGTTGCATCGGCGACAGTTTCGATGATGCGCTGCTCAAGGCGATGCTTTCGGTGGGACAACGCATCCCCGAAGGGGCCGTGCTCATCTCGTCGGGCGACGCCATCCAGAAGGCCGACCTGCTGCCGGCCTGCCAGCTGCTGGCCCGCCACGGGCACACGCTCTATGCCACGGAAGGTACCTGGCACTATCTGGAAGAGAACGGAGTCCCGGCCGTCAGGGCGCTTTCGCCCGATGAGACGGGTGCGGAGCCTGCCGCCATCGAGCTGATCCGCGACCACCGGGTCGACCTGGTGATCAACATCCCGAAAAATTTCTCGCACGGCGAACTGTCCAACGGCTATCGAATCCGCCGGGCTGCAATCGACTTCAACGTCCCGCTGATCACCAACGGCCGTCTGGCCACCGCCTTCATCCGCGCCTTCTGCCGCCTGCCCCAAGAGGGATTGTCGATCAAAGCGTGGGATGAATATTGATGGGGAAACTTTTCGGCGGGCCTCTCCTGAGGCGTGTTCAGAACCCTCGTTGCGCCGAGGGCGTCTGCAACGAGGAACACTGAACACTCCACCAGGCCAACGCACAGGCCCGCCTCGTCACCCCGGGCTGCGACCCGGGGTCTCTATTTCACCGGCTCCATGTGGATGATGATGTGGGACTCGGGGCCGAAGCGCTCGTGGAAACGGTGTTCCACTTCGGTGGCCTTTTCGTGGGCTTCGGCCAGGGTCAGGCGACCGTCGAGCCGGATGTGGACCTCGGCAGCAACGCGGTTGCCGATCTGCCGCGTACGCAGCTTGTGGGGATCGCTCACGCCGCCCACGCTCTGGATGATCTCGAGCATCTCCTTTTCCGTCTTCTCCGGCAGGGACTGGTCGGTCAGCTGGCCGAAACTCGGGCCCAGCAGATCCCAGGCCACCTTCACCAGCATGGCACCCACCACGATGGAAGCCAGCGGGTCGAGTACCGTCCAACGGTCACCCAGCAGGATGGCACCGCCGATGCCCACGGCCGCACCGATAGACGACAGGGCATCCGAGCGGTGGTGCCAGGCATTGGCCCGGAGCGCCGGGGAGTTCAGTTTCTCGCCCTTGATGCGGGTATATTGATAGAGCGCTTCCTTGACGGCGATGGAGATGAGCGCGGCCCAGAGGGCCAGTTTTCCGGGGGCGGGAATCTCTTCTCCCTGGATCCAGGCGGCCAGTTTCGTGGCGCCGGAAACCACGATGCCGATGGCAGCCGCGGCCAGGGCCAGGCCGATGAAGAGCGTCGCCACCGTTTCGTATTTGCCGTGTCCGTAGTCGTGGTCCTTGTCTTCCGGGCGGCCGCTGATGCGCACGAAAACCAGCACTACGATATCGGTCACGAAATCGGAGACCGAGTGGACGGCGTCTGAGATCATGGCAGCACTGTGCCCTACGATGCCGGCCACGAATTTCAGACATACCAGCAGCAGGTTGACCACGCTGCCCGCCAGCGTCACCCGTGCGATTTCCTTTTCCCGATTCATTTTTCAAAGATACGCAAGAATTCGGAGAAATCATTATCTTTACGACTTCAAAAACAGAAGCGTTATGAGCATCGACCGCACCGATCTGGTGAGGAAAGCTTTCGTCAAGAAGGCACCCGCCGTGGAAATCCCCGACAAAATCATTTCTGACTATTTCGCCGAGCGCGTGTTTGACCGCGCCAAGATGCGGAAGTACCTGGATCCCGAGACGCTGCAGGCGCTTCTGGAATGCATCGACGAAAGAAAACCCCTCGACCGGAAGACGGCCGACGGCGTGGCCCGCGGCATGAAGGAGTGGGCCCTGGAGAACCATGTGACGCACGTGACGCACTGGTTCCAGCCCCTGACCGAAGGAACCGCCGAAAAACACGATTCGATCATCGACCTCGACGGCCGCGGCGGCGTGATCGAGACCTTCGACGGCAAGGCATTGGCCCAGCAGGAGCCGGATGCCTCGTCGTTCCCCAACGGCGGCATCCGTGCCACCTTCGAGGCCCGCGGCTATACGGCCTGGGACCCGACTTCGCCCGTGTTCATCCAGTGGGACACGCTCTGCATCCCGACGGTCTTCATCGCTTACACCGGCGAGGCCCTCGACTACAAGACCCCGCTCAAACGCTCCATCAAGGCCATCAACGATGCAGCCCTGCCACTCGTCCGGCTCTTCGAACCCAATGCCAAAAAGGTAAATTGCTACCTGGGATGGGAGCAGGAGTATTTCCTGGTCGATGAGGATCTGTACGCCTCCCGGCCCGACCTCATGATCACCGGCCGGACACTGATGGGGCACATGTCGTCGAAGAGCCAGCAACTCGACGATCACTATTTTGCCGCCATTCCCGTCCGCGTGGCGGCCTTCATGCGCGAACTGGAGGTCGAAAGCTACCGCCTGGGCATTCCGCTCAAGACACGTCACAACGAAGTGGCGCCCAACCAGTTCGAAATGGCTCCCATCTTTGGGGAAGCCAATCTGTCGAACGACCAGAACCAGCTGGTGATGAACCTGATGCATGACGTGGCCCACAAGCATGGCTTCGTGGTGCTGCTTCATGAGAAACCCTTCGACGGCATCAACGGCTCGGGCAAGCACTGCAACTGGTCGCTGGGCACCGATACGGGCCGCATGCTGATGGCCCCTGGCAAGGATGCTGACGGTAACCTGCTCTTCCTCACCTTCTTCGTCAACGTGCTGATGGCCGTCCAGCGGCACAACGCCGTGCTCAAGGCCAGCATCGCCAGCGCCACCAACGCCCACCGTCTCGGTGGCAACGAAGCACCGCCGGCCATCATCTCGGCCTTCCTCGGCCGGACGATGAGCGCCGTGCTCCGCAAGATCCTGGAAGTCCCCTCCGATACGCCCATCGAGATTGCAGGCCGCAAGGGCCGCAGCGTGGGTCTGATCGAGATTCCCGAAATCTTCGTCGACAACACCGACCGCAACCGCACCTCGCCTTTCGCCTTCACCGGCAACCGCTTCGAGTTCCGCGCCGTCGGCTCTTCGGCCAACTGCGCCGGGGCCCTGACGACACTCAACGCCGCAGTGGCCGAACAACTGCTCGATTTCAAACAGGCCCTCGACAAGGAACTCGCCGCCGGCAAGACCCTACAGGTGGCCGTGATGGATACGCTCAAGCCCGTCATCCGGCAGATCATCGATACCGTGTGCTTCGACGGCAACGGGTATTCCGAAGAATGGCAGCAGGAAGCCGTCCGCCGCGGCCTCGACGTGGAAACCCGTGTCCCCGAGATGTTCAAGGCTTTCACCCGTCCCGAGTCGGTGGCGATGTTCACCCGCACCGGTGTCTTCTCGGAGAAGGAACTGGCTGCCCGCAACGAGGTAAAATGGGACACCTACAGCAAGAAAGTTCAGATTGAAAGCCGCGTGATGGCCAGGATGGCCGTCAACCACATCATTCCCGCGGCCATCGAGTACAAGACACGCCTGCTTAAGGAACTGGCACTCAATCAGCAGGTGCTGGGTTCACAGGAAGGTTGCAGCACCGAACTCGATCTGGTGCACCGCATCAGCGCCTGTATTGAAGAGGTCAGCGACAAGGCAGAAGCCATGCGCCAGAGCCGCAAACGGGCCAACGCCATCGACGACGAATACAAGAAGGCGGTCGCCTATTATGGCATTGCGCAGGAGATCAACGCGCTGCGGAAACCCATCGACAAACTCGAGGAACTGGTCGACAACCAGCTCTGGCCCCTTCCGAAATATAGAGAATTGCTGTTCATCAGCTAGAAGATGCCGGGGCAAGCCCGGCATGACGAGAAAATATTTGCTTTTCTAAGTTATAATTTGTTACTTTGCGAGTGAAAAAGCACTGCGCATGAATTCGTATTTCGCCCTGTCCCTGTCCCTGCTGCTGCTCCTCGTCATTTTTTGACGCGGCCGGGAAAGATTGGGCATAGCGATAAGTAATAAATTGAAACCTTCCCGAGCCGCATCGGGAAGGTTTTTTTATGTTTTCAATTGAACTGATTATAAAATGGAAAGAGTTTACATCTTCGACACGACGCTCCGAGACGGCGAACAGGTGCCCGGCTGCCAGCTCAACACCATCGAGAAAATCCAGATCGCCAAGGCGCTGGAAGAGCTGGGCGTCGATATCATCGAAGCGGGCTTTCCCATTTCGAGCCCCGGCGACTTCAATTCCGTGGTGGAAATCTCCAAGGCCGTGACCTGGCCGACCATCTGCGGCCTGACCCGGGCCGTGGAAAAAGACATCGACGTGGCGGTCGAAGCCCTGCAATACGCCAAGCACAAGCGCATCCACACCGGCATCGGAACTTCCGACAGCCATATCCGCTACAAGTTCAACTCCAACCGCGAGGAAATCATCGAGCGGGCCGTGCGGGCCGTCAAATATGCCAAGCGTTTCGTGGAAGACGTGGAATTCTATGCCGAAGATGCCGGCCGCACGGAGAACGAATACCTCGCCCGGGTGGTCGAGGCCGTGATCAAGGCCGGGGCCACGGTGGTCAACATCCCCGACACCACCGGCTACTGCCTGCCCGACGAATACGGCGCCAAGATCCGTTACCTGATGGAGCACGTCGACGGCATCCACAAGGCCATCATTTCGACCCACTGCCACAACGACCTGGGCATGGCCACGGCCAATACGATGGCTGCCCTGCTCAACGGCGCCCGCCAGTGCGAGGTCACCATCAACGGCGTCGGCGAACGCGCCGGCAACACCGCCCTCGAGGAAATCGCCATGATCCTCAAGAGCCACAAGGAGATCCCCCTGGAAACCAATATCAACACCAAGAAGATCTACCCGCTCAGCCGGACCGTATCGAGTCTGATGAACATGCCCGTCCAGGCCAACAAGGCCATCGTGGGCCGCAACGCCTTCGCCCATTCGTCGGGCATCCACCAGGACGGCGTCATCAAGGACATGAGCACCTACGAGATCATCGATCCCAAAGACATCGGCCTCGACGGCAACGCCATCGTGCTGACGGCCCGCAGCGGCCGCGCCGCCCTGCGCACCCGCCTCGAGACGCTCGGCGTCAAGCTGTCGGACGAGAAACTCGACCAGACCTATCAGGAATTCCTCCGCCTGGCCGACAAGAAAAAGGACATCGGCGACGAAGACCTGCTGGTGCTTACCGGCATCGACCGCCGCCAGGACCATCACGTGAAGCTCGAATTCCTGCAGGTGACCAGTGGCATAGGCGTCCGCCCCGTGGCCAGCATCGGGCTGGACATCGCCGGCGAGAAGTTCGAGGCTGCGGCCGTCGGCAACGGCCCGGTCGACGCCGCCATCAATGCCCTGAAAGAAATCATCAAGCGCCCGATGGTCCTCAAGGAATTTACCATCCAGAACATCACCAAGGGATCGAACGACGTGGGCAAGGTCCACATGCAGGTGGAGCACGAGGGCAAGGTGTACTACGGCTTCAGTGCCAACACCGACATCGTGGCCGCCTCCGTGGAGGCCTACGTCGACTGTATCAACAAATTCGCGAAATAGATGAATACCCTCTTTGACAAGATCTGGGATGCGCACGTCGTGCAGCATGTGGAGGAGGGGCCCGACCAACTCTACGTGGACCGGCTCTACTGCCACGAGGTCACCAGTCCCCAGGCCTTCGATGGCCTGCGGGCCCGCAGCCTCCGCTGCTTCCGGCCCGACCGGATCGTCTGCATGCCCGACCACAATACGCCGACGCACGACCAGGACAAGCCCATCGCCGATCCGGTGTCGCGCAAGCAGGTCGAGACCCTGGCCGCCAACGCAGCCGCATTCGGACTGACCCACTTCGGAATGATGGATCCGCGCAACGGCATCGTCCATGTGGTGGGACCGGAGCGCGGCCTCTCGCTGCCCGGGATGACCATCGTGTGCGGCGATTCGCACACCTCCACGCACGGAGCCATGGGCGCCATCGCCTTCGGCATCGGCACCAGCGAAGTGGAGATGGTGATGGCTTCCCAGTGCATCCTGCAGCCCAAGCCCCGCTCGATGCGCATCCGCATCGAGGGAACGCCGGGCCCCGGCGTTACGGCCAAGGACCTGGCTCTCTACCTGATGCAGCAGCTCACCACTTCCGGTGCCACGGGGTACTTCGTGGAATATGCCGGCAGCGCAGTGCGCGGCCTGTCGATGGAGGGCCGGCTGACGCTCTGCAACCTTTCGATCGAGATGGGGGCACGCGGCGGTATCGTCGCGCCCGACGAAGTGACCTTCGCGTATCTGAAAGACCGGGAATACGCCCCGAAAGGCGCGGCCTGGGACAAGGCCGTCGACTTCTGGCGGACGCTGCGCAGCGATGAAGACGCCGTCTTCGACCGGGAAGTCACCTTCGACGCGGCCGACATCGCGCCGATGGTTACCTACGGCACGAACCCCGGCATGGGCATGCCCGTCGACGGCAGGATTCCGGCCGATGCCGCGCCCAAGGCGCTGCAGTACATGGGCTTCCGGGCTGGCGAACCGCTGCTCGGCAAGCCGGTCGACTACGTATTCCTGGGCGCATGCACCAACGGGCGCATCGAAGATTTCCGGGCCTTCGCCTCGGTGGTCCGCGGCCGGAAGAAGGCTCCCGGCGTGGTGGCCTGGCTCGTGCCGGGTTCGTGGGAGGTGCAGCGGCAGATCGTGGCCGAAGGCCTCGAACAGGTGCTCTCCGACGCCGGGTTCGAGATCCGGCAGCCGGGCTGCTCCGCCTGCCTGGCCATGAACGACGACAAGGTCCCCGCCGGCAAATACTGCCTGTCGACCAGCAACCGCAATTTCGAAGGCCGCCAGGGCCCCGGCGCCCGCACCCTCCTGGCCAGTCCCCTCACCGTCGCCGCCGCTGCTGTCACCGGCGTCATCACCGATCCCCGTACGATACCGTCATGCCGGGCTTGACCCGGCATCTCCTGCCATGAAACAGAAATTCCACATCATAGAAAGCACCTGCGTGCCCCTTCCCCTGGAGAACGTCGACACCGACCAGATCATCCCGGCACGCTTCCTCAAAACCACGACCCGCGACGAAGGATATTTCGGCGAGAATCTGTTCCGCGACTGGCGCTTCCGGGCCGACGGGTCGCCCGACACCGGTTTCGTGCTCAACGATCCCCGCTACCAGGGCGAAATCCTGGTGGCCGGCCGCAACTTCGGCTGCGGCTCGAGCCGGGAACACGCCGCCTGGGCGATTGCCGGCTACGGCTTCAAGGTCGTGATCTCCAGCTTCTTCGCCGACATCCACAAACAGAACGAGCTGAACAACTTCGTGCTGCCCGTCGTCGTGTCGGAGGACTTCCTGCAGGAACTTTTCGCCACCATCGCCGCCGACCCGAAGGCACGCGTACGGGTCGACGTACCGGCCCAGACCGTGACCAACCTGGCCACGGGACGCAGCGAAAGCTTCGAACTGAACGCCTACAAGAAATACTGTCTGATGAACGCACTCGACGACATCGATTATCTCGTGCTGCAGAAAGACAAG
>Ga0310690_10007763_pt1 | contig 13751 bp, 14 predicted proteins | sample AusTroGonzalo_MG_2_FD_207661 | JGI IMG/M metagenome (GOLD analysis project Ga0310690, IMG submission 207661) | Bovine rumen microbial communities from tropical cattle in Woodstock, Queensland, Australia - Gonzalo_04 (v2) (version 2) | ecosystem: Host-associated > Mammals > Digestive system >... | reverse complement strand
TCATTAAAAATAGCGGAATAAGAAAAGTAATCACCATTCTTAATTATCTCTTTAAATGGAGAGACATTTTTACTAATGGTGTTTATGTTGCCTTCAAACACTTTTTCGTGGCTATTTTCATCGATAAATCTTATAGATTTCTTGAGCATGTTATTATTATTCACTATTTTCTTTAAAAAATACATTATTTATTAATTGATTAAAAAAAATATTTCTTGTAGTATAATACCCGTACGAACAAAGGAGAAAACTAGAATGTTAGCATGGTATGACTGGGTTTTATTAGCAACTAGCATCATTATGATCGTTCTTTGCTTACTCCAAGGCGGAAAATCTGAAGGTGCTTCCGGCGCAATTACTGGTGGTGGCCTTAACGTTTTCGTAAAAACAAAAGAAAGAGGAGCAGAAAAAGTCATTTCTATCCTCACCTTAATTTTAGCGGCAATCTTCTTTATTCTCGCTATCGTTATCAAAATTTTGAATTCATAATTTTCCGTTAGGAGAATCCAAAATAAAAAGGGCACGCGCCCTTTTTAATTTTGCTTATGCAAATATTAAGCATCTCCTGATTGAATTTCTTCATCAACTACATCTTCTTTTTCTAAACACTTCTTAAGCATAATTAAGTTTCTAACTGAGAAGATGATAGTAATAATACCGACTAAGGTAATAATCGAGCCAATGATGATGTAGAACACTAATTTGCTTTCGTTACGAAAACATAAAACAAGGATTCCACCTGCGATACATAAAGCCGCTAAAACGAATTCACAAATAATCCAAGTTACTTTTTGTTTATAGACAATAAAGAGAATTCCTTTAATAAGGAAGACTAATGCTAAAGCGAGTAATAATGTTCCTAATAAATAGATAATAAATGAACCTAATAAGTCTCTATTAATGCATAAAACAACACCGAAAGCGATGCAAATGCTTCCTAATAGAAGTGGAACAGTAAAGAATCTATCAGTGTTAGTTATTAATGAAGTAGCAATATTTAATGCTCCAACAATAAATAATCCGACTGCAAAAGCAATACTTAATGCGCTATCAACCCAATCAATATTTGTGATTGATAAAACAACAGTAACCACACCAATAGCGATTAATAACACGCCATAAATGATTAGTAACCAGTTATTTTGTTTTAAAAATTTCATTGTTGCAAAACCTCCATATAATATTTTTTATTTTTTTGTTTTGCTTTACAATAATTAATAATTATTTATGGAGAATTTTATGGAACAATCGAGAATTAAAGAATATGCATCATTATTAGCCGCTAAAGGAATAAGTGTTGAAAAAGGTGATGAGGTTTGGATAAATGTGCAAGCTTCTCAATATGAATTTGCAAGATTGGTGGTCGAAGAATGTTACAAATTAGGTGCTAAAAAAGTTAGAGTAAGATTTTCAGATGATAAAATCAGCCATCTTACTTATAAATACATGACCGTCAGTGAATTAAGCAAAGTTCCAGAATATACGATAAGCGAATATCGTTATATGAAAAAACATTTGCCAAGTATGCTTCATATCGTTAGTGATGATCCAGATGCATTAAAAGGAATTAATCCTAATAAAATAATTAAATCATCTTCTAAATTTAGAAAGAAAATTAAGCCATATCGTGATTACATAGATGGTAAATATAAGTGGTGTATTGCTGCTGTTCCTTCAAAAGAGTGGGCAAGAGTAGTGTTCCCAAAACTCAATGATGAAGAAGCAGTAGAAGAATTATGGAAAGCAATTTTATCTACTTCTAGAGTTGATGGACACGCAATTGAGAATTGGAATAAGCATAATAAAAACTTATTTGAAAAACGTCAAATCTTAAATGATTTAGATCTTCAATATCTCGAATATAGTGCATCTAATGGCACCAATTTCAAAGTTGAACTTATTAAAGGCATTACTTGGGGTGGTGGAAGTGAATTTACAAGTTTTAAAAAAGAATTCAATCCAAATATTCCAAGCGAAGAAGTGTTTACATCTCCAAAAGCTGGTGGCTTATTAGAAGGTATTGTTTATGCTTCTAAGCCATTAAGTTATCAAGGTCAAATTATTGATGAGTTTTATGTGAAATTTGAAAGCGGTAAAGTCGTAGAAGTTAATGCCAAGAAAAACCAAAAACTATTAGAACAAATGGTGAAGATTGATGAAGGCGCAAGCATGTTAGGTGAAGTTGCTTTAGTTCCTTATGACTCCCCAATTAGAGAAAGCGGTTTATTATTCTTTGAAACTTTATTTGATGAAAATGCTGCTTGCCATCTCGCTCTTGGTAAAGGCTTTGCAGAACTACTTCCAGATGGTGATACTATCAATAACGAAGAAGCAAAAGCTAGAGGAATTAACGATTCAATGATCCATGTTGACTTCATGATTGGCACTAAAGATTTGAAGATTGTTGGTACTTCATTTAATGGCAAAAAGACAGTCATATTTGAGAATGGAAATTGGGCTATCTAATTTTAAAAAACTATGCAAAAATCCAGGATTTTACTGCAAAACCTGGATTTTTTTATGAAAAATTCAAGCATACGCAATAGATAAAAAGACTTTTGGTTATCCAATTAGACTGATAAGCGAATTGATAAAAGGAAATTATTTACGTAAAACATATTAAAGATTTTATTGAATAAAATTTTTATCTCGTGTAATATCATTTCGTTGACTTACTTAGAACGAAGTACTGTTCTAGGCGGAAGGAGAAAAAAATGAAGAAAGATATTCATCCAGCGTATAATCGCTGCAAAGTGACATGTGTCAGCTGTGGTGCTACATTCGAAACAGGTTCCACATTAAAAGAAATTAGAGTGGATACATGCAGCAACTGCCACCCATTCTACACAGGCAAACAAAGATTTGTTCAAGCTGATGGTCGTGTCGATCGTTTCAACCGTAAATACGGATTAAATAACGACAAAAAATAATAAACCGGTTATGCCGGTTATTTTTAACTATTATGAAAAAGAGATTTTACATTACTACACCAATTTATTATCCAAGCGCTAAGCTTCATATCGGTCATGCTTATTGCACAACTTTAACCGATGTTTTTGCGCGTTCTAAAAGAGAAAGAGGCTATGAATGCTATTTCTTAACTGGAGCGGATGAGCATGGCTTAAAAATTGAAAAGAACGCAGAGTTAGCAGGAGTTACCCCTCAAGCTTTCGTGGATAACATTGTTGATGGCTTTTATAAGTTATGGGATTTATTAAAAATCTCAAACGATGACTTTATTAGAACCACTCAAGATAGGCATATTAAAGTCGTTCAAGAATTCTTCTCCAAAATGCTTGAAAAAGGTGATATTTATCTTGGGGAATATGAAGGATGGTATTGCCGATTCTGTGAAGCGTTCTGGACTGATACTCAAGTCGGAGAAAATCATGTCTGCCCTGATTGTGGTAGAGAAGTATCTAGAGCTAAAGAAGAAGCGTATTTCTTTAAAACCAGCAATTATATCGATTCATTAATGAAGTTTTATGATGAACATCCAGATTTCCTTACCCCTATTTCTCGTAAAAATGAAATGATTAATACATTCATTAAACCAGGATTAGATGATTTATGTGTTTCTAGAACTTCATTTTCATGGGGTATTCCAGTAAAAGAAAATCCAAAACATGTCGTATATGTTTGGTTAGATGCTTTAACTAACTATATCAGTGCGTTAGGTTATGGCACTGATCACCCAGAATTATTTAAGAAATATTGGGAAGATGAAGACTGCGAAATCATCCATATTTTAGGGGCTGATATCACTAGATTCCATGCGATTTACTGGCCAATGTTCTTAGAATCAATGGGAATTAGAAAACCTGACCGCGAATTTGTTCATGGCTTATTAATGATGAAAGATAGCAAAATGAGCAAATCTAAAGGTAATGTAGTTGATCCATATCCTTTAGTGGAAAGATATGGTGTTGACGCAGTTAGATATTATTTAGCTAGAGAAATTAGTTTTGGTAGTGATGGTAGTTTCTCTCCAGAACAATTTGTCGATAGAATTAACGCTGATCTAGTTAACTCATATGGAAATCTTTTAAATAGAACTATTTCCATGATTATCAAATATTTTGATGGCGTTATTCCAGCATATAATGAGCAAGTAACTGATTTTGATACTGGTTTAGAAGTTTTAACTGAAGTTACAATCGAAAGATATGAAAACGCGATGGATGATTTAAAAATCACCGACGCAATTACATACGTTAATGATTTAGTTAACCGCTGTAATAAATATATCGACGAAACCACTCCATGGGCATTAGCGAAAGATGAATCTAAAAAAGAAGAACTCGCAAGTGTTATGAACCATTTAGCGAGAAACCTCTTTGTTGTTTCTAGACTATATCACCCAGTCTTAGTGACCGCTAGTGATAAAGCGTTTGATCAATTAGGTTTATCTTTAGAAGCTAGAGAATACAATAATATCCACGATCCAAATATCGTTGATAACCTAAAAGTTAATAAAGGTGATTTATTATTCCCAAGATTAGACGTTAATGTTGAAGTTCCATTTATCGCGGAATTAATGGGAGCTAAAAAGGAATAATTGATTCAAATAAATCAAAAAAGGGAGCATTTCGGTGCTTCCTTTTAAAATTTGACTTCTAAATTTTGATTAGCTTTTATTGCTTTCATAAACGGCTTACTTCTCTTTAATAATATAAAGATGATATAGGCCGCAATCATAACAACTAGTTCACCAATGCCAACTGTTAATACTGACATCCAATATGGCTCACCAAATAGATATAATTCTCCAGCAATAATAAAGGCATTTACTAAAACCGGGAACCATATCGCGACAATTAAATGCTTGGAGAACATTACTCCAATACAAGCGATTAAAGTGGCAAGAGTGCCAAAAGGTATATCTAAAGAGGCAGTAGGAGAAAAGATATTAGCGATTAAGCAGCCAAGAGTCAAACCAATAGAATATTTCTTATTAAAGAAACATAGCAAAACCATTATTTCAGAAATTCTAAATTGAATTGGTCCATAGGCGATTGGTGCTATAGCGATAGTTAGGGCTGCGTATGCGGCAGCAATTAACGCATTGAAGCATATGTCTTGGACGATATCTGTTCTTTTCTCTTTCATTTTTAATGCTGGTCTTTCTAAGTCGGCCTAAATAATGTATCACAAATAGAAAAATAAAAACAATAAAAGAAAAAAGTCATCAAAAACCTTATATATTTATCTAAATAAAAACGCCCACATTGGGCGTGATTATTATTCTCCGGTTCTATCGGTTAAGACAAACCATATAGCCTTAAAGAATATTTTTATATCTAATCCAACGGATCTATTTTCGATATAGGCGATATCTAGAGCTACCCATTCATCAAATGGTAGTTGATGACGGTGCTTAGTGATTTGCCACAAACAAATAAGTCCACCTTTAACATCTAACCTATGCATTTGATATGGAGTATATTTTTTTACTTCTTCTGGTAGAGGAGGCCTGGGACCAATAAAGGACATTCTTCCACATAAAATATCCCATAATTGAGGTAGTTCATCTAAAGATGTTTTTCTTAAGAAGTGACCAAATTTAGTGATACGTGGGTCATCCTTCATCTTAAAGGCTGGACCATCTGCTTCATTAAGTCCTTTTTTGATAAGTTTTTTCTTCATCTTATCAGCGTTAGGGAACATAGTTCTAATTTTATGGAACTTAATTTCTTTGCCACCTTTTCCTACTCGATAAGAAGTATAAATTGGGCGATGACCATCCTCGATTGCTTTGATTAATAGCAACACAAGAATGAGCAAAGATAAAAGAAGTAGCAAAATAAAGGAGGCAAATATATCGAAACTTCTTTTGATGAATTCGTAGAATTTTCCACCCGCTACAACAACTTCGTGTTCTTCTTTGTTAATTTCGAGCTTCTTCTTTTTAGACATAACAACGCTTATTATAACATGGTTTTTTAATAAAACCAGCAGTGATGAAATTTTCATCATTACTTAATGTTATTTGATGATAAAATACAAATTATTGATATAATTGCTATATGCCAAATAAGAATATTATTCGCGGTAAATGTGTTGATATATCTAGTGAAGGTAAGGGTGTCATCAAAACTGTTTTTGGTGTTATTTTCGTGGATGCTTTACTTTTAGATGAAGAAGCAGAAATAGAAGTAACTTACGCTAGAAAAGGTGTAGCGTATGGCAAAATTAAAAGATTAATCACAAAATCATCTGATAGAATTCAGCCTCTATGTCCAGTATCTACTTCTTGTGGAGGATGTGTTTTTCAAAACGCCACTTATGAATATGAATTAAGATATAAAAAACATAAAGTGGAAGAAGCCTTAAAAAGAATAGGACATATAGATAATGTTAAGGTTAATGATGTGATGGGAATGGATGTACCCACTCACTATCGAAATAAGATACAAGTACCATTTGGAAGAGAAAATAAGCGGGTTGTGTATGGTTTTTATAAAGCAAACACTCATAAAATCATTCCCATCAAGCAGTGCAATATCGAAGATGAAAAAGCTGGTCCTATATTACAAAATATCGCTTCTTTGATGGATAAATATCATATTGATCCATATAATGAAGACTATCGTACTGGAATTATTAGACACGTATTAATTAGAACTAGCAAATTAACTAATGAAGTTATGGTGGTTCTTGTTTCTAATGTTGATACTTTCCTAGGAAGAAACAATTTCATCAAAGATTTAGTGGCTTTGTCTCCTAATATAAGCACTGTGATTCAAAACACAAATAAAAGAGACACAAATGTAATCTTAGGAGAAAGTGAAAAAGTCCTATATGGAAAAGGATTCATTACTGATGAAATATTAGGGCTGAAGTTCAATATTTCTCCACAAAGCTTTTTTCAAGTAAATTCAACTCAAGTGCAAAAACTCTACAGAGAGGCCCTCAATTTTGCAAAACTCAGCAAAAACGATGTGGTTTTAGATGCTTACGCTGGAGTGTGCACAATTGGTTTATTATGCGCCCCTCATGTAAAAAAAGTTACTAGTATTGAGATTATGAAATCCGCAGTAATAAACGGAAAGAACAACGCTAAATTGAATAATATTAATAACATTGAAATCATAGAGGCTGATTGCACTGAATATATCAACAAACATATGCCTAAATTTGATGTTGTGATTATGGATCCACCAAGAAAAGGGAGTACTCCAGAATTTCTAAACGCTGTGATGAATATTAAACCATCGCGAATTGTATATATATCATGTGAGCCATCAACTTTAGCAAGAGATTTAGAAATACTGAAACAAAAATATGATATTGAAGTAGTGCAACCAGTAGACATGTTTCCACGAAGTTTTCATGTCGAAACTGTAGCATGTCTACGACTAAAAGAGCGATTGTAATTAACTAAACTCACTTATCTTATATTGCACAAAACTCTCTATCCAATAACTAAGACCTAACTAACCATTAGATCTTTTTTATTACTCTTCCCTTCTTAACCGCCCGCCCCCAGCTAAATCACTCCAGCTTACGACTACGCCCGCCACCTACAGCTTCCTACATATACTTATATATAATATAAAGCTACTCCTAACGCACCGAACCGACCAGCCCAAGCAAATACCTACCGCCCAAGCTTTCATCGCCCACACGCCACTTTCTACAATCGCAAAAATAATGCAAAACGCCCGCTCGCAAACGCTTCGAACTACGACATAATATCGTTAGGCGAGATTGTGCAAAACTTGATGGATGGAGTTATACTATTACAGATAGGTTCTATCACTTATTATATAAATATAATAAATCATAATTATCAAGAAGAATAGGTGATGGCAGTATGTTATTATTTTTTTGCCATTGGTTTTGCCAAACTTGCCATTATTTTTACGCCAAACTTGCGGTTTTGTTTAATCCAAACTTGCGGTTTAATCTTAAGAAAAGTATACTAATAGTGAGGTAAATCAACATGGAAAAAGAATACATTGATAGACTATTTGATAAAGAACTTGAATTCTATTTAAAAACTGTTGGTGCCATCCAGATTGTTGGCCCTAAATATTGTGGTAAATCAAGAACCGCAAAAAGACATGCCAAAACAATTATTGATTTAATGAAAAAGAAAGATAGGGATCAATATGTTGAACTTGCTAAAAATGCACCTGAAGCTTTACTGAATAAAGGAGATAAACCAATACTGATTGACGAATGGCAAGTTATATCATTTATTTGGAATTCAATAAAGGAAGCCATTGACGAGAATGGAGGCTTTGGCCAATACATATTGACTGGAAATGTGACTGATAACACCACTTCGAACTCATTAGCTGGGGAAGAAAATGAAAGACACACAGGAACAGGCAGAATCATAAAAAGAGTTATGAGACCAATGTCACTATTTGAAAGTGGTGACAGTAACGGAAAAATTTCAATAACTGATTTAAAAAATAATGTTTTTAAGCCAGCTATTTGTGACAAAAATATTTTTGATTATTCATATTTAATTTGCAGAGGTGGGTGGCCGTTAGCAATTGATAAGGATATAGATATTGCGCTGCAACAAGCAAAAACATTTTATAGTGGTCTAGTAAATGAAGACTTGTTTTCGTTGAAAGATATTCCTTTGAGAAAAGATGAAAAGAGAGCCAAAAAATTGATGCGATCGTATTCTAGAAATATTTCAACGGAAGCATCGAACGAGTCAATAAAGGCCGATTTGAAAGAAAACGGTGATGAAATCGATAAGGATACATTTGTAAAATATCTTCTTGCTCTACAACGTTTATATGTCATCGAAGAATTGGAAGCGTGGAATCCTAACTTGAGAAGCAAGACGGCTATTAGAGAAAAAAACACAAGGCATTTTGTTGATCCATCAATTGCAACTGCCGCTTTGGGTATTACTCATGAAAGTATGTTTTCTGATATGAAAACCTTTGGACTATTATTTGAATCGTTAGCAATTAGGGATTTGCGTATCTACTGCGATTCAATAGGAGCAGATGTGTACCATTATCGAGATAAGGCTGATAGAGAAGCTGACGCCGTTATTTCATTTGCAGATGGTTCTTGGGCGCTGGTTGAAGTAAAACTAAGTGACAAAGAACAAATTAAAGAAGCTTCAAAAAAACTTGTTGAATTAGCAGCGGATATAGATGAAAAAGAGCATCCAAAACCAGCTTTCCTAATGGTAATTACAACACAAAATGTCGCATTGCAAGACGAAAATGGCGTGTACACAGTTCCGTTAGGCTGTTTAAAACCATAGATATGTTTCCAATTACTTAAAAAGGCTTGTAATACTTTGTTTCGGGTAGTGGAAAAGGCATATCATTTGCTGTTTCCGCGAATAAAAGGCTATACATATTTAATATCGGTACATGTTGAGACTGTAGCATATTTGAATACTTAATATCATTAGGACTAGATAAGGAAACCACCCTTTCTTTAACAGAATCTTGTAAATATGACCACAATATCAATGAAGTAAATATCAACTTACTAATATTAAGAACATCAATCATCTAAACGCAAAAGCATTTATTAAATGGTTAGAAACTAAACCAAATATTCATACATCACGTTGGGAATTTATCTATATGTTTAGAAATGAATTTAAGAAATTTATGAGTGATAAAGGATATAAAGTATACCCAGTTGGTGGCTGGGTATTAAATGATAAAAAACGTGAATGTGATCTAGGGTTGATAGATGAAAATGGAGAACTATTTTAAGCTATATTCTTATTGAAAAATTTACTGAACATATCTTCAGTAGAATAATAGACAATTAAGGATTAGGAGTTGGGATTACTGGAGGGAAATACATCGCAAATTCAGTAAATGAATCCGCTCTATCCCAGTTAGCCATACCAGGTTTCCACATCAAAGTATCACGTTTAATGGTATTTGCCACAATTAGTTGGATAATGCTTTGATCATCTAATGGTCCAACTGCTTGTCCGTTTTCAATATAGTAATAAACAACAGTAGGAACTGGAGGAGGAGTCTGGCCAGTAGTGTTAGGAGTTTGGTTCGGATTCATCGTGGAATCTAATGTTTGTGAAATGTTTTTCCCGATTACTGAACCAAGAGTGACACCTGCCATAATTGTCATAGGATTAAATCCAGCGTTGCCGCCATCACCCATATTGATATTTCCGGCGCCGTTTTCACCCATTTTGCCAAGAGCTTCTGCGCTAGCAACACCAACTTCGCCTTTAATCTCTGTTTCATATGCTTCAATATTTTGCTGCCTAGTTTCCATGTGTTGAGCGTATTGGCCTTCTTCTCTTTGAATACGCATTCTTTCTTCGTAATCAGTAATATCAGCCTCGGTTTTACGAGTTGTGACATCTTTAGTAATTTTCTTAAGCTCTTTATATGTTTCACTTGATTTATCAATTTCGATTGAATCGATATCGATATTTACAACTGATACCGCAAAATCATCATCGACTCTTTTTGTGACATCTGTATTAACTGCATCACTAAGACTATCAATTGAAGTTTCAACTTGTATAGCGGGGATATTATTGTTTTTGACTAAATTAAATAATTCATTTTTAACGTATCTAGCGACAACACTGCTGATTTTCTTTTTGAGTTCTTCTAATTTAAAAGTAGCAAGTCTATGTGTTTTTACAAACCCTTTATAATCACTTATTTGGAAAGTTAGGGAACCTCTTACTGCCACTGGGATAGGGAAATCAGGATATCTAGGATCAAAAATATCAAAGAAAGGAACACCAAAACGAATTTGTTCGGCTTTCTTAGTATTGATGAAATATATTTCTGCTTGGAATGGAGTGTCACCTTCATACCACAATCCAATGATAGAGGCTAAAACAGGGAAGTTCTTTGTTTTAATAGTCTCATCATGTGGACCTTCGATATAGTCTTCTTTATTACCATAAACGAAGACTGCTACCTCGCCAGTTTTTACTCTTAAAACTGAAGTAGTTCTAATCGCGTTATCCCTTATGAGTTCGCCTTCTTCTCTTCCGTATGGATGCCATTTCCAAACCAAAAAATCTTTTTCGTCGCAGCGAATTACATCAGCAAATCCGCCATGATTTTGTTGTTTTTTATAAATTGCCATTTAAATTAGCCTCCTTTTTAATCGTCATCGTCTTCTTCTCTTTCTCGACGTCTCTCTTCTCTTTCTTGACGTTCTTCTCTATCTCGTTCTTCTCTTTCACGTCGCTCTTTCCTATCTCGTTCTTCTCTTTCACGTCGCTCTTTTCTATCGCGTTCCTCTTTTTCTCTTTCTTTTCTCTCTATTCTTTCGCGTTCTCTTCTCTCTTCTTCTAATTCTTGACGTCTGATAATTTCTTCTCTTCCGAGTGTTGAAGTTGGATCATTAGAGTCCGTTATTCTTGCGTTTCTATTCATCTTCGAAGCAACGATGTTAAAAACAATTGATAAGGGAAGGAATGCTCCGGCAATTAGTACATTAAGAAATGCAAACACTAACGCCACATCATTATACGTTTGAGGTTGAAAACTAAATCCAACCTTAATTGAATATAAATAAATATCTGAAAAGGAACTATATTTGACAGTATTTCCGTTGGTTGTGTAGTTATAGCTTTCTACCCTTGTCGGACCATCGTTTTTATTACCTTTATATATTTCAACCATTGAATACTTATAATCATTAATTTTTTTCATCGTTTTTGAGTTGTAAAAGTTATAAGTTATTGTTATTTCATTTTGGCCGGAAGCATTATAGGAGTGGAATAAATAATCTTTATTGACATAACTTCCTAATTCAGAACTCCCATTAGAACTAATACTAATTATGGAATAATAACCTTCATTTTCTGGAGTTTGATATCTAAATTCATTATCGTTGATGGTGGAAGCTGAGGTTAATATTTCTGGATTTAGCAAATGCGTATTTGTTGGTGGTGTAGTTATTGATGCCGCAAAAATGCCTATGCATACACAAAACATGACAAAAAATATAACAGTTAATGGAATAGAGATAACACCAACTATTCTAAATGGTATGGCTTTTCTTCCATTATCTACGTTATCTTGAACTTTTTCTTTGCCCTTTCTATTGAAGTATAAGTTATCTATTTCTTCTAAATCCTTAGGATCTTCTAATAGCATATGTGCCTTTTTATAGCATTGATCCATCTTGGTTCGCCACGCAGCAATCTCAATTGACCTATTTTTCTCCCCTGGATATACAGGCGCATAGTAATTAGTTGACGCTAGAAGCATAAACTCCATAATGTCTTCCCTGCTATTTGGAATCGGGAAGTTTCTAATTAATTCCGCTTTTTTAAAGGGGTCATGAGTGTTTGCTAATCTTTCAACAAAACTTTGTAAGCTTTGTGAAACGTCTCTTCCTCTTAGTTCTTTGCCACAACAAGGACAGACAACTGCATCGTATGGTAAAATCTCTCCACAAAAAGGACATTTAAAGATTTCGCCATCTTTATCATTTCTTTCTTTTTCTTTTTTTGTTTCTTCTACTTTAGTCTCTTCTTCTTTGACTTCTGGTTTCTTTTCTTCTGGCTCAGGCTTAACTTGTTCGGTTTCCTTTTTTTCTTCTCCAGAAACAACCTTTGCTCCGCATTTATCACAAAAAACCGCATCATCGCGTAATTGGTTACCACATTTCCAACAGTATTTCATTTTTAAAGCCTCGTTAATTTAAAGGAAATTATAGGAATGTTGACTATCTAATTTTGGTAGTGATACAAAAAATAAAGACCATAGTTAATTGCTATTCGTGGACTTAACCAAACGATAAACATCATTAAAACGGTCATAAACAATTTCTAAAGGCATATTAAAGTTATAAAGGAATGCTTTGAGTTCTTGGATATATCTCCAAAAAGATAGTTCGCTGATATTTAATTCATTTAAAACATCATTCTTATTAATCTGATTATTTGTTAGGAGCATGTAGAAAATATATACAAGTCCTTGCGATTTATTGACTTTCATATTGTTCCTCTCTTGTTCTAAGAAAGGTGCACCTATTTTGTCGACATAATCATTATCCATAATTGATAGGGTGAATTAACTAAAATAATCGGAATGTTTTTAAAGAAAACGAAAGATTTTATCGTTATATAAATTTAAAAAACACTATGAAAATAGTATGAAAAAGTATCCTATCAATTTTTGATAGTTAAAAATTATTTATGTATTTTAATTAGTGGCCTTATATCTAAATGTTTATTAACTTGATTTGTTAGACGATAACGAGAATATATTGAATAGACATCATAATTTCTTAATGATTCAGGAATCCTAGACCAATATATTCCATAACCATAGTTATCAGTGTATCCGTCTTTACATCTACAATATTCACTAGTTTTAGCTTTGAAGTATCCTTCTGCTTCTTTTACTTTTTCATTGTTATTGGTGTATTTATCTTCATAAAAAGGAAAACCGATATACTGTTCAAATTCTATTTTGCTTGGTGCAAAAACATAATCAAATGTGTTTTCACATACGTAACGATTTATATCGTCAAAAGTGCATTCAATAGAATTATTAACTTCTACTTGGACTAATTGATCTTTACAGTTATAGAATGCTTTATTTAAAAACTCATTATTAAGCCAGCTTCTTAAATATGATTCTTTATAATTATTCGAGTTATGGTCGTCATAAATTGATGCATCAATTAAGTCTTTAGATATCACTAAGTAGCCTTCTTCATCTTCGTTTATTACTTCCCAGATGATTGGTTCAACCTTAAACCAATAATAGTTACCGTTTATTACTTTTTCATCATTATCAAAC
>Ga0310690_10007762_pt1 | contig 13751 bp, 14 predicted proteins | sample AusTroGonzalo_MG_2_FD_207661 | JGI IMG/M metagenome (GOLD analysis project Ga0310690, IMG submission 207661) | Bovine rumen microbial communities from tropical cattle in Woodstock, Queensland, Australia - Gonzalo_04 (v2) (version 2) | ecosystem: Host-associated > Mammals > Digestive system >... | reverse complement strand
AAATTTAACGATAGTTTAGTAAGTTATGAGAGTAAAGATACAGACCATGCTGGGCGACATTGTAGTTCGCCTCTACGACGAGACCCCCATTCATCGTGATAACTTTGTGAAGTTGGCCAAGGAAGGCTATTACGATGGCACATTGTTCCATCGTGTCATCAAAGACTTCATGATTCAGGGCGGCGACCCAGACTCAAAGGGAGCGCCTGCCAGTCAGATGCTGGGCATGGGTGGTCCCGACTACACCCTTGAAGCCGAAATCAAGGAAGGCCTGTATCACAAGCGCGGCGCCTTGGCTGCAGCCCGTCAGGGCGACGAGATGAATCCCGAGCGTCGCAGCAGTGGATCTCAGTTCTATATTGTCTGGGGACAGGTCTACAACGAAGGACAACTACGCCAGTTCGCCAAGCAGTTGAAGATGCAGCAGATTCAGTCAGCCTTCAATCAGTTGGCCGCCAAGCATCGCGACGAGATTATGCAGATGCGCCGCGAGCGCGACCGTGCCGGTCTGCAGGCCCTGCAGGAGCGCCTTGCCGACGAAGCCGAGGCACAGGTCAGGGGCAATGGCATGACAGAAGAACAGATGAAGCTCTACACCACCGTTGGCGGCACCCCCCATCTTGATGGTCAGTACACCGTGTTTGGCGAAGTAGAAGAAGGTCTTGATGTAGTGGAGATGATTCAGGGTTCAGCCACCCGTCGTGGCGACCGTCCCATCGACGACATTGAGATGCGCGTCTCTGTCATCGACTAAAGAGAGATATTATTTCACAAAGCCTTTTGAGCGCCACTTGCCCGATCGCCAGCGACGCACTAGGATCACGCCTCGGATGTTCTCATCCAGGGCGAATCCTATCCACATACCTACGAGTCCAAAGCCCAAGGGTATGCCGATGAAATAACTCACGCCCACAGCCACGCTCCATTGGAAGATAACACCAACGACGAAGGGATAGACAATATCCCCCGTGGCCCTCAGCGTACTGCCTGCAAAGATGTTGGCTGTGCGCCCCACCTCCAGGAACACGTCAACCACCAGCACCCACACACCCATGGCGATGATGTCCTCGTTGTCCGTAAAGGCACGCAGAATGCCCGGCCCCATGATGGCCAGCAGAATAGAGCCTGTGATGGTGATAATCATCGACCAGCGGAAGAAGTAATTGCCCAGCACATAGGCCGCCTGATGGCGTCGCTGTCCCACGAGGTGCCCCACAAGGATGTCGCCACCCTGCGTGATACTCAGGCAGAACAGATAGACAAACATGATCATGTTGGCACAATAAGTGCGTGCCGCCAAAGCCTCGTTGCTGATTTGATTGATAAAGAAGGTGATGACCACCTGCGACAGGCAATAAGAGATATTCTCGCTCATCGCCGGTATGCCGATAGAGAACAGGTTGCGCAGCTCCTGCCAAGGCATCGGACGGAAATAATGAAGCGGGAAACGAGGGATATGCTTCTTGAAATGAATCACCGCCAAGAGCAGCATGGCAATAGCCCTGCTCACTGCGGTGGCAATGGCAGCCCCCTCGACACCCATCTGAGGCACCCCCCAGTGGCCGAAGATAAGGGCATAGTTGCCCACGATGTTCAGTACATTCACGATGCCAGTGACCACCATGGGATAGACCACCTTGTCGGCACTGCGCAGGGATGCAGAGAACGTCAGCGACAGGGCCTGAAAGAACGACAAGGCACCTGTCAGTTTCAGATACACCAGTCCGTCGTCCATCAATTCTGGCCTCAGTCCCATCAAATGCAAAAGGGGCTCGGCATAGAGGAACAGCAATGCGCTGACCACCATACCGAGCACCATGTTCACCACCAATGCCATACCCACCACTTGTACTAGTCGCTTCCTCAGTCCGGCTCCGATGTACTGTGCACACAGGATAGCGGCACCCATCGAGAAGAACTGATAGACAAGGAAGACGAGCGACATGAGCTGGTTGTCCAGTCCCACCGCCGCCACGCTGTTGTCGCTATAGCGACTCAGCATCACCGTGTCCACAGCGCCCAGCATCATCACTAGGGCCATTTCAATAAACACAGGTACTGTCAGTCCTCGCAACTGGCGTTTGAGTGAGGTATTGGCCATTGTCTCTCTCGTGTGGCTTAGTGTTTCATAGTCATAATCTTGGTTGGGCAAGCCAGCGTGCATTTGCCGCACTTGATGCAGTCGGGATCCAGGAATCCCTTCTCCAGTCCTCGACTGTCGTAGGGTGTCAACTGCATGGGGCATACTCGCGCACAGCTTTTACATTTCATCTGACAAGCACTCGACACAAAGACGCGCGGCATGGATTCAGGCAGCGGAGCCTTTGTAGGAGTCACCCAGCGCGATATCGTGCCCATGGGGCAGAACGAGCACCAGGTGCGTGGTGCATAGATGAACGAGAGGACGACGCCCACGATGGTGGTGACGACGATGATGGTCCAGAAAACGCGACCAATGCCACTCCACATGGCCATTCCTCCCTCACTCCAGGGCACCATACTCAGTTGGATGCCAAACATGGTGAAGATGAATATCACCATGAACAGGCGGAAGCCGAACGTACGCACGAATGCAGGAATCGGCTTGTGAGGCGAATACATAGACAACAGGCGGTCGTACATGTTGCCACGTGGGCAAGCATGTCCGCACCACCAGCGTCCCTTCCAGATGCTGGTCACCACCGGTCCTATCATGCATACGATCGCGATGAGTCCTATCACGGGGAAGAACCATCCTAGTGCGATGTAAGCCAACAGGATCCAGTAGAATGACCGCCCTGGCGTCTTGAAATGTTTATGAAAAAGTTTTTGTGTCATGTGTGTTATCCTGAAATCTCTTTTATATCTTATGGTATCAGATTTTATTTCTCTCTGTTCTTCAGTGTGTCGATGATGGTGTCGAGTTCTTTTGCGAAATTTTCATAATCGGCAATCTCGAACGGACAGGCCCTCATCTCCCTACCCATGCCAGCAGGAATGATTTCGAAGGCTCTTTCCTCCATCGCTCGACCTTTGTCTGTGAGCGACACGATTTGCTGGCGTTTGTCTTCCTTGCCTCGCTCGCGCACCACCAGTCCCAACTTCTCCATTCGCTGAAGCAGGGGTGTCACTGTATTGGTCTCCAGCACCAGGCGGTGTGCGATATCGTTCACAGGCTGACAATCCTTCTCCCACAGCACCATCAACACCAAGTACTGGGGATAGGTAAGCCCGAGCTTTGTGAGCAGGGGTGTGTATGCCTGTGTGATAAGGCGCGACGCCGTGTAGAGGCGGAAGCATATTTGTTTATCGAGTCTTAATTCTTCGTGCATATTATAATCGTCTTATATCGTTTGCGATGCAAAGGTACGAAGAAAAATTAATATCGCAAGCGATTTTCCATAAACTTTAAGGTTGTTTAACAACAAATCGCTTGCGATATATAAATATAATAAGAGGTATCACCCTATTGCATCTATAGTATCTATAGTTTCTATAACACCTCCATCAACTCTGCCAACTCCTTCACCTCATAGGTCACGGGCTCCGTTGCCTTCTGGTCGGGCCAACGATTAAAGAAGGCAGTGTCTATTCCAGCCCTCTTGGCCCCCAGCATGTCAGTGTTGAAGTTATCCCCCACCATCAGTGTGGTGGCCTTAGGAGCCTTTGTCTGGCGGAAGGCATAGTCGAAGAACTCTGGCGCAGGTTTGTTATAGCCAGCATCCTCGCTCAGCACGATGGTGTCGAAATAATCGTAGAGTCCACAGGCACGCAATTTCTTATACTGCACCTCATGAAAGCCGTTGCTACACATGTGCATCCTATAGCCCTGCGCCCTGAGATAGTCCATCAGTTGCTGTGCTCCTTTTACCAGTCCTGGCTTGTTCGAGCAATAGTCCAGGAAGATGTCGCTGGCCCTGAGACAATAGTCCACCGTAGGGTCCAGTCCTTCGCCAAAACTGAGCGGACGGCGAAAGCGCTCCACGATGAGATAGTCGCGTGTGATGTCACCCTTCGAATAGCGCGTCCACAAATCCACGTTGGCTTTCCAGTACTCGTCATAAAACACCTCAGGCTGAGGGAAATACTGCTCCAGGTGCAACGTATCGAAGAGTTCGCGAAGGGCTATCTCCGAGTTGCCGTGCGTGTCGTAGAGCGTGTCGTCGAAGTCGAGAAACAGGTCGGTATATCGGCGCATTCCCCTACTCCTCCATCAGTTTGCGATAACGGGCGCGCTTGGGTTCTTCCAAGCCGAGGCGCTGCGCCTTGTTGGCCTCGTATTCGCTGTAGTTGCCCTCGAAGTAGAACACATTGCCTTCGCCCTCGAAAGCGAGGATGTGGGTACAGATACGGTCGAGGAACCAACGGTCGTGACTGATAATGACAGCACAGCCGGCAAAGGCCTCCAAACCTTCCTCGAGTGCACGCAGGGTGTTCACGTCGATATCGTTGGTAGGCTCGTCGAGCAGCAACACGTTGCCCTCCTGCTTCAGGGCGATGGCGAGGTGCAGTCGGTTTCGCTCACCACCAGAGAGCACACCACATTTCTTTTCCTGATCAGCTCCGCTGAAGTTAAAGCGACTCAGATAGGCACGAACATTGACGTCCTTGCCACCCATACGGATGGTCTCATTGCCCTGACTGACCACCTCATAGACCGACTTGGTGGGGTCGATATCCTTGTGTTGCTGGTCCACATACGAGAGTTTCACTGTCTCGCCCACAGCAAACGAGCCTGCGTCGGCTTGGTCAAGCCCCATGATGAGGCGGAACAGCGTGGTTTTACCTGCGCCATTAGGACCTATCACACCCACGATGCCGTTGGGTGGCAGGTTGAAGTTCAGGTCGGTAAAGAGCGTCTTCTCAGCGAAGGCCTTAGCCACATGCTCGGCCTCGATGACCTTGTTGCCCAAACGCGGACCATTGGGGATGAATATCTCGAGTTTCTCTTCCTTCTGCTTCTGCTCCTCGTTCAGCATCATCTCGTAGGAGTTCAAGCGGGCCTTACCCTTGGCGTGGCGGGCCTTGGGCGCCATGCGCACCCATTCCAACTCGCGCTCCAGCGTCTTGCGGCGCTTCGAGGCCGATTTCTCCTCCTGAGCCAGTCGCTGCGACTTCTGCTCAAGCCATGAAGAATAGTTACCCTTCCAGGGGATACCCTCGCCACGGTCCAGTTCGAGAATCCACTCGGCCACATCGTCGAGGAAGTAGCGGTCGTGGGTCACGGCGATGACGGTACCCTCATACTGCTGCAGGTGCTGCTCCAGCCAGTCAATGCTCTCAGCATCGAGGTGGTTGGTAGGCTCGTCGAGCAACAACACATCGGGCTTCTGAAGCAACAGGCGGCAGAGGGCCACGCGGCGACGCTCACCACCCGAGAGGTTCTTCACGCTCCAGTCGCCTGGAGGACAGTTCAGAGCCGCCATGGCACGATCGAGTTTAGAGTCCATGTTCCAGGCATCGGTGGCGTCGATGATATCCTGCAACTCTGCCTGGCGCTGCATCAGTTTATCCATCTTGTCAGGGTCTTCGTAGTATTCAGGCAGTCCGAACTTCACGTTGATCTCGTCGTATTCGGCCAGTGCATCATACACATGCTGCACGCCCTCCATCACGTTCTCCTTCACCGTCTTCTCCTCGTTCAGAGGGGGCTCCTGAGGCAGATAGCCCACGCTATAGCCAGGACTCCACACCACATTGCCCTGATACTGCTGGTCGAGGCCGGCGATAATCTTCATCAGTGTAGACTTACCTGCGCCGTTCAAACCGATGATGCCAATCTTGGCGCCATAGAAGAAGCTGAGGTAGATGTTTTTGAGCACTTGTTTTTGGTTCTGCTGGATGGTCTTGCTCACTCCAACCATCGAGAAAATCACTTTCTTGTCGTCGACTGTTGCCATTAGATTCGGGGTCTATTTTTTACTTTTAATAATATGGTGCAAAGGTACTAATATGCACGCAAAAATCCAAATTTTAACACTATTTTTTCGTTGCGACTCACCGCCGCTTAGCATATTGTCAGAAATTTTCCCAGTTTAGTTCTTCATCGTATGAGCTCGCTTCAAAACACCTCCCAAAAACAAATCTTGCGACAATTAATGCGCGCAATTCCTAGATTTAACCCTCGCAATCTCCATCCTTAATCAGCGTCTCTCTACTTCCTCATTTTGACGATGCAAAGGTACTAAAATCATTCGAGATATGCAAATATTTTATCAATTATTTTCGGAATATTTTAAATGTGTTTGTATTGTATCAATTTATCAATTTATCAATTTATCATTTGGAAAAATGATTTTTATCGTGGATGAATAAAAGTACCATTAATCTATATATATTATATATATTATTATAATAATATATATAATATATATAGATTAAACAAAAAATCACTTTTCCATGCATGATAATATGAAAAAACCAAATGATAAAATGATAAAATGATAAATTGATAAATTGATAAAGTAGACACGAAAGGAAAATAATAAACCCAAAGACGCTTTGAGCCAAATTAATTTGGTATTTCACCCGTTTTTTCGTACCTTTGACCCCATGAAACTAATAGAGAAGTATTTCCCCAAGCTCTCAGAAGAGCAAAAGGAGCAGTTTAAGGCACTCGACGCTTTGTATCACGAGTGGAACGAGAAGATCAACGTCATCTCGCGTAAAGATATCGACAACCTCTACGAGCACCATGTACTCCACTCGCTGGCCATAGGCCGCTTCATCCACTTCAAGGCGGGCTCGCAGATACTAGACTTCGGCACTGGCGGCGGATTCCCTGGCGTTCCCCTGAGCATTCTCTTCCCTGAGTGCGAATTCAAACTCATCGACGGCACGGGTAAAAAGATTCGCGTGGCACAGGAGGTATGCAACGCTATCGGACTGAAGAACTGCCACCCCGAACACCTGCGTGGCGAGGATGAGAAAGGCAAATACGATTTCGTGGTGAGTCGCGCGGTGATGCCCCTACCCGACTTACTGAAAATTGTGCGCAAGAACATCAGCAAGGAACAGCGCAACGCCATCCCCAACGGTGTCATCTGCCTCAAGGGCGGCGACCTGCAGGCCGAGACACAACCCTTCCACAGAATTGTCGAGAGCACAGAATTGAGCGCCTATTTCGAGGAGGAATGGTTCAAGGAAAAGCACGTCATCTACGTGCCAGTATAACAGTGTCAAAAGAACCAGAAGATGCTGACGATTAAGACCTTCCCAGTGAACCCGCTTCAGGAGAACTGCTACGTGGTAAGCGATGATACAAACGCCTGCGTGATTATTGACTGTGGTGCATATTATAACGCTGAAACCCAGTCAATTATAGATTATATTAACAACAATCACTTAAACCCAATTCATCTCCTGTGCACCCATGGCCATTTCGACCACGCCTTTGGCAACGACGCCATCTTCGAGGCCTACGGACTGAAGCCCGAGATACATGCCGCCGACGCGCCCATGATAGCCGACATCGCCCAGCAATGTGAGATGATGGGCAAGGGATTGGACTACGACCGCACGACGCCTCCCGTAGGTCATTCATTGAAAGACGGAGAGGAGATTTCTTTCGGCCGCCACACCCTCAAAGTGATACACACCCCTGGCCACTCCAAGGGCGGCGTGGTGTTCTATTGCGAAGCCGAGAAGACACTATTCACTGGTGACACGCTGTTCCGAATGAGCGTAGGACGCACCGACCTGCCCGGCGGCTCATGGGCAGAACTGATGGACAGTCTGGAGGAGAAGATTGCCACACTACCAAAAGACACAGTGGCCTATCCAGGACACGGTCCCAAGACTCTTCTTTCCGAAGAATTTGCCATGAACCCGTATTTCCACTAAACATTTTGAGGAAGTGAAAACAAAAGCATTTTTTAGTGTAATTTTTATCTAAAAGATAAGCTGTAATTCATAATAATTTAGTAACTTTGCACTCAAATTCGAATTTCACATTTTTCAGATAGCATTTTGATAGAGAAACATATAGTTCTAGAGGATATTGACCCAGTGATGTTCTATGGGGTTGGCAATGCGCATTTGCAGATGCTGCGCGCCCTCTACCCCAAGTTGCGCATCATGGCACGCGACAACGTCATCCGCATCATGGGTGACGAGGAACAGATGGCCGCCTTCGAGGAGAGCACAGAGAAGATGCGCCAGCATGTGCTAAAATTCAACAACCTGACCGACGAAGACATTCTGGACATCGTGAAGGGCAAGCGCACACGCGACGACGTGCCCGACGGCGTGGTGGTCTACTCCATGTCGGGACGCCCCATCAAGGCACGCACCCAGAACCAGCAGCGACTCATCGAGGCCTACGAGAAGAACGATATGGTGTTTGCCGTTGGCCCTGCAGGTACCGGCAAGACCTACCTGTCGATAGCACTCGCTGTGAAGGCCCTGAAAGAGAAGACCGCCAAGAAAATCATCCTCTCGCGCCCTGCCGTCGAGGCTGGCGAGAAGTTGGGTTTCCTGCCTGGTGACATGAAGGACAAGATAGACCCCTATCTGCAGCCTCTCTACGACGCACTGGAGGACATGCTGCCACAGGTGAAGTTGCAAGACATGATGGAGAAGCACGTCATCCAGATAGCCCCATTGGCCTTCATGCGAGGCCGCACACTGAGCGACGCTGTGGTCATTCTCGACGAGGCACAGAACACCACGCCCGCCCAGATACGCATGTTCCTCACCCGCATGGGATGGAACACCAAGATGATCATCACGGGCGACATGACACAGATAGACCTGCCCCACTCGCAGAAGAGCGGACTCATCGAGGCACTGCATATATTAAATAATGTAGAGGGCATCGGCGTGGTCAACCTGGACCGCTCGGACATCGTGCGCCATAAGCTGGTGACACGCATCGTCAACGCCTACGAGACCTACGACAAGGAGGCAAGAGGAGAAAAGGAGCAAGACAAAACAGAAAAGGCTTAAAACATATAAAATAACAATGAAAGCATTAACTAAGACGGACTTTAAGTTCGAAGGACAGAAGAACGTGTATCACGGAAAGGTACGCGATGTGTACAACATCAACGACGATCTGATGGTTATGGTTGCCACCGACCGCATCTCGGCATTCGACGTGGTGCTGCCTAAGGGTATCCCCTTCAAGGGTCAGGTGCTCAACCAGATTGCAGCCAAGTTCCTGGACGCAACCACAGACATCTGTCCTAACTGGAAGCTTGCTACCCCCGACCCCATGGTCACCGTAGGTCTGAAGTGCGAGGGTTTCCGCGTGGAGATGATTATCCGCTCTATCCTCACTGGCTCGGCATGGCGTGAGTACAAGAACGGCTGTCGCGAGTTGTGCGGCGTGAAACTGCCTGACGGCATGAAGGAGAACGAGCGCTTCCCCGAGCCCATCATCACTCCTACCACCAAAGCTGACGAGGGTCACGACATGAACATCTCGAAGGAAGAGATCATCGCCCAGGGCATCGTATCGGCAGAGGACTATGCCATTATGGAGGACTACACCCGCAAGATCTTCGCCCGTGGACAGGAGATTGCCGCCAAGCGCGGCCTGATCCTCGTCGACACCAAGTACGAGTTTGGTAAGCGCGATGGCAAGGTGTATCTCATCGACGAGATCCACACACCCGACTCAAGCCGCTACTTCTATGCTGAGGGCTACGAGGAGAAACTGGCCAAGGGCGAGCCTCAGCGTCAGCTTTCGAAGGAGTTCGTACGCCAGTGGCTCATCGAGCACGACTTCATGAACGAGCCCGGACAGGTGATGCCTGAGATTACTGACGAGTATGCCGAGAGTGTGTCAGACCGCTATATCGAGCTCTACGAGCACATTGTCGGCGAGAAGTTCGAGCGCGAGACCAGCGACGAGGATATCGCCCAGCGCATCGAGAAGAACGTAAGCGAATGGCTGAAGGCTTTTAAGTCAAGAGGATAAAGAATGTATAAACAGGAAGAGATCAACCCCTATCACGAGGGGGAAAAGGCGCAGCAGGTGGAGCAGATGTTTGACAACATCGCTCCCACCTACGACACGCTGAACCATCGCCTCTCGTGGGACATCGACAAGGGATGGCGCAAGAAGGCCATTGGCCAACTGGCTCCCTTCGCTCCGCAAGTGATGCTCGACATCGCTACGGGCACAGGCGACTTTGCCATCCTGTCGGCACAGATGCTGAGGCCTCAGACGCTGATTGGCGCTGACATCAGCGAGGGGATGATGGAGATAGGACGCCAGAAGGTGAAGCGACTGGGACTGGACAGTGTGGTGAGATTCGAAAAGGAGGACTGTCTGCACCTGAGCTACCCCGACAACACGTTCGATGCAGTGACAGCGGCTTTCGGCATTCGCAACTTTGCCGACCTGGACAAGGGACTCAGCGAGATGTGTCGCGTGCTGAAGCCTGGCGGACACCTGAGTATCGTCGAACTGACCACGCCAGTGAGTTTCCCCATGAAGCAACTCTTCCATATCTACTCTCATACGGTGCTGCCTGTCTATGGACGTCTCATCTCCAAAGACACCAGCGCCTATTCGTATCTAACCAAAACCATCGAGGCGTTTCCACAGGGCGAGCGCATGCAGGACATCCTGCAACGGGCGGGCTTTAAGGACGCATCGTTCAGAAGGCTGACATTCGGCATCTGCACCATGTATTTTGCAACCAAATAACATAACTATTAGACTATGGACAAGTACGGACTCATTGGCTATCCCTTAGGTCATTCATTCTCCATCAACTACTTCAACCAGCGTTTTGCTGACGAGGGTGTCAACGCGAAGTATATGAACTTCGAGATTCCCACCATCGACGACCTGGCAGAGGTGCTCGACTCTAATCCTGAGTTGAAAGGCCTCAACGTGACGATTCCCTACAAGCAGAAAGTGATGGAGTATCTGGACAGCATCAGTCCCGAAGCACGCGCCATCGGAGCGGTGAACGTGATTCGTGTGACCCATGTGGGCAACGAAATCAAGTTGAAGGGATTCAACTCTGATGTCATCGGATTTACACAAAGCATCGAGCCCATGCTCGAGGCTTGCCATAAGAAGGCACTGATTCTGGGCACCGGAGGCGCATCAAAAGCCATTGACTACGGACTGAAATCGCTGGGACTGGAAACGGTGTTCGTGAGCCGTTATCGCCGTCCTGAAACCATTTGCTACGAGGATATCACCCCCGAGGTGATTAAGGAATACAACGTCATTGTGAACTGCACCCCGCTTGGCATGTTCCCAAAGACGGAGGAGTGTCCCGCCCTGCCCTATGAGGCGATGGATGAACACACCATTCTTTATGACTTGATTTACAATCCCGACGAAACGCTTTTCATGAAGAAAGGGGCTGAACGTGGCGCTAACGTGAAAAACGGACTGGAGATGTTGCTGCTGCAGGCCTTTGCGTCGTGGGAATTCTGGAACGGAAAAGAGGAATAAATGGAGACGAGTTGGACCATCTTTGAAATGTATGTGGCTGTCTTTGGCCTGATCGTGGTTGCTGGCATGCTCAGCGACAAGAAGGGCAAGGGGGCTACGCAACAACTTTTGGACAGTACCCGCACCCGATTGGTGGGCTGTGCCTCGCGCTTTAACCAGCAGGTGAAGGCACTGCAGAGGGAATACAAGATGCAAAGGAGGTTGGCAAGCAAAAGGGGTCTGCTAAAGTCGTACCATACGAAATACGAGATTGCCAAGATTGACTACGACCGCGAGGCAAACGAAATCATCCGCGAATGGCACGGTGCCAAGAAAGACGACCTCTGGTGGCGCAACTTCTGGAGAATCGTCATCGTGGCGGGTATTATCTGCAACATCGGTGCCTGCTCGCAAGCCATCATGGCATTGGACTGGGAAGAGGAGCCCGACACGGAAAGTATGGCGAAAGCCCACGAGGCAAGGGTGTGGGACGCGAAGTCAATACCCATGCCGCATCTCACGGACGGACGCCGCTATGTGTCGAACCCCGACGGCATCGTGTCAGACGAGACGGTGAGGCGTCTCGATGCGCAACTAAAGAAGATGGACGATTCGCTGGGCATCGAGTCGGTGCTGGCCATCGTGAGTCGTGTGGAGAACGGCGACATCTTCCGCTTCGCACAGGATATCTTTGACATCTATAAGGTGGGCAAGAATGACCGCGGATTGGTGATGGTGTTGGCCTACGACGACCACCTGTTCCGCTCGCATACTGGACGCTCCTTGGAGGCTGATCTCACGGATGCGGAGTGTTTCCGACTGCAGGAGCGCTATCTCATACCAAGCATGAAGGCGGAAAAGCCCGACAGCGGCCTGATTTATTTCACGGAGTCGGTATACAACCTGTTGCAGGGCAAGGAGCTGCCTGTGATGACAAACTTGCACAGCACATCAGACGATGACGATATCGACGACATACTCCCAGCCATCTATTTCTTCTTGCTTATGGCATGGATTGGTGTCTACCTCTTTGCAGCACGACGCCACGGATGGCATATGAAGGGCTATTACAACGGATTGCTCACCAAGAACCCGTTTGTCGAGAACAACAGCTCAGCACTAGCGGCAGGCTATGTGGCGGGCAGCATCCTCGGCGGAGGCGGAAGACGAGGTGGCGGAGGCAGCTGGGGAGGAGGCGGAGGCTTCGGAGGAGGCTTCAGCGGCGGAAGTAGCGGTGGCGGTGGCGCCACATCAAGTTGGTAATACAAGGAACAACAAAAATAAAAACAACTAATAAAGGTAAGTATTATGAAGAAAAATCATCTGATTCTTATTGGAGTTGCCATTGTGGCAATCGTTTGTTTTCTTTGGGTCAAAGGCACATACAATGGTATGGTTACTGAAGAAGAGAATGCCACCACAGCGCTGGCCAACGTGCAGTCGGCCTATCAGCGTCGTCTAGACCTGATTCCTAATCTGGTGGAGGTTGTCAAGGGCTATGCCTCGCACGAGAGAGAGACGCTGGAGGGTGTGGTGAACGCTCGCGCCAAGGCTACAAGCATCACGCTGACTGCAGACAACATCCAGGAGTTCCAGAAGGCTCAGGGCGAGTTGAGTAGTGCTCTGAACAAGCTGATGGCCATCAGAGAGGCTTATCCCGACCTGAAGGCCAACGAGAACTTCCGCGATTTGCAGGTGCAGCTAGAAGGCACTGAAAACCGCATCAACGAAGAGCGCAACAAGGCCAACCAGAAGATTCAGGACTATAATATCAAAATCCGTCGCTTCCCCAGCAACATCCTCGCCGGCATGTTTGGCTTCGAGAAGATGAACAAGTTTGAGGCCGAGGCTGGTGCCGAGAAGGCTCCCAAGGTGAGTTTCTAAGTAATGCATATTGCTGTGCCACAGCAACCACAAAAAAAGAATTATGGACAACAGATATATGATGCGTGGCGTCAGTGCCGCCAAGGAGGACGTTCACGCAGCAATTAAGAACATTGACAAGGGTATCTTCCCACAGGCTTTCTGTAAGATTATCCCTGATATCCTGGGTGGTGACCCTGAGTATTGTAACATCATGCATGCCGACGGCGCTGGCACCAAGTCGAGCCTGGCATACATGTATTGGAAGGAGACGGGCGACCTGTCTGTATGGAAGGGTATCGCACAGGATGCTATCGTGATGAACACTGACGACCTGCTCTGCGTGGGCGCCGTGGACAATATCCTCGTGTCGTCTACCATCGGACGCAACAAGATGCTGGTGCCTGGCGAGGTAATCTCTGCCATCATCAATGGTACTGACGAGCTCCTCGCTGAGCTCCGCGAGATGGGTATCGGTATCTATCCCACTGGCGGCGAGACGGCCGAT
>Ga0310690_10007759_pt1 | contig 13756 bp, 17 predicted proteins | sample AusTroGonzalo_MG_2_FD_207661 | JGI IMG/M metagenome (GOLD analysis project Ga0310690, IMG submission 207661) | Bovine rumen microbial communities from tropical cattle in Woodstock, Queensland, Australia - Gonzalo_04 (v2) (version 2) | ecosystem: Host-associated > Mammals > Digestive system >... | reverse complement strand
GGGCTCTTGCCTTTATTTTTCAATGCTTTCAGCAATTTTTGCTTGGTTTCTGTAGAGTTTTCAAGGTCCGATCCACATTATTCATGTGGGAAGTGTGAGTCACTAAAATCTCTACGAGCTTATGCCGCAGATTCCCTCCCGGCCTTCTTGGGTCAGGCACAATATCATCGATTATTTCTATTAACCGATCCAGCCTGAGTGCTTCTTTCCTGCGATCTGTCAACACGCATCACCTCAGGAAAGTATTTCCCCATCCGTTGCCCTAATTCCTTTTGGCAATTTGATAATTTTGGTTGCCATTTTTTACATTTTGGTCATTTTTAAATGAGACAGCCCTGAAACAAGAGGCTGGCAGCTACCGCCGTCAGCCGTTTCCATCCAGTGCTTCCCCGACATTTTGAGTTTCACTTTTTTTGAGTTTCACTGCTGAAAAACACCAGAACTGATACACAAAAAAACTGATACACAAAACCACGTTCGAGAAATACATAATACGAGAAGCAACCGAAGGGATTGTTGACTGGGGATGATGTTTTAGTAACACTTTTCTTTAGTATCACCGGCAAACTTTACCAATCACACCGGTCGTTTTGAGTTTCACTTTTTTTGAGTTTCATTACGTCCCGAAACGAACAAGTCACAAAAAAATCGAGTCACAAACTGAGCCGGGTATTGGATATGGGATGCTTTAGGTTACATGTTTTTATGAGCCTTGTCACGAAAAGATAATTCAGAGAACTGTTTTCTGGGAAAATATGCCAATCCTATTCGCCTATTCGCCAATTTGTCCGATGACTGGCGAATAGGCAAGCGTTAATTATCAGGGTCTGCAGACCTCTATTCGCCTATTCGCCAATTCGCCGACGACATAGCCTTTAGTGAATAGACAAATGGCTCAGCTTACACTTCTAAGATATGCTTCTATATCCGGTGTAACCTCTGGCAGATACCAATAAGATTGATGGGCACCGATTCTTTTCACCTTCGCCTTTGATTTTTCCAGATTCTTGTATATCTGATCGTTCGGCCTGGCAGCCTGGTTCTTGCGGACAATCACGTAGTCTCCCGGGTGGATACCGGCGTCAACCATGGACTCGCCCTTGGCGATTAGTGCAAACATCTCGCCCTTTCCAACCATACTTTCGGGCATGCAAAGGTATTCGATGAACTCCTCTTCTTCCTCCTGGCCGGGACCGCAGGCAACGGTCCCCAGCACGGGAATCAGGTTCACGCCGCTGATATGGTCCAGCTTCTGCGTCCGGACGCTTCTCCGCCCGTCAAACAGGATCTCCCCCTGATCGCGCATCTCCGCCAGAAACCGGTGAACGGACGAAGGGGGAATTCCGGTGCATCCGAAATATCCCGCTCGCTGGGATTCTGATCGTTTTCTTCAAAATACTGCTGGATAAAATCCGCGATGATCTTTTTTCTCCCGTTGAGCTTCGGTCTCATGAGATCCTCAATTCCTTTCAAACCAATATGGAGCAATTTGCTTCAATAAGTATTATATCAACCTATTGCCTTGATGTCAAGAGCCTTTCATGTCACGCCTTCGCTTTTTCATCCTTAGCATTCTAGAAAAGTAAGACGGGTTGCACTGCTCAATGACTATGCGGAAAAAGTTCTGATGCTCGGTGATCAACTGTAATTTCAGAATTCGAAAGCCAGTTCTTGTTTGCCTACCTTGTTTTTAAATGAGACCACCCTGTACATGGGAGGTGTTTCTGAACACCGCCCTGGCCTCGATCAAAGCCGCCTATTCCGGCACGACCCTCTCCCTCAGCGCGAAAATCGAAGCGCCCGCCGGCCCGTCCGCCGGAACCGGAACCGCCGCCACCACCGGCACCGGAAACGCAGGCTCCGCCGCCCAGGCCACCCCTTCCGGAACCGCCACCACCGGAACTACCAATCCAGCCATCCCCTCCGGATCCGCCACCGCGGGCTCCGGCCTGCTCCGCTCCTCCGGCGGACGCTTTACCCGCTCCACCACGACCGAAGTCGCGGAGGACGGCCAGACGGAATACATCATCCCAATCCAGAAGGAATCCATCGCCGTTCCCCTGATTCGCCAGATGCTGGGCGAGCTTTCCCCCTCCGCGAAGGAATTCCTCCTGAAGCCTGTTGGCAGCCGGGCATTGAAAAAAGCATTTGAAAACCTCCGGAAACCCATTCTGAACCTGCCCAAAGAATTTTCGGAGTCCTTTTATTCCGGCAGTGCAGCCATCGGGGAGAGAGTAAAAATGTGCCGGGAACAGAGAAGCATTTCCCGGCAGGAACTGGCGGATTTGATGAATGTCAGCCGGCAAACAATCTTCCGCTGGGAACAGGGAGAGCGCCTTCCGGATATCATGACGCTTCTGACGCTGGCGAGAATCCTGGGAATAACCGTCACGGATCTGCTGGAGAAGGAAAAATGACAGGGAATAGTCCGCCTTTGTTCACCCCACCGGTTTTTTCGCGTTGTCGGATGGATCATAAACGGTGAAAGGAAAACACGGCATGATTCAATCTTCCGCTTACGTAATGGTCCCCGGCATCGACTATCAATACCACTTCTGCGGCGTGATCTCGATCCAGCACACCTTCACCTCCATGAAAACCTATACGAACATGGTCCTGACGGACTTCAACGTGATCCAGGATGAGATGAGCCAGTCCGGCTGGTCCGGCACCCTCACCTTCACCCAGACGAACCTCTTCGGCTGGGGAAAGGCCCAGGATAATTCCTCCACGATCGTCAACACTGCCTCCGCCGGCGCCGTCCAGACCGTCTCCGGCAGCACCGTCGTCTCCTCCGGCAGCGGGCGCACCTCCTCCGCTGTCGTCCTCTCTCCGCTGCAGCAAATGGCTCAGCACGCCGGCGTCCGCCTTTGACCGAAACTGGGGGACGGCTTTTGTGCGCCCGGAAAGGGCATGACATAGGGCTCTGTTTGTTCCTTGCCAAATCCCGTTTCGCCCTTTATAATATGGACTAAGCAAAAATTCAATTTTGGATTTGAGAGGAGAATAAGAATGGCAATTGTTAAGAAAACCAATTTGACAAAGGAAGAACTGAATCAGATCAACGGCGGTGGAATTGCAATTTCTGGTGACTATTTTTTGAATTGTACAGTGTTTTCAGTCATTAACGACAAAACCGGCGAAGTAATGGGTTGTTTCTATGATGATTTTGATGCGGCATGCGATTTTGCGGATAGCCATGGAACGTCCTGCGGCTATATGTCATGGGACGAAGTGGAAAAACTGCAGAAACAGAATAAGAATAAGAAGTAAAAAGCGAAGCAGAAAACGATAAGGACCGACCGATATGGACGGTCCTTTTTCGTTTCGGTTTATGGTCCAAAGGATCCAAAGGGGACGGTTCTTTCCGGACCATGGTCCGCCTGGGACGCACCTTCAAAAACGGAGGGCGTTTATGTTTGATGAATAACGACCGATGTGGTAAGATGTGAAAACATCATGTGAATAACATTTTTTCTACGTAAAGGTTCACTTTGTGCTTATTGATAGCAAAGCAGGCATAATGCTTCCAGCACAGCACTTCTTTACTTTCGGTTTCGGTGTGAAGCATTGCGGTATAGCAATGCCATACGGCAATGCAACCAATGTCATGACCGTATTCATCTTTTTCTCCCTTCCCACCTGCCGACGATTCCAGCTCATCGAGGTCTACTTCTTCGCCATCTGCATCAAGCCGTTCAAAATCCGCCGCCGTGATGCTGTAGCCGAGCTCGCCGGCAGCTTTCGCGAAGAGTTCGCCGTCGCTCTGCACTTTCCCTTCGCCTGCGATACGGTCAACAGTCTTTTCAAACTTTTCTTTCAAGTCCTTGTCGGAAGCCAGATCGGCTTCAAGCCTTTTCATTTCTTCCGGTTTTGTCATGGCCAGACCTCCTTCATTGTTGAGCTGATAAAACTCTTGCGCAATGTATTGATCAGACAATACATGAGCTGCCTTCATTTTATGATTATCTCTGCTATTTTCAATAGCCTGATCAGCTGCCTTACGGATTGCCTTTTCACTTCCGCACTTATTTGGGAACATAGAAAAACCAGAATGGATATTGTATTCCACTTTGCTCTCGGCTACAATGTATAGCGGTTTCAAAAAAAGGAGTGATATAACCGTGAACGAGGAGACGAAGGAAACACAAGTTTCATGGGAAGAATCCCATCCCTGGCTTTCCGTGCTGACGAAACAGGATGAGGACGATTCCGTTGACGAAGTGATCTGCTATACGCTGGACGAACTGCGCTTTGCATAAAACCCCATGACCAACCCCACGAAAGGGGAAATCCGCAATGAATATCTTCAGGGAACTCCGTGAGAAGAAAGGTATGCCCGCTGCCGCTCTGGATGAGCGCTTCCAGCTGCAGCGCGGAGACTGGGATGGCTGGGAACAGGGCTTCAAGAAACCGGAACCGGAACTGCTGGAGGAAATCGCTGAATACTTTGAAATACCCGTGAAGGAGCTCCGGGAAAAAAACGAAAGACAATAGGTTATTCTCAGAGAGACGAGACGCGCCAGTTTAAGAAAGAGTAATTGCCCGCCGACGGCAGGCAGTGAGATACAGACATGGAAAACAGAATACCCGAGGTGTCCTTTTACAAGCCCCGGCTCGAAGATCTCTGGTTTCGGGAAGCCATGATGGCTGATCCTGAAACCATGAGCTACAACAATGCATGGGGTGGAACGATCCCATTTCCACGTGAAAAGTGGGAGAATTGGTACGATTTTTGGATTACGAACCCCAACAAACGCTTCTATCGGTACATTACTACAGGCAAAAGCAGATCCTTTGTGGGAGAAGCGGCCTATCACTACGATGAAGACCTGGGGCTTTATCTGGCTGACGTCATCGTATCGGCAAAGTCCCGCAGGCGGGGATTCGGGAAAGCCGGTTTGCAGATGCTCTGTGCAGCTGCCCAAAAAGCAGGAATCCCGGAACTGTATGACAATATCGCCATAGACAATCCCGGGATCGCATTGTTCCTTCGGTGCGCATTTCATGAGGAATACAGGACAGAGGAAATAATCATGCTGAAAAGAGAGCTCTTGTGATGCTCTGGTCCGGAGGGGACGGTTCTTTCCGGATCTTTTGCATTTCTTGTTTTTTATGGTAAACTACTGCCGGTGATGTGATTGATTTGATTAATTCAGAAAGACTAGAAATATTGCTGAGTGCTGCTGATCCTTCGTTGGCTAAGAGAAAATATGGTAAAGCGGCCATTGCAGTGATTGAACAATACGAGTATTTTCTCTCCAAGGGATTCCCGGAAGTAAGTGTACGATATAATACAGATAACGGTGAAATTAAGTTTCAGATCGTAAAACCATCCACAGAGAATGATTGATTTCAGGAGAATTTGATTATATGAGTAAACAATCAGAGATGATTATCTACCAGACCCAGGATGGATTAACACAAATCGATGTTACGTTTGATAATGATACTGTCTGGCTGTCCTTGGATGAAATGGCATCTTTGTTTCAACGAGATCGAAGTGTGATTGGGAAACATATTAAAAACATTTTCACCGACGGAGAATTACAGAGAGATTCAGTATGGGCAAAATTTGCCCATACTGCCAATGATGGAAAAGAGTACCTGGTTGATTACTATAATCTTGATGTTATTATATCTGTTGGTTACCGGGTAAAATCACAGCGGGGAGTGCAGTTCCGGATCTGGGCCAGTGGCATCATCAAGGAATATATGAAAAAAGGCTTTGCCATGGATGATCAGCGCCTGAAGGAGCTTGGCGGGGGCGGGTATTTCCGCGAGCTTCTGGAGCGGATCAGGGATATCCGGGCCTGGAAGACCAGTAAACACCAAGCCCTCCGGAAGCATGATCCAAGGATCTGTTTCCGGGGGGCGTTTTTCTTTGCTTTCCGTGGGTATTTTTGTGATACCCAATCACGCAGTCTGTATTATCAGGTGGGATGACAGCTATCCCCTTTTCTCACAGTCCCCTTTTCTCACTTGACAAGGGGACGGCGGTTCTTTATAATTGAGAACGATTCTCAAATTTGAGCAGAAATCTCCGGAAAGGAACAGGGTATCCAGAAATGAAAAGAACGATGATGAAAAAATGGTTTGCCGCGTGGCTCTGCCTGGCGCTGGCGTTCAGCATGGCCGCCGCTTTCCCGGCCTACGCGGAGGGGAAATCCCTCAGCGTGGTGGCCACCGTTTTCCCCGTCTGGGACTGGACGCGGGAGATTGTCGGGGGAGCTGAAGGGGTGAACCTGATGCTCCTGATGGAAAACGGCGTGGATATGCACAGCTTCCAGCCCGGCGTCAGCGATATGATGGCCATTGCCTCCTGCGATGTCTTTATCTATATCGGCGGAGAGTCCGACGAATGGGTGAAGGATGCCCTGGCGGAGTCCGTGAATCCGGATCTGGTGGCGGTCAACCTGATGGAAGCCCTGGGCAGCGACGCCATGATGGAGGAGCACCCGGAGGGCATGGAGGATTCCCACGGGGAAAAGGAAACCGAAGCCCCGGAAAAGGATGAGCATATCTGGCTCTCCCTGCGGAATGCGGCGAAGCTGGTGCGGGTCATTGCGGATGCCCTGGCGAAGGCGGATCCGGCCCGGGCGGAGCAATACCGCCTGAACGCGGATAACTATGCCGCCAAACTGCAGGATCTGGACGGCGAGTATGCCCGGATGGTCGCGGAGGCGCCGCTGAATACGGTGCTCTTCGGGGACCGCTTCCCCTTCCTGTATCTGGTCAGGGATTACGGCCTGAATTATTTTGCCGCTTTCTCCGGCTGCGAGGCCGAAACGGAAGCCAGCTTTGAAACGGTGATCTTCCTGGCGGAAAAGGTGCAGGAGCTGGGCCTCCCCGCGGTGCTGGTGATCGAAGGGTCGGACGGTCGGATCGCGGAAACCATCGCATCAAACACGGCCGGCGAGGCGCCGGCCGTGCTGATGATGAATTCCATGCAGGGAGTCACCGCCGCGGATATCAAAAACGGCGCCTCCTATCTCGGCATCATGGAACAGAACCTGGAGGTGCTCCGCCAGGCCCTGACCCCGTAACAGTCAGCCTTCCTTTTTACGCTTCCGCAGCAGGTATTCGTCCAGCTTCTCCTTCACGGCTTCGGGAATCTCCCGGGAAACCGGACATTTCGCGGCATCGGCCATGCCCAGCGTGAATGCCGTGATGAATCCGGTGTCCGCTATCATCTGCTCCGCGGAAATCAGGTGCTTCGTGTCGTACCGGGTGTGGATCACGGCCTGGGACGGCGTCGCAAGCCGTGCGAAGGAAAGGGCGGGAACCCCGCGGTCCGCAAAGGGCGTGGAATCGCTGGAATAGATGTCCTGCCTGGCGTCCATGCCCCATCCCCGCTGCGCGCTGAAGTATTCCAGGAAGTGCACCAGCTTTTCTTCCGCGCTCACCCGGGCGATGAACCGGCCCATATAGGTTCCGATCATGTCCAGGTTGATGTTCAGGGCGGTTTTCCCCAGTTCCCCGGCGTGGGCGGCGGTGTAGGCTTTGGAGCCGAGCAGCCCCAGCTCCTCACTGCCGCAGAAGATGAAGCGCAGCCCGTAGCGGAGCGGGGCCTTCTCCTTCAGCGCTTCCAGGATGCCCAGCAGCCCGATGCATCCGGTCATGTTATCGTAGGCGCCGTGGGACAGGGAGGTCGAATCATAGTGGGCGGTCAGCGTGATCCATTCGTCCGTCCGCCCGGGAACCTCCGCGATCACGTTCTGCGATTGCGCGGTGTATTCCGTCTGGTCGATCCGGATGCAAACCGTCTTCGGCGCGGCCCGCACCAGGTCAAAGGCGTCCTTCGCGTTGATTCTGGCACAGAGCGCTTTTCTGCCATGGGATACGTAGGGGCGCAGCGCGATCCGGTCGATATCCCGGTCGGCGTAGTGCACGTTTCCGGCATAGGTAATGAATCCCACCGCCCCGGCGTCCAGCAGGTCGTGATAGAGCCAATAGGTGAGCGAGCTGTCCAGCAGCACGATTTTGCCCTTCGCCGAGGCGATCGACGCCGCGTCCGTGTTGGGCAGGTAGCACAGCGGCGCTTCCACGCTCCCGCTGCCGCACAGCAGGTATCCCCGGCAGGGGATTTCCTTCCCGTCCGCCGTGAGGCACTCGGACCGGATTTCGGCCGCGGCCACATCGAAGGGTTCCAGCCATGCGGCCGCGCCCTGCGCCTCGCACAGCGATTTCAGATATTCCGCCGCTGCCTTCTCTTCCGCCGATCCGCTGAAGCGCACGCAATCGGTCCTGTCCAGTATTTCCCTGATCCATTCCTGTGTCATCTGTTTTCACCTCTGTTTTTTCTCCGGGATCTGCGGACAAGTATACCGTATGGCCCGGTTTTTTTCAACGCCATTCATGTTTTCCGAGCCTTCCCCGGCACGGCATCCGACCGGGAAAGCCGGACGCTTGACAAAGCGGAAGGGGCCGGGGTAAGCTTGGATCAACCGCCGGAGCGCGGAAAAAAGCCCGTCCGCCGGCCGCAGGGCCATGGGGGAAACGGGCGGAAAAAGCATGGGAGGAAAGCAGGATGGCAGGCAGCCGGGTGGAGCATCCCTTTGGGCCGCTGTTCGGCCCGGAGAGCCGGATTCTGATTCTGGGGTCCTTTCCCTCAGTCAAATCCCGGGAGCAGCAGTTCTTCTACGGGCATCCGCAGAACCGGTTCTGGAAGGTGATCGCGGGGGTATACGGCCGGGAGGTTCCGGCAACCATTCCGCAGAAGAAGGAGCTGATTCTGGGCTGCGGGCTGGCCCTGTGGGATTCCATTGCCAGCTGCGTGGTGACCGGTTCCTCCGACGCCAGCATCCGGGACGTGAAGGCAAACGACCTGCGGATCATTCTGGACCATTGCCCGATCGAACGAATCTACTGCAACGGCCGGAAATCCCACGAAATGTATGAAAAATATATTCTGCCGGTTCTGGGCCGGGAAGCCGGATGCCTGCCCTCCACCAGCCCCGCGAACGCGCAATGGTCCCTGGAAAGGCTGATCGGCGCCTGGTCTGTGCTGCGGGAAACCGCAGAAGGCACAGGCAGACAGGAATAAAGGAGCAAACCGGATGGCAATAAAGGAGAAACGATTGATCGCGCTGGACGTGGACGGCACCCTGCTGGACAGCCGGAAGCAGATCCGTCCGGACACGGCGCAGGCGGTGCGGGAGGCGGCCGGGGCGGGAATAATCGTCGCCCTGGATACCGGCCGGGCCGTGACCGAGCTGGCGGACCAGTTTGCCGCCTTTCCGGAAATCCGCTACGCGGTTTTCTCCAGCGGGGCGGGGATCTATGACCGGGAAAAGAAAAAAGCCTTCGACCTGCGGCCGCTGAGCGCGCAGAAGGTGAAGGAAATCCTGCGCATTGCCCGGGAGAAGGACGTGATGCCCCAGGCCGTGCTGGAGGACCGGGACGCCGTGCAGGCCGGCCATCTGGACATCCTGGAGCACTTCAACATGGGGATATACCGCCCGCTGTACGAAAAAGCCATGTATCCGGTGGCGGATATTTACGCGTTTACGGAAGCCCACGCGGACCAAATTCTGAAGCTGAACCTGTACCATGCCCTGCCGGAGGAGCGGATCCGCACCCGGGAGCAGTTATCGGGCATCGAGATGGTGTTTTCGGAAATCTCCTCGCTGGAATGCTCCGCGCCGGGAGTCAACAAGGGAACGGGGCTGGAGCGGCTATGCGGGCTGCTGGGCATCCCGCGGGAAAACTGCGCGGCGGTCGGGGACGCGGAAAACGATATTCCGATGCTGCGGGCCGCCGGGCTGGGCATCGCCATGGGCAACGCGGCGCCCGACGTGCGCCGGGCGGCGGACAGGACCGTGGCGGACATGGACCACGGGGGATGCGCGGAAGCCATCCGCCTGTGGATCCGGGAAAGCGAAAACTACGCTTCGGCCGGCGCCGGGCACCAGTCCGGATAGGCTTCGAAGGCCACATCCTGCCCCCGCCAGGGGAAAGCCAGGCGGCACGAAAACAGCAGGGGGGCCTTTTCCCGGTCCCGGGCGCCGTATTTATGATCCCCCCACAGGGGGCACTGGCGATGGCTGAACTGGACCCGGATCTGGTGGCTTCGCCCCGTCTGCAGCCGAATACGGACGAGGGTTTTATCCGGTTCGGGGCGGCTGAGCACGGTATAGGAAAGCACCGCCTTCCGCACACCGTTCCGGAGACGGTCCACCACGAAGACTTTATTCTTCCGCACGTCTTTCCACAAAAGGTCTTCCAGGATGCCGGAAGGCGGCAGGCTTCCGTGAACGGCCGCCACGTATTCCTTGGCCATGAGCCCTTCCCGGACCAGGCGGGAAAGCTCCGCCGCGGCCGCGGCATGGCGCGCGAAAACCATCACGCCGCCGACGTTCAGGTCCAGCCGGTGCACGGGAAAAACGCGCCCGCCGAACTGCTCCGCGAGCAGGGCGGGCATTTCTTTTTCAGAATCTGTTCCGGCCGGCTTGACGCAGACGAGCCAGTCCGGCGTGGCTGAAAGCATATCCATGGCGCATCCCTCCGCGTTAATCCAGCCTGGCCTGAATCTCCGGCAGAATGATCCGGTCGGCCGGCAGCCAGTCCACAGAATCCAGCTGCGCCCGGCCCAGCCACCTGGCGGCCTCGTGCTCCAGCAGCTTCGGCTGGCCGGACACGATGCTGCACCAGAAGCACTGCATCGACAGATGGAATTCGGGATAATCGTACTCAACCCGGCAGGCGGGGGCGTCCACGGCAATCCGGACGGCCAGCTCCTCCCGGATTTCCCGGACCAGCGCATCCTCCGGCGTCTCCCCCGGCTCGATTTTTCCCCCGGGGAACTCCCAGTATCCCCTGTATGCGCCGTATCCCCGCTGGGTGGCGAAGACCCGGCCTTCATGGCAGATGACGGCGGCGACGACATGAATGGTTTTCATGGTGACTGCTGACGCTTTCCCGGTTTCCGGACCGTTTTTTTCGGATGGGGTTTTCCGGCGGATGCTAAGCGGCTTCGGCTTCCCTCCGCCGGGCGGACGGCCACCTGCGCCAGCCGCCTTTCCAGCACATCCTGCCGGGCGACGGACCAGCCGAAAAAGCCGATCACGTTGCCCAGCTGCTGATACAGGCCGTGGCTGTAAGCAATCAGGCGGGCTTTTTCCAGGTGGACGCCGCCTTTTTCATCCAACAGGTCCTTTCGGACCTGAACCGCCGCCACCTCCGCCAGAAACAGGTCATGGCTGCCCAGCTCAAGCACCTGCTTCACGCGGCAGCACAGGTGGACCGGCGCGCCCGCCACGGCCGGGGCCGTTTCCATTCCCTCCGCGGGGAGATAGCTAAGGCCGGTTTCCGCGGCCTTATCCAGGTCCCTGCCGCTGCGGACGCCGCAGAAATCCACGGCCTTCGCCATGGCTTCATCCACCAGGTTGACCACGAATTCCCCCGATTCCAGAATCAGCCCGTGGGAATACCGCTCCTTCCGCAGGCTGACGGAGACCATCGGCGGATCGGAATTGACTGTGCCGGCCCAGGCGACGGTGACCATATTCCGGTTTTCCGGGCGCCCTTTTTCCGCGCAGCTGACCAGCACCACCGGCGCCGGGTTCAGCATCGTGGAGGGGGGCAGGGAAACATAGGCGGTTTCCCGGTCCGGGCGGATCCCGTTACGGTTCTTTTCCATAGATATCCTCATACAAGTGCAGTTCCTGCAGTTTATCGCGGAGGCTTTTCATATCCTCCCAGGCCAGCCGCTTCTTATCCGGATCCCGCAGAAGCGCGGAGGGATGAAAGGTCGGCATCATCCAGACGCCCTTCCGCTCGACCCATTTTCCCCGGTCCCGGGTGATCCGGATTTCCGGATCCAGCAGGTTCTTCGCGGCGGTGCTGCCCAGCAGCACGATGACCTTCGGCCGGACCAGCCAGGCCTGCATCCGCAGGTGGATCCGGCAGGCCTCCGCCTCCTCCGGCGCCGGCACCCGGTTGAAGGGCGGGCGGCATTTGACCACATTGCAGATATAAACCCGATCCCGGGGCAGCTGAATGGCCTCCAGCATCCGGGTCAGCAGCTGCCCGGCCGCGCCGACGAAGGCCAGCCCCTGCTCATCCTCCGTCTGGCCCGGGCCCTCCCCGACCAGCATCAGCGGCGAATGGCGGTCCCCCTGGCCGGGAACCTTATGCTGAATTCCGGCATGCAGGGGGCACAGCCGGCATTCCGCCACCTGCTTTTCGAACAATTCCCAGGTGATTTCCTGCGCCACAGGCTGTCCCCTCCCCCGCCCTGCATTTTCCGGCAAACCGGTATTGATTCTTCTGCCTGCATTATAGACGATCCGGGGGATTTCAGCAACCGTCCGGACGCCGGCTCTTTGATAACAGCCCTTTAATAACACGGTCCCCTTTCAAAACGCGGTTGACAAAACGGACGAAGGGAGGTATGCTTTTTTCCAGATGGACGAAAGGACGGGTTTCGCAGACTGATGAGAATTCGCAACTGACATTCGGCGGCAAAGGATCCGGGTACGGCGTATCCGGAAGGACTTTTTATGCTGCCGTCTGGAGGTTGCGAACGCGGACACCGGACGTCTTTTTTTCTGTCTGTCTTGTTCATGCTTCCTCCAGCGGCCTGGGAGGAGGTTTTTTTCATGCCCAAAACCATTCTGGAGGCCAAAGGCCTCCATTATTCCCTCGGAGACCGCCTGCTGCTGGACACGGACCGGCTGGCGGTATGCGAAGACGAAAGAATCGGCCTGATCGGCGAAAACGGCGCCGGAAAAACCACGCTGCTGCGGATTCTGGCCGGGGAACTCATGCCGGACGAGGGCACGGTGCGCCGGCTCTGCCCCATCGCCATGATCCACCAGCAGGGCAACGCGGACGCCGGCGGGGACGGGGAAACCCGGGCCGTGTTCCGCACGCAGGAAGACAGGGAGGGCCTGTCCGGCGGGGAAATGACCCGGAACCGGATCTCCGGCGCCCTCTCCGCCCGGCCCGGGCTGCTGCTGGCGGACGAACCGACCACAGACCTGGACCGGGAGGGACAGGCCCTGCTGCGCCGCCGCCTGGACGGCTTCGAAGGGGCGATCCTGCTGGTTTCCCACGACCGGGCGCTGCTGCGCCGGATCTGCACCCGGATCTGGTACCTCGAGGATGGGACGGTGGCCGACTTTCCCGGCGGATACGACGATTTCATGGCCGAGCGCCTGCGGCAGCGGGAGCGCGCCGCCTTCGAATACAGCCAGTACCGCGCGGAGCAGAAACGGCTGCAGGAATCCGCCCAGCGGATGGCGGAGCGGGCCGCCCAGGTTCGGAAGGCGCCGTCCCGGATGGGCAACAGCGAAGCCCGGCTTCACAAGCGCGAATGGACCGACTCCGTGCTGCAGCTGAGCCACGCGAAGCGGACCCTCCAGAACCGGATGGAGCACCTGGAGCCGAAGGAGAAGCCCCGGGCGCTGCCCGACATCCGCATGAAGCTCGGCGTCAGCCACCCGGTGGAGGCCCGGGACGCCCTGACGGTGCGGTGCGAAGCCCTGGCGGCCGGCGGAAAAACGTTGCTGCGGGATACGTCCTTCGTGCTCCCGGCCGGCAGCCGGACGGCCCTGTGCGGCCCAAACGGATGCGGGAAAACGACCCTGCTCCGGGCGCTGGCCGGCCACGCCGGGGACGCCGTGGAGTTCCGGGGAAGCATCCGGTTCAACCCCGCCGTGCGGATCGGGTGGTTTGACCAGCATCACGAAAGCACCCTTAACCCGGAAAAATCCATCCTGGAAAACACCCTGCGGGATTCGGAGCATCCGGA
>Ga0310690_10007758_pt1 | contig 13756 bp, 14 predicted proteins | sample AusTroGonzalo_MG_2_FD_207661 | JGI IMG/M metagenome (GOLD analysis project Ga0310690, IMG submission 207661) | Bovine rumen microbial communities from tropical cattle in Woodstock, Queensland, Australia - Gonzalo_04 (v2) (version 2) | ecosystem: Host-associated > Mammals > Digestive system >... | reverse complement strand
TATCAAAAATATCTGACCCTAAAAAAACTTTATTTGTATCGACATCCAGTGCTGGTGCCTAAGCCAAGTTTATTTTCTTCTAATTTCGGTTTTTGCACTCATAACTAGCTGATATAGTGATATCTGCATAATAAAAATAGTATTTTTACTAAAACTTACCAAATTAGAAAATAACCCTTATTTTTGACTCATTTAAGCACAATAAGCCAACTTTGGTTTCCTCTAAAATAATGCGCGTGCGGGCGGGTGGAACGGCGGGGCCGCGCCCCGTAGAGGCGATATGCCAACATTGTTTTCTTCTAATTATGCCATTTTCCAGGGGAAAAGTCGCCCGAACAGGTAAAATGCAATATACCAACTTTGTAGGTTTCTAACAAAGGCGCCATCCGTTACGGGTGACGCCTTTATTTATGTGCTGAATAACAGTTATTTATAAAAGTGTCATTTAGTTGAGAGTCTTAATCTATAGTTCTAAAATGCGGTTAATGAAGTTTTGATTGATTCGCTTTTGCTTTCTTGATACTTATTGACCTCGTCTTCAATTGCATTCACATACATCGGATACAGTCGCTTGTGCCAATAGAAATAGATGTTTTCATCCATATCGTATCCTTTCTTTTTGTCGAAGTATCGCATACGGCTATATGAGGTCGTAAGAAGCTGATTTGACCACTCCCTTTCTTCTTTGATAGAGTATCTTCCAATCACATCAAGGAGATCCAAAGTGTCTGAGAATCCTTTTCCGCAACCATATTTAGAAAGATAATGGTCTCTCAAAGACATCCTGTGTTCCTTATCTGGTTCAAAGCGTAAGGCGACAAGCGTATCTTTAAAAAAGGCCAAGTAAAAGTTTTGTAATTCGATTTCTCCAACCTTATAGTTGCTCAACTTAATGCTTCTTATTGACTTGTTCTTCTTAAGGTTGTCTATGAGTTTTACCCTGTTATCATAATTAAAATCCTTATACGCCTTTTCCCATTCAACGTCCCAAGGAGAATCCCATTCCTCATCATAGAAAAGCTCGGAATAACTGACGTGCCAGTTATATTGTCTGTATCTTTTGGAAAACGACTGAAAGGTAGTACTCCCGACAACGAAGTCAGCCAGCCCGTCAATGGTTTCTATCTGTTCAAGATCTTCATCCCTGGGTTCAAAAGTGTTTTTGTGTTCAGTTCTCTCTCCTGAACAGCCTATCAGGCAATATAACAAGAGAATTGTCAATACATTAATAGCTTTCATATTCATCGTTTTATTTATTTGATTTCGAGCATAACGGCCCGGTGGTCGCTCATCTCCGTGGCCTCTAAAATCTCGCACGACACGAAGTTCTCGGAGAGCTTTTTCGACACGAGGAAGTAGTCCAGGCGCCATCCGTTGTGTTTGGCGGCCGCTCCGCTCATCCATGCGGGCGCCCACGTGACGCCCCTGGGGCTGTCGTGCTTCGCCATTCGCCACACGTCATAGTAGCCGTCGGCAAGGATGTTCTCGAGGCCGGCCCTTTCCTCGTCCGTGTTGCCGGCGGACCGTTCGTGGCGTTGTGCGACAGGCATGTCCCACTGGGTCGCCGCCACGTTCAGGTCGCCGCAGAGGATGACGGGCTTGCGCTTCTCCAGATACTGCAGGAACTCCCGCAGCTGCTGCATCCAGCGTACCTTCGCCTCCAGTCGTTCGAGGCTTTCGCCGGAGGCCGGAGCATAGACGTTTACGAGGTAGCGGTCTTCAAGCTCCAATGTCATCGCCCGGCCCTCCTTGCCGCTGCCCGGCACGCCGAGGCCGCTGATGATGACCTCTGGGTCGATCTTCGTAAACACGCCGACGCCGGAGCGACCGAGCTGCGCCGAAGGGCAGAAATATGCTTCATAGCCCGTCAGGCAGTACACCGACAGGCCCTTGTCCGAGCGCGTCTCCTGCATGCAGAACACGTCCGGCGCGAGGTCGCGGACATAGTCGTTCAGGCCCGCCTCCCAGGCGGACGGCAGACCGTTGATGTTCATGGTCACGATTTTCATGACGCACCCTCCTCTTCCTTATGTATGTTGAGCTCGATGATGCGCCCGCGCGCCTTGCCGCCCTTGTTCTGCGTCTCCATCTTGCGGAGCTGGTTCTCGAGGTCAGCCTTGGTCTTCGTCAAGTCCGCCACGCGCTTCGCGAGGCGCTGGTTCTCATACTTGTCGCGGCAAGCATCCGCATCCCTCTGGTGTAGCATTTCGAGTTCCTCCTTGCACCGTGCGACCTCTTCCTGCAGTTCCTTCAGCACCTGGCGTTCATCCTTGAGGGTGGCGTCTTCCTTCGCGTACGTCGCGATGAAGTCCATCATCAGCGCGCTGCGGCGCATCGTCTGGTCGGTGAGCGAGGGCATCGCCCTGCCGTCGCAGTCCACCTGTCCCTTCATCTCGCGCTCGACGCTCATAACGTTGACCTCGTTCTTCCTGAGCGTCTCCTGGGCTTCCCTGCGCCGCTGCAGCATCCGCTGCGCGGCCATGTCGATGGCTTCGAGATACCTCAGTTTCTTGTCGTCCGCCTCGATCGGCGAGTGGCCCGAGTCGATGATCCTGGCCTTCAGCTGTTCTTTCTTCTTTTCATCCATGTGCGTTATGTTTATCGGTTACTTCATCATTTCGAAGATGTCGGCAAACGCCGCCTGCGTCCGCTTCTCGCCGATGGCGTCGAGTTCGGCCTTCAGCGCGGCGATGACCTGCTGCGTCTCCGGCAGGGCCACCCTGACGGCGTCGTTGACCTGCTGCCGCCGCCATGCCTTCATCCTGTAATACTTCCCGCGCATCGCCCGCGACAGGTGTCCCAGGTGCGCCTCGACCCAGTGCTCGTCCTTGCCATGGTCGATGAGGTACGTATACAGGTGTACCCGGAAGTTGTAGAGGACGGGGCGGTAGATGGTCACGCCTTTCTTCCTGACACGGTGCAGCCAGGGATGCGGCTCCGACAGCTCCTTCGCCATGTACGTCGCCAGCATCTCGTCATATTTCGCGGAAAAATCCTTGTCGTTCTCCGGGTTGCCCGTCGTGTTGTCCCAGAATGACACGAGGTATTCTGAAATGTATACTGTCTCGCGACGCGTCTGCAGGCGCTCCAGCGCCCGGACGGCCTCCAGTGCCGGCGACAGAAGCAGGGCGTCCTGGACGCGCCCGCCGTTCTTTGGCGAGCTGTAGCGCAGGAACCACAGCGTCTTGCCGTCGCGCTCCACGGAGTAATAGCATCCGCGGCGCAGGCCCCGCAGCTCCTTGGGCCGCAGGCCCACCCACATCTGCAGCAGCGTCGCGGCCGCCGTGACGGCCGTGTCGAACGGCGTCTTGGGGTTGCGGATGAGCTCCCGCATACGGCGGTCCATGGGGTAGAACACGCACTCCGGCACGGAGTCGAAGCCCGGCGCCTTCCTCTTCTTGTTGGCCTTTTTGTATTTCTCGTAGAGCCCGTCCATCTCCGCCTTCGTGAGGGCGAGGCTCCCGGCCCCGTAGTTCTTCTCGAAAAAGGTGCAGAACTCCCTCAGGCAGGACATCATCCTCTGCTTGGCGTCAGGGTCCAAGCCGCTCTGTTGGAAGAATGTCTCGAGGTCGTCGGCATAGACATACCGCAGGTAGAACCCCGGGCTGAGCTTCCCGTACTGCCGGAAGAACCGCCGCAGCGTCTCGACGGTGCCCCTGATGGTGGAGAACGAGCGCCAGCGGTGGCGGATATGCTCGTAGAGGGCGAACTTGCGCACAGCGTCGAACATCTCGTCGGGGAAGCCGTGAAACTTTATCACCTCGCCCTCGAGGTTCCACTGTTCGGCTGCGTACGGGATGAGCACGGGCCTTTTGCCACGACGCTGCAGCCCCGCCTCGACGACGCGGCGCAGGGCGTCTATGTCGTCTGCGAAGACCTCCGACGCATCCTCCCTCCACGGTACGCCGTCGACGAGGTAGTATACCGTCGCATAGCGCCAGAAGCCCTTCTCGCGCGTTATGCCCGGCCAGCGGGGCATGCCTTCCAGTTTTCTCGCTGCCGAACTCATACCCTGCCTTCCCTGAGAAACCGTCCGTACTCCTCTTCCATTGCCGCGTCGCTGCCGATGGCGTCTATGTCGCCCGTCTCGCGGAACTGTTCGAACGACAGGTCGACGTAGTGCTCACGCGTGGTCTTCACGGACTTGTGGTTCATGGCGTAATGGGCGTCGTCCCCGAACAGCTTCTCCGCCACGGTGCCGAAAGTCGTACGCACGTTGTACGGCGTCCAGGTGTCAAGACCAAGGATCTCGCACACGCGGGCCATGTCCGCCTTGACGTCGCCTTCCTTGATACGGACTATGCCGGTGGCTCCTTCATTGAGAAACAGTAGGTTTTTGATCGCGGGATCAACACAGCGGCTGCGCAGCTCCGCGGTGCGCGCAATGGCCTCCTGGATCCAGCGGTACACCTGCGGCTGCGTGACGTATGCGTCCTTGTCGCCGCGCGACACCTTCGATATGCCATATATCACGCAGTAACCCTCGTCTTCGTTCAGGAATATCTTGCGGATGTCGATTTGGCAGATCTGGCTGGGCCGCATCGACGAGGATGACTGTATGCGGAGGAACGTGAGCATCAGGAACGACCAGTCCGACTTCTCGGACTCCATGGCCAGGCGCCCTCGGATCATGTCGAGGTCGCCCACGGGCATGGCCTCACGGGGCTTTGACTCGCTACTGCCGTTGGACCGGTAGAAGAAGGTGTCCGTGGTGAACAGCGGCGAGGGCACGAAATACCCCCTGCCGATGGCCCAGTCGAAGAAACAGCGGATGTCCTTGAGTTCATTGATGGTGGTGGCGTCGCAGGTGTCTTTTTCTAGGGCGGCGGCCAGGAGTATCTCTCCCTCCGACTCGCATATCGTGCCGGGTTTCCTGCCGCTGCGGCGCTTGGCCTCCTCAAGCCTGTGCAGCGCGTCGGCGACGTGCGTCAGCGACGAGCCGGAGAGGAGGTTCGAAACGCTGGTCCTGACATAACGCCACAGCAGGTTGCGGTAGTGCTCCGACTCCACGACGGAGAAGTCTATGTCCACGGCCTCGCCCTCGACGTAGCGCGTGCTCGGCACCTGCACGTCGCGGAGCAGCACCACGAGCCGTCGCCGCGTCTCGGTCAGCGGCAGACCGCGGTAGTGCTGGAACTCCCAGCCCTCCGCTATCTTGCGCATGATTGACTTGCTGCGCAGCATCGCCGGGGAGAAGTTGCTGTCGTCGAAGATATGACAGCCCTCTTCGGTGTTTACCACGTAGCGGTAGAACCCTATGACGTGGCGGAGGGCCTTGCTGCAGGCGGTGGGGTTTAAGAGGTATTTCCTGCGGAAAAACGCCGTCTGCCGCAGCAGCGTCGTCTCCGACAGTTCGTTGAAGGAGCGGATGGATGCGGCGTCCTCGCCGAGGCTCTCTTCGAATTCGTCGGCGAAGTCCGCGAACTCGGACACCCGCATCGCGGGGATGCCGCTCTCGAACCAGCGGCAGTACAGGCGCGCCAGGTCGGCGTTATGGAAGACGAACTCGCGCATCACCGTGCGGCTGCCGTCGCTGGCGCGCGCCACGCCGACGACGCCCTCACCCGTCCAGTGGTCGAGGAGGAACGTAGCGATCTCCCGCGAACGTATCATCGCAACGAGATTATCACTGAGGGCGACGGCCTCGGGATGCAGGTCCATCATGTACCGTACGGCATATATGGCGGTGAACATGACGCCACGCCGGAAATAGGCCTTCCCGTCGACGTTCGCCCGCTTGAAATGAAGGAACCACGCCTTCAGCGACAGCGGTTCCAGGAGGAACGCTTCGCCGGAGGAGCGCAGCAGCTCGACCATCGCCGGGGACGTGGCCTGGTGCAGGAACGCCCTCACGACGCCGGGGTTGACGCTGTCCAACTCCGTGCAGTCCTGGGCAAAGGATGACCAGAGCCGCCGCACCAGCGGGTCGCCGCTGATGAAGGCGTACTGCGAACGGCCATTGCCGCTGCGGCCGGTAAAGGAACAGACCTTCAGGCTGACGGGAGAGTCGCTATCCATTTTTTAAGTTATCGATCATTTCTTTTATCTTGGCGGTGATGGCCTCGTGCATGTCGGCGATGTCCGGGAGGTCCGGACGCGAATATACCTGCGAGGAGGCCGGGTTGTCCTGGCCGAGGTATGCGGCGATCTGGGCGTCCGTCATCCCCAGCTCTTTCTTCATGGTGTAGGCCAACGTATGGCGCCAGGAGTGGCTCGGGCTCTTGCCCGGCCCGATGGCTACGCCCGCCTCGCGGAAATACCCGTGCAGGCGCTGCCGCCACGTCTCCCTGCCCAGCCTGTCGCCCAAGGTGTCGAGGAAGAGGTAGTGGTTCTCCGTGATGCCGTACCGCCCCCACTCCTCACGGAACTTTTCGGGGTTCACGGTGTCGGCGACGGTGGTGGCATAACGCTGCTTTTGATTGCGTGCGGCGTTGCCGTGGATGTTGATGACGTACCGCACCAGCAGGTCGTGGAGCTCCTGCGTGACGATGAAGCAGTTCTTCGGGCGGTTGTACTCCCGGATGTAGTCCTTCGAGGCGTAGTCTGCCTTCGACTTGGGCTTGTAGCCGAACTTGCACATCTGCCCCTTGACGTCTGTCAGGCGCTCGCGGAAATACAGGCTGGGCGCTATCTGCCCCGTCTCCACGATGAGGCAGCTCGACACGTCCTCTATCGTCAGCCCCAGGCAGGCGCCGATGCGGCGGGCCAGGAAGAACAGCAGCGTCAGCAGGATGCGGCCCGTGATGTCCGGGAGGCGCACCTTTCCGTTGGAGAACCGCTTCGTTTGGCCCATTACATCCGTGATGGCCACGTAGTCGCCCACGGAGTTGTGGGGCGGGCACATCTTGTCCCGCTCCCCGGAGACCTTCGGCGAATGCGTGTACGTCGTAACGGTGACGAGGCGCTCCACGCCGTCGGCACCCTCCTCGCGCCGCCGCCGCGTAGTGCTCTCCATGAGCGGGTCGCCGGCATGGTCCGTGGCCAGCAGGAACGTCTTGATGTCATTGAAGTATTCCGCGGCGGTGCGGGAACAGACCTTGCCGCCACGGCGCAGGAAGTCGTCGAAATCCGAGCACAGCTCCTCCGGGATGTGGAACCCGCTGCAGCCCGTGGCCTCGCAGAACGCCGCCAGCAGACGCAGCGACGTGACCGCACGGTCCACGGAGTTCGGCGAATACCCCTTCATCCGCACGTTCAGGTGGTAGACCAGCTCGTCGATGGGGTTCATGTACTCGTCGTAGATGATATGGTAGGGCGTGCCGTCCGAGAGATTCGTCTTGGCATAAGGGACATAGACCGTGCGGTCGACGACCTGATGGCCGCTCTCGTCGCGGATCACAACGTCAAAAACGGTCTGTTTCCGAAAGACTCTCTCTATGATATTCACGATTGCCTAGTGCTTTTGCCAACGACAAAGGTAATAACTTTTCGGTAAGATCCAAAGACATCTTACTTAAATTTTATATTTGGTTGCTGAAATATTGCTGTCTGATTTTGAAAAATAAGGATAGAGGCTATTGAAATGCGGTTTTTTCGGTAATTTGTGTTATCTTCGTGACATAGTCCTGCAAAATGATGTATAAAGAATCCTCTTCACCGGCGGAAGTGAAGCTGGCCGTCGCCAGCGACTGGCACGACCACGATGTGACCTATATGGACGCCGCCCTCATGACGGGATACAAGTACCCGACAATCTGCAACATCATGGCCAACAAGAAGGCGTATTTCACGCCGCGACAGGCCGAAAGGCTCCGGGAGGCCTACGGCTACAGCCTCGAATACCTCATTCTCGGGAAGGGGACGCTGAAGGCGGAGGAGAAGCCGCAGGCGGCCGCCGACGGCCGCAACGGCTTCATGTCCGACGACTACAAGGTAACGTTCCTGCTCAAGTGCATCAAGGACATCGGCGAGGCGAAGGACGACGAGCTGCTGCAGTACGTCTACCTGAAATTCATGAAGGCCATTACGACCGACGACCCGAAGGAGTGCGCAGAGAATGTCTTCGACATCAGCGAGAGGATTGTCATGATGCAGGTTGCCGAAGGAAAACCCGTCAACGAGATAGAAGCCGCCAGGATACCTTCTAACCTGTGGGAGTCCCTGGACATGAATCCGCCGAAGGACGATGACATTTAAGAAAACCGTTAGAGACACTAATGATAGTGTTAGCAGCCAACAATATGAAACGTTTTCTGATTACGACTACCCTCCTGGTAGGAATGGCGGCGAGCGCGTTTGCACAGGAGAAGAACAGCCCCCTGAACGGAGTTTTAACGACTAAGGACCTGCTATCCTTCATATCGGCGTGTTCAACCGAAGTCGACTTAAACCTGTTCACCAACAAGGGACTCAACACCGTTTCCTTTTCCTGGAAAGACGATGACGCCATCATGGACGACCTGTATATAGGCAAGATGCCGGCCAAAGACGAATTGTTCAACTCAAATAAGGATGTCTTTTTGAAGTATTACAAGAAAGAGGTGGACGTGCTGCTAAACAATTATGCAACGTTTACGACACTGGCTTTCGTAAAAAGCGGCAACGACACGATTCCCTTCCTCGGCATCAATATATACGACAAGACATTCAACAACCTCCGAACGGATGAGAAGGAAAGGGCCAAGATCGTCGTGGAGACACTCTTGTTGCCAAAGGCTTATGACGCATTCAAGTATTTCAAAGATACATCTTTCAAAGGAATAGGCCTGGGCGCCATGTATCTGAACAAGGACTTCTCGGACGACAGCCCGTTCGACCACAGGGAGTCGGAGTTCGTAGTTCTATTCATTGACCTGAAAGACATCGAGGACTGCATAGAAGAATTCTCGCTCACCGAAGACGAGCTTCTGAACAAGGCATCCGTATTCATGATCACGGATAGCGGGACACGGAAGGTGTCGCTGTTTAAATAAACCGTACAGACAATCCAATGAAAAGGCTCATTCTGATTGTTTCATTACTGGCCGTTGCCGCATGCGATTCTACAGTCCATGTTGCACAGATCACGCTGAACAAAACGGAACTCTCACTTATCGAGGGAGATATTGCCGGATTATACTTTACCATAGAGCCGGCCGATGCAAGCGACAAGTCGGTGTCCTGGCGTTCAAGCGACGAGTCCGTAGCCAGAGTTGTCAATGGAGAGGTTACGGCGGTCTCTCCCGGAATTGCGACAATCTCCGTGATCACCAACGATATGAATGTCGTCGCTACATGTCTTGTTACGGTGGCAAGACGGATATATGAGATATCAAATATCAAGTTTGAAAAAGACCTTATTGAGCTTGAGCCGAAGGAAACGGCCGTTCTTTCATTTGTAATCGAACCCGAGAATGCGACTTTTAAAGACAGCATCGCCGTACTTTGGTGGGAAATCGAAAGCCCATATACTGTCTATGTTACTGATGCAGAATTTGAGAACAACATATTGAAATTCAATCCTTTCAACGCATATGTCGAAGGCGTAAATTACGGCAAAGCCACTGTGAAAGTCCAGGTTCAGGACACCAGGACCCACAGAATCTACAACCCGCAGTGTGAGGTGTTTGTTAAATCCTACCAGCAGCCGGAAGAGGTGGACCTTGGGCTGAGCGTGTACTGGAGCTCCTTCAATTTATGCGGCTCTCCTGGTATCGCATATGGACCGTTATTTGCCTGGGGCGATACTACAAGAAACCATTCTTTCTCGAAACAGAATTATCCTTTTGTCACCGTTGGCGATGAATGGACGGGAAAACCTGATGAATACGTCAATATCGGCAGCAATATTTGTGCAACAAAATATGATGCCGCGCGTGTCCTTTTAGGCAACGGATGGCGCCTTCCTACGATCAAGGAGCTGCAGGAGCTGTGTGACAATTGTACCTGGGAAAAGGAAACGATAAAAGAAACGAGGGGGTTCCGTTTGACCGGCCCCAGCGGGAAAAGCATATTCTTATGCAATGCCGACGGTCTTCATTTGAATCTTATGGGGCATAACGATGAGTGCATTTATTGGTCGGGTGAATTGGCGGAATCAGTTTATTTTCCTTATGATGTTGCCGCTGTTTTATGCTGGACAGAATCAGGGGGATACATTGCTAGAGACTATCGTTACGAAGGAAATCCAATCCGCCCCGTCAAGGATAAGAACTAATAGACTACTTAAAGCAGTCAACGGTTGGTGTTGATGCCCTTCAAAGAAAAGAAGGTAAATTCATGCAATCTGGCTCCAAATAGAGTAGGGATTTACACTGCTAGATGGCCACGCCGGCCTTCTCTGCTAGGGCGGATATCTCGGCAATCATGCCCTTTCCCCAGCCGCGCGTGAGTCGGAGCGTCTTGATCCCGACACCCTCCAGCTCCCGGATGTCGTCTATGCCGAAGTTCCTGAGGCCATTATACAGACGGATGGTGATCAGCCTTGAGGCCCAAAGCTCCTCGACGGAGGTGGGGATATCGTTGTTGTCCATATCTAAGTGTTTAGGGTATAGTTGCATTTAGGATAGTTGGAACATCCGTAGAAACGGCCGTATCTGCCTTCCCGAAGGACGAGGTTACCGCCGCAGAACGGGCAGATGCCGCTGGCGACGGCCCTGTCGCGGCGCTCCTTGCTGCCGTAAACGTTGTCCAGGTGCTCTTCGCGGGCGGCCGCCGAGGTGGTGATGAAGCCCAGGAGGCGCTCCTGATAGTCGTCCATCTGCTCCAGCGTCAAAACCTCTTCGCGGTATTCCAAAATATAGGGGACGACGTCCCAGAACTTCAGCACGGGCTGGTCCGCCGTCACGTAAACGTCGGTCTCGGCAGGGAAGGCGACGATGCCCTGGACGGGTACGTCGTTTCCGAATACCAGTCGGCGGAGCGTCTTGACGTGTCCGGCGTTCTGCCAAAGAGGGTTTCTTAACTGATGCTCCTGCGTGAATCCGTAGCGCCTGTAGCCGATATCGGGAAGGTACTGCTTCCAGAACTCAGCGTTTCCGCTGCCGTATACCTTCCCGTGGACGTTCTTCGTCTCAATGACGAAGACGCCGTATGGCGAGATGATGAGGTGATCTACCTGGGTCGTATGCCTTCCGTTGCGTATAAGGATGTCGTTATATATTCTGTACTCCTCGCACGGCAAGTCCTCCAGGTATGAAGCGACGCGCCGCTCACCACGTCGGCCGATAACCTCTGCATAGCCGCTCTCTCCCCAATAAGATCCTCCCTCAGTGTCGGCACTGCCGGAAAACTGATGCTCACGGTTCCGTCTCCTGTAGCGCCGTAACTCCACGCTCCGCTTGATAGCCCTGACTATCAGGAAGAGGGCAAGAATGCCCAGCACGGCGAACGCTATATAGATGGAAGCGGTCATCCTTATGAACTATCAGATGTCCGAAGCGTTCAGCGAGTCGAGGCGGTCTCCGAGCGCAATGTTCACATAATACAAAGTACAGAAACTGCGGTCGCCGCCGCCAATGGCTGCAGATTCCTGATATGCGACGCCGACAGAGTTGACGTCATCTGTCCAGAACGTCAGCTGACCTTCAGGATGGACGTTTCCTTTCCCATATTTCTGCTCAAAGGTTGCAATAGCCTGTTCGTATTGACGTTTAGCATTTTCAACGCTTTCGTACGATGCAGTCAGCTCAATCGAAACGATGTTGTTCTCTCCGTCAAGGTTTATGTCGACATAAGTCCATGACATGCCGCCGTAGGAAAAAGATAGGGACGCCGGAACGGCCCTTATTGTCTTTCCGTTTTGATTATTCTGGCTGTCCGTGATGACGTAGTCGTCAAAAGCCTTTTCAAGGGCTTTTTCGACCTTTTTTTCGTCGGTCTTGTCACATAGCTTCAAGCCAAGGATCTCTGTTTTTACGGCCTGCTGGGACACGATGCGCGATGGTGCTTTTTGATTACACCCTATGACGACAAACAGAAATGTAAACGCTGCCAATAATGAGATAAACTTTGACATATCTTATTTATTTTCAGTTAATTCTTGATACATTTTGAAAAGATGGGCCACGATATCAGATTCCGGAGTTTCGGCCGGAAGGCCGTAGGCCTCCTGGACGGCGGCGTCTGGCCTTTTTCGTAACCCTGGCAGGCCCACTTATCGGCGAACTGCTTCGCCGCAACCGCTATGTTGCTTTTCTTGTTCATCTGCTACCAGTCATCCTTATTTTCTACTGCATTGAGACCTTCGTCAAACGCTTTTTGCAGTTCTGCAAACTGTTCGGCAATAATCTTCTCGGCCTCTTCGATACTTTTCATACTCCATTTCTCCTTATCGTCGCCAAATGGCTGGTAATCGACAATTTTCACTCGATGGAAGTCACCGTCTTCGTCGCGCCAGTCTATTAGTCCTATGCTTACGACAGCACGTACCCGGCCATCACGACACTGAATGGAAAAGATGTGAGGAAAATCTACTTTATGACCATCGTCATCAAATATTCTTTCATATATGCCCTTTCCTGTAATAATGTAGTTGTCCTTATCGCGGACTTCAATAACGGCCTTGCCACTACGATAGGAATAAGTATACCATCTTTCAGCTATTGCATAAAGTTGGGCTGCGGTCAAATTGTTTTTGGACGGAATGATCGAGTAGTATGAAACCTGTTCATCTTCAACGGTATATTGCATCTTCATAAAAGTCGTAAGATCGGGAGTGGAAGGTAAATCCCGATTTTGTCTATTGACGTAGTTCCTTATCTGATCCATATGGTCCTCAGTATAATGATCTACCTGCTTAAAAACAGCTTTTGTCATGTCCGCCTTCTGGAGGTGATTTTCGATGACCGTCTGGTTATTGTCACATATCGTTACTGTTTCAATGATATATGGATAAGAGAAGACACCAGTAACGGTATAACCGTCATATGTGAACTTTACCGTTACGTCTCCGCTGTACAGCATTTTCCTGTCCCCCTTCCTATACGTAGCGAGGGCGGGAATATTGCCGGTATAAGTGTTTGACGCTCCTTCAACCTTTTCAAATCCCAGGATGCCAACAACATATTCCTCAATTTTTTCATAAGGGTTTTTTACACTCCCTTTGACTCCAAATTTGTAAGTCATCGTGACGCCTTGTGCCCATCCCGGGAGGGAAACGACAAGTAAGAAAGAGATAAGCAGTATACGTTTCATAATGAATAATGTTTCTAAAGATGTGATAGTAGCTATTCTTTAGCGTTCCTTGTTTTCGTGATATCTTTTGCCTTGCGTTCGTTGATATACCCGTATAGGGTGGTGCGGCTGATGCCGGTTATCTGGCAGATATCCTTCACGGAGTGTTCCCGGGAGTCGTACAGCGTCAACGCCTGTTTCACCGCCTCCTCATCTTTTTTCGGACGGCCGCCCATGCGTCCACGTGCCCTTGCTGCCGCAAGGCCTTCCATCGTGCGCTGGTGCGTCAGGTCGCGCTCGAACTGGCTGATGCCGGCGAACATCGTGAACAGCAGTTTTCCCTGAGGGGTAGTGGTATCCAGCCACGGCTCCCTCAGCGACTTGATGTCGGCGCCTACGCCGTTGATGCGCTCGACCAGCGCGAACAGGTCCTTCACGCTGCGGCTAAGCCGCGTGAGTTCACAGATCACTACGGTGTCACCTTCGCGCAGCACGTCGAGCATATGGTTCAGCTCCGGGCGTTCCAATCGCGAACCGGAAACCTTCTCCTCAAAGATGCGCCCGCAGCCCTCCGCCCTCAGCGCATCAAGCTGACGGTCGAGGCTCTGTTCCTCAGTGGAGCATCTTGCATATCCTATTTTCATGCGTTCCGCAAAACCCTTGT
>Ga0310690_10007756_pt1 | contig 13758 bp, 13 predicted proteins | sample AusTroGonzalo_MG_2_FD_207661 | JGI IMG/M metagenome (GOLD analysis project Ga0310690, IMG submission 207661) | Bovine rumen microbial communities from tropical cattle in Woodstock, Queensland, Australia - Gonzalo_04 (v2) (version 2) | ecosystem: Host-associated > Mammals > Digestive system >... | reverse complement strand
CCTAAGCCGGCAGCGCCGGCACCTAAGCCGGCAGCGCCGGCACCTAAGCCGGCAGCGCCGGCACCTAAGCCGGCAGCGCCGGCACCTAAGCCGGCAGCGCCGGCAAACCAGCCAGCTAGAAACGCCAGTCTGGAAAATGGTGTGGCAAATACCATTGCGGGGGCTTTTAGATACATGGGACTTGGGTTAGGACCAAATTTCGGCCAGGAACAAAAACCAGCTAAAAAAGCTACAATAGCAGGCCTGGGATTGAACCAAAACGCGCCGTTACAGACTAATCTGCAAATGCAAGCGCTTCATAACCACTTTTTTAATAACAAAAAGACTATAAGTTAAGTATGGCAGAAGATATAGTTCTACAGCAACCCACAGGAAAGGAGTTTTGTGGGGATATCCTAGATGGGATCTGTGTACTGCAGGGTGCGGTGGAAGGTTTCTTTAACGGAAAAGACTTCATTCATCCACAACTGGCCGAAATGTTACCGTGTGATGGAAGTCTTCGAGTTGTTAATGCGGAAACCAGTATTCCCGACAGTCTATCACTGCCATCTATTGCCATGAGTCGCTCTGATATTCAGTTAGAGAATAAAGCGCTCTTTCCTCAAGACCGGACGTCGGTAGCTAAACCGGCGATGACTCTGACGTTTGAAATTAAAACCAACAACTATAGAACTACTGAGTACATGGCGATGGAACTGAGTCAGTTTTTAATGACATTTACGCCATTTTTCAGAGCTTATAATATGTACCTGTCTACGGTAGTTTGTGGCGCTACAAAAGCTTTTAGAGATAGCACCCCCAACTACTTCTTTTCAAAGGTGAGTGTTAATGTTGGAATACCACTTATCAGGTGGCAATATGAATCTACTGATAGTATATTAAGATCAATCGAGTTGAACCTACAAATTCGTGGCGGGGATATGGAACCGTTCACGCTCAACTAACGAGGAATAACAATAATGGCAAGATCTAAGCCCCAAACCGAATTTCATGTTTCGTATGGTGCCGTGACTCTAAACAGCAACGCAGATGCGCTGCTTCCTGTGCTCATAGCACCACGGTATGAAGTGCACAATGCTGTTTATGGCAACGCTGAGTTTGGCAGTGGTGCTATCTATAGCGGCGCAATCATGACATCAGCGTGGCCCTCTGCCACCAGTGGTGCCGAAATTGATCGCGCAACTGCCCAACCATACATCGTCGATCCAGTGGTAAAGCTAACTCTAGGCACCCCTAAGTCAGTAGCAACCGGTGGTATTATGGTGTTTAGTGGCGGAGTCGTAGGTAGTGGTTCTATCGTTCAGAAACACTACTCATTGCGCCCTGGAGATCAGTTATCTGCCGGTGGCAGCGTTTATAACGTGCTGAGCATTGGGCCGGTTATATCCGGCGCAACGACTAAACTAGTATCTGGCGGTGCAGTCGTCACTTCCGGTGGCAACTGGACAGCCACTTATAACGGGGATCAGTCCGCTGTGTATGTGCTTACTCCTACAGCTGCGGCTGCGAGCGGCTCCGTAACATTTAACGCTATTGCAGCTATCGGTGACCCGGGATATCAAAATACCGTGAAGCTTACTACCGGTGGTGCAGTAGCGATCGGTAACCATGGGGCTACACTAGCTGCTGCTTCGCTGGCCGCAGGCGCTATAGGTGCTGAGGACGTATTGGTACTCTCTTGTACCCCGGGTACAGAAGGCGCCTATGCCCGAGTGCAGGTTGATGTTAATGGAACCCCAGCAAGCGCTGCTACGGTGGTGCAGACATCTAACTTTGTTACTGGCACAGCACCGATTGGTAAAAACTTCTGGAGCGGCACCGACTCTAACGTAACGATCTCTGCCAATGCAGAGTGCGTGTATAAGGGCAATAGCTATCCAATCGTTAGCGGTGGTGTAGAGGTAGATTATCGTGAGCGGCTTACAGAAGATACCAATGTGCTGCTCACCGGTTCAGAAGCGTCTAGCTGGGTAGGAGCACAAGTTCCGGAGAATCCGCTAGGTGAAATGTACAAGGCTGCGGTGCAAACAGGGTATAACGACTTCTTCGTTATCGCTCCTGACGGCGATACTGATGAAGCGTATGAAGCTGCCTTGGAAGTAGCCGGACGCACTGAGCGTGCATACTCCATAGTAGAGCTTCGACAGACACCAGAAACAATTGCGGCCGGAATTGGCGTCGTAGCTAACTACTCCAAGCCAACCGTTGCGCAAATGAAGCGCTTCTGGGTATATTCTCAGATCAAACAGGAAGCGGAGATCCTAAGCACTACAGCCGAGGCATCAGGATCCACTGTAACATTTGGGTCGGCCACGGAGACAGTGAATATCGTACGCGGCGACATAATCACCTTCCCAAGTGTCTATGAAGCAAATGGGTACGTGTCTAAATCCGGTGTTGTAAAGAGTGTCTCTGGCGCTAATGTCACACTAGAGAGCAGCATTGGCGCGATTGCTGACACCCTAGTAGTTGTAACACGGAAGCTGAATCATACTCAACTTGCCGAGGCGATCGCAGCAGATGCGCGCAGATATGACAATTCTCGTATTAACTACGTTTACGCAGAACCAAACACTGTAGCAGGTGATGCTTTCGAGGATGCGCGCTTTATCATCCCGGTGCTGGCTACAATGCGTGCTACGATGGCGCCGCATGCCCCGCTCACAGACGTCCCCATCCCGGGTGTGTCGATTGGAAACGGCGTTGGTTTCACCGAGAGTGATCTCGATCTCATGAACGACGCCGGGGTGTGGATCTGCTATCGCGACGGGCGCGGAGAGATGGTAACGCGTCACGCTATCACTACTGGCGGAGACGGTACAATCGCTGAGGAAGACAGCGCGGTCAGCAACGGCGATAACATCATACGTACAGTTCGTAACCAGGTCTCGTGGCTACGCGGAAACTGCAACGTAACCCCGGCTCTGATCGACAAAATCTACGTTACCGTACAGGCTGCATTCACGTCGATAAAGTCCAGAAACTATGATGCACTTATCGGCCCCCAGATACTAGAGGTAATCTCCGTAAATGTACAACAGGATCCGAACAATACTGCGGGTGTGATAGGTAAGTTTGACCTGGATCTGCCTGATGTGTATCTCGACGGAGACTTCACATTTAATCTGCTATAAGAGGTAAAAAATGGCTGATAAAAAAGGCGTTTTCAATTCAGACGCGCTTAATGTCAAATATCTTTCTAAGCCCGGATTGGCCGGTAAAGGCATTATAAGCTTTGCCCGTGTAAAGCCTGCTCAACAAGGTAGCGCTGCTGAAGGAGCTGCAGTAAAAGATACCGCTATGCTCATAGAGGGGGCTCAAATCCAGTTCGAGCGCCAGATGCAGCGTAAGTTCTTCCTGAACAGTACGGGCATGGGGTACATCATCGGGCTCGGAACAGGTTCCTTTAAAGTACAAGGCTTACTTGGGAAAGCTTCTGATTTTACCTCCGTTTTCGGGGTTGATCTGAACGACCCCTGTAAGGAGCTCTTAGAGGTTACATTAAATGTATCCGGAATGCTCGACTGTTCTGCAGGAGAGAAGAATGCAGGCTCCGGAAAGATTCGTTTAACTGGTGTAATACCGCAGGGAGTAGGTGTTACAACCTCTATTGATGCCAACGGTACGCTTTATTACCAGGCCACGGCCTCCTTCGAAATCAGCGGGATGTCTTTCGAAGACTAAGTAATCAGGTAATGAGCAACAAGTCGAATGTGCGGGCTATTACCTTCACATTCGACTTTATTCATTTATGAGCTATCCGTCATATAGTATTTCTCTTGGTAGCATAGTAACGATTAACCCGTACACACATGTGTACGAGCTCCAAGACTATTTGCAACAAGGGGACGACAAGGATAGAGCTAAAACGCTAATTAAAGCTATTCCGATAGGCTCCAGAGGAAATACACTATCTGGAGCGCAATTTCAGAAGAGTTATAACGTAGGAGACATAGTCCTCTATGCCCGGGAAACTAGTGGAGAAACCAATACACTACTAGGTTTTATCTTAGATGTAGTCACTACGCAGCTTACCGACGTAAACAGTGAAGAAACTCGCGTGGCCGCTACCGTATGGGATAACGGCAATATAAACAGCACAATACTTCCGTTATTTGATCAGTTCCAACAAGCATCTGGCAACATACGTATCCCGTCAAACGTCGGACATACTGGTATCGACATGCTTCCCGGTAACTACGAAATGGTAGGTAAGTTGGTAGCCTTTCATTTCAGCGATTATTACGCCGCGCTCGACGCCACCTGCGCAGAGATAGCTGTTAACGGCATTGAACGCCGGATAGTACTACAATCGATGCTGCGTACCGAATCCACGGTAAATGAGCTCTCAGATATTTCAATACTCAACCAATCCACCATTAATACACACAAATGGTGTGGAAACGTACAAAGCGCCTGGTATGATTGTCTTAAAGAGGATAAAGAGCAGATCACTTCGATAGAAGATGCTGAGCCAAAGTATAGGCTAATAGAGCAATCGGGGGACATCCTGTATGGCAAACATACCACATTACTAGACCAATCCGGTGAAACGCCCCTATACACTGATTATCTGGGGCTGGACGGCACAAGGAAAATTTTATCTGCGTCTAGGGTAATTATCGGTAAATATCCTGGGGTTGTCTCTACAGAATATGTAGGTAAACGATTGGCTGTGGAGCAACATGAGGGCGAAGAACCAACCCCCGAAGATCCTAGTAACTCGCTAAAAAACCTGAACGCCGATGATACGGAAAACTGGGCAGTCCATGTAAATACTGATTTTATCGAAAATGGCGGTTATCCGGAAGACTTCCTAGACGCCGATGAAGGGGAATATCCGGACTTTAAGTCCATAGAGGTCCAAGACGACCTTAGGGACGGAAAAAAAATAAAATTATTCCCGGGTAATAATTATATCGAGTTCCAGGAAGACGGGGGCATAAAAATTACAGATGCCTGGGGTAGTTTTATCCTTCTATCACACGGCAATATAGAATTACACGCCATAAATAACATGTTCGCTATATCCGGACGCGACACGCTCTGTTTTGCAGGTGGAAATAGGACTGACTTTGCTAAGCAAAATATTGCAGCCCAGGCGTTTAAAGGCAGTTATAAAGTGGCGGCTAAGGAGGCTTTACAGCTTTGCTCAGAAGCTAACTTAAGTGTAGAAGCTCGAAAAACGTTGTATATTACAGCGAGAGACAGTGAAGTTACAAGCTTCAATGTCACTGTCAGGTGTACTGACCCGTTAGAGCCTGAAGCTATGGCTTCCGGCAACTTTCAGGTTGTTTCAGAACAAGGCTCGATCGACTTTATCGGGAAACAGTTCCGGTCGAATGCACTTTACATCAGTCTCACGAGTGATAAACTAAATCAGGCATTCGTTCTGGGAGGAAGTAGTCCACTGGTTGTGGGTAGCTTGGATGTTCGCGGGAGTATTTGGTCTAGGGGCGAGAGCATCAGCCTAGCATTACCGCGATTGGATACCGAAGGTAAGCTGGCTAATAAAGTATTTACAGCTCCTAACGTTACCAACTGGGTCAACTGGGGAGGGAACATTGCTGCACCTTCCGGAAACATGGCCGCAAAAGAAGGGATATACACCCCCGGGCACGTCTGCGGTGGGCTTGTTTGTGATACTCGGTGGACCCCCAAAAAGTACGTAGGAAATGTAAGTAAATTTGCACTAGATGTGGCGCTTCTATACACGCCATCATCAAACAAAGTGAGTGCTAAAGACATATCGGTTAAAGCTGAACTGGATGTCGAAGATTACGAATTTAGCTTTAACGTAGACACAGAAGCTACCACTGTATATAGACTGGTAAATCCGCTTCCTACACGGAACGCCAGTTCCGATACATACGATGGTTTTGAAGCGCTTTCGGGGAATACTAGTTTTATTTACCCCGGGGAAGCTTTTTGGACAGTAGACGGCGTATCTGATTTTACGAATATGGAAGAAACCGATGAACCAGAAACATATGGGTTCTCTGAAATACCTACCGCTAACACTAAATAAGAAAGGCTAAAAATGGCGGACAACGTAACTCCAATCACTGCAGAAACTCTTGACGAAACCCACATCTGTAAGCGTTGTGGTTTTGACCAGCGCGATACGTATGAAAAAGTGAGCCAAGAGGAATTAGAAAAGTACTTTAAAGCGGCATTGGCGCAAGTACCGTTTTCACACACCTATAGCCTTTACAATGGCCTACTGCAGATTACATTCGAGGAAGCCACCGGAAAACTACTAAGGCTTCAAGAACAAGCTGTGCTGGATCTAACTAAAGGCGGAAGATCCATTTCGGATGCGGCAGACTATTCTATGTTATCATCCCTGGCAGAAATCCGACAAGTACCTCCAGACGGACCCTCCAAGGTGATTTATTCAGCTGATGGGGAGAAGCGTAAAGAGCTTTTGGAAAAACAAGAGATCCCAGAGGCTTTGCTCAACATGCCAATGATCCAACTTCAGACGCTTAGAAATACTTATACGACGTTTACTAAACACTGCTTAGCGCTGATGGACGCTGCCCAAGATGAAAATTTTTGGAAGGGCGTTGGGCGCAGCTGACGATTGATGCGCACATCGCCAAGGCGATAGACTACAGTCGTCCTGTTAAGCCCTTCATAGAAAGAGCTGTTTTAGCACAGATGGATCTGATTCGAGACCTGCGCTATAGTGCGCTATATCCGGCACTCAGTGAGGATTCTGAAGGAGAACTTCTACGTACCAAGGAGTGGGTGGAACACTTAAAACAGCGACTTAAACCGTGGATGGAAAAACAGACCGTTCAAAACTCCACAGAGGCTACACTACTAGATGAAATAGCGTTCCTGGAGGAGCACCGCAAAGAGTATGAATGAACAGATAAAACAACTTCTACAACAGCTTTCTATGATCCCCGGACTGGACAGCAGTGTTCGGGGAATCATAGATTTTTTGATAGGTAAAGCCCCCTATGGACTGAATTGGCTGACTATCAATAATCAAAAAAGCTTGGGGTGGAATGTAGCTGCGGCTGAAAGAAGTGGTTTCTCTCAAGCCAGCCTTATGCCGCAGCATGCTGCGGTAGCATCGCAGGCACTAAAAAACACGATGACCAACCTTTATAGTTTTGCTGGGTATCGGGGAGATGCGCTAGACAAAGCTGTAGAGGGTGCTATGACAGGACCCGTTGCGCAATTCGTGGCAGCAATGCTGGCGCCACAGGTAGCTGCAGCATATAGCGACTTTGGTAACGCTAGTTACCGCCGTATGGAGGCGAGAGCTACTGCTGATGGTTCTGCAGCCTTTAGAAACGCCAGGGAAAGTTATGGAAGCATTATAGGCGGGTTCTATAAGGATGTCATCTCCGACACGATCGCTGGCAAGATGGCTGGTCTGGACGTAGGGGACGTCGGTAAAATAGCTTCCCAAATGATCGGCACCGGTGCGCTGGAAGGGAACGGTATGACCGATCCGAGTGCGTTCAAATCTAGAGTAGATCGCATAAAACGGGAGTTATTGAGCTATTCACAGTCGGTAGGGGTCTTAAAAGATGTTATCGACGGTCCTGTGGAAGACATTCTTAAGTTTTTTGAATTGCTTACCGGGAACAAACTGACATCCATGTCCGCTGGTCGAGCCGAAATGATGAGTAACTCAATGCAGAGTGCCATGTTTATTGGAGGCGTTACACCGCAACAACTGATCCTATATACAGCAAGCCAATACGGATTAATAGCCCCTTACGGCGGAACGCTACAGCAGGCAAACGCAATGGCGGTGGCCACCGCGTCGGCTGTAAGTAGCGGAGTAAGAATAGAGGGGCTGTCCGACAAACAACTAGGCGAGGCGTTAGCACGCGACAATGCGAACAAATTGATAAGCGGGGAGCTAAGACGGAAAGCGACTGCTTATCAGCACTGGCGGTTAAAAGCAGGACGTGAAGACAACGCATTCACGATGGAAGAATATCGTAGGTATATGGAGAAAGAGCACCTAGATCCAGACGCTTATCTTAAACGACATGCGGATGAAATAGACGAGTCTTTCTATGCGTCTAGACTAGTAACTAACACCATGGCCAACGCCGAATTCCTAACCTCTTCCAGAGCCAATCAACTTAGAGAATATCAAACAGCTGTAAAGAACATCGATCTGACTAAGTTTGGCGACGAAAAGCAAGCGTCCATTCGAAACATTATTAGTAACGAATATGATCCTTCTCGTATGCTAGAACGACTCAGATTAGAAGCAGGGCTGGATATAAATAGCGCCAATAGCATAGTGGAGCAAGTCCAAGTGGCTGCTATGGGTAGTTTCCAAACTAACAATGAGCTAGAGGCTCTGGGTATGGCGGGCACCGCCGCAAATGCAGACCGCATGCAACGGATGAAATTAGGCGGCATAGCGCTACAGAGATTGCGTGGACAACAGATAACGGCCGGTGGAGAAGGTTTACTAAAATACCTGGTCAGTGACCCGGCACGCGTCAGCCCCGGTGTAGCATCTCTGCTGTCAACCTGGTTATCGGGAAATCCTGGAGATGCAACTATGGCCGAAAATGACCTCTACGGGATTCTATCTGATAGAGATCCAGACGGAAAGCTAACCGAGGCTGCACAGCGTAGGCTTAAAGAGCGCTTGGGCGGTTTGGGTGATGCTAATATTGATGCGTTGTTAGGCGCATCCGGTGATAAGTGGACTAAGAATACTGTGCTGACCGGGGCCGCTAGTGCCATGATAAAGGCGGACAGCAATTTATTAAAGGGTGTAACTCCCGAAGAACGCGAAAAGGCTGTAGTTGCCAAACGTCAAGAGCTGATGACGGCCATCCGGACCGGAATGTCGGGGGATAAGGCGCTAACTATGACAGAGCTAAAAAGGCTTGGAGCCGATTTTGAGTTTTCAGAAAAGGACATCTATGCTCAGCTGTTAGCGGCTCGCAGGGGAGGTGGAGCAATAAATGAAGGAGACATTACACGTTTTATGCGTATGGCTAAAGACGCAGAGTCCGATCTACAAAAGGACTTTTTAGCCAAACGCAAAAAGATAAGCCGCTCTCAGTTATCGGAAAAAGACCAAAAGGAATATGACGCACTGACAGATAAGGCTGCCGATTTCGCAGCACTTAGAGATCAAGGACAACAAGCTGTTGATATGATCCGCATTGCGGGCGGCAAGGCGGGCACACGAATGTCTGCGGATGAGACGGTTGCTGCAATCATGAAGGCGCGGTCAGAAACCACGCCAGAGGGTGGTGCGCCATCGCTAGAAAAACAGGCCTGGGATACTGCGGCACGGATGTACAAATTGCGCACTGGCAAAGAGCTCTCTGAAGCCGGCGAGGACGATATCAAAAAGTACTTATCAGAATCACTGGTTAAAAAAGGAGGGATGGAAGATATACTTCAAGGCCTTCTAGACGCGTTATTAGGGCTTGTGCCTGCTATTAATAGATTAATTGACTCTTTCAATGGCGATTCTACAGGTTCTGGGAAGAAGCCAGGGAGTGGCAATAAATAATGTTTGATACAATAGGAAGTTTTCTCACAGCTGGCCCCAAAGGTAACTTAAAACTGGTAAAAGTGGCAATTGGTTCTAAAGATCCACTCGCATGTCTTCTTATGGACCAGGCCGGCGGATCTCAGCCATTTCGCACGCAATATGATATTGCGCTTGACGGCACTCAGTATGTATTAGCGGCTGGAAAGGGCAGAGGTAGCTATGAATTAAAGTTACTTGAGGGGCCTATAAGCGACTGCTCGGGAACTGGTGAAGTAACTACTAAGACATTGCACGATCTGTATGCGTCCGAGATGGGACGGCTTTCCGGCAGAAAAATTACGATAACCACTGGCGTGGATTTAAAAAGCACTAAAAAGTGCTGGGTATTTGAAGGACTTATCGACCAACTCACGACTCTAGCACAAGTTACCAACACTGGTGAGAAATATATAATAAATGTTATCTCTGCAACAGGAATGTGGAAATGACCCCGGAACTAAATGTCTTTTATGGTATACTTACGGACGGCGATAACTATCAACGTCGAACTACTACTACCACTCCGGAAACTGCGACCATAGTCAAGCTTGTTGCTGCACTGATACCGAATACCGCATCTGCTGAGTGTAAACGTGCGCTTGCAGAACTGTATATCAGATTAATTCAGACAGATAAATCCTTAGAAGCGCTACTCAATAGAATTGACCCTATCAACTCATATAAATTACAGAGCTTTAGAGAACCTTTTGGGGATGGTAATATAATTCCCACAATAGTTCGTGAAATCAGAGCGATAGGCGTTCCTGACGAAGAAAATAGTGCGTTGCCCTTTGACACAATAAAGGCGGCCTTGAAAGCCTTATTAGAGGCATTAAATGGCGATTCGTGAATTAGAACTAACTAGTCTACATCTGGATATTAGAAGAAACGGTAAATCGGCGCAATTTCCGGTATTGCGCGCGGATTTACGATATAAAGTAGGCGCATTTCCCGCTGTACAAGTAACTATAAGTAGCGCTGCGGTGTTTGGCGCCGCCAAAAAGGGTGCAGACATTAAGGAATTGTTTGAGGACTCTCCGGAGGGTAGCGAGGCCACTCTTTGGTTATTTATGTACAAAGAAGGAAACGATGATGAGGATGGAGAAGGAGGAGGAGATGAAGGAGACCGAGAGGGATACACGCCTAATAACGGTAACAGCCTAGTAAAAATCCCGCTATTCTCCGGATACGTCTCCGGTACCGGAAGCTTACTTTTAACTAGTATTTATACGGTACAATCCAGCATTACATTTCAGCTCGTTTGTCGTGCTGCTGCAGTTAACGCTAATCCTGGAGGAGCTTTTAATTATTTCCGAGTAGCCGGTGGTAATAATAAGTACTCGCCCAAACCCTACCTGCTGCAGCTACAAGCCAACGCCAATAGAAGTAGAACAAAAAGCGGGGCTAGCGGTAAAACCGTATTAACCGAGTTAGCAGAAACCTTTATAACCAATCCAGCTAAAAGTATCATCGGGTTAATTGATGAATTAAGGAACATCGACCGGGAGGGGTTCAAGATGGCAAAGGTAGGGGATGGTTTCTACACGGACGATATAGCGCTTGCGCTAAAGATAAAAGCGCCCCCAATAAAAATTATACAAAGATTCAGTACTAGCCTGGTGAATGCTTTGATGGGTACACCAGCTACTGGTGTAGCACTATCTGTACTACAGTCGCTGTTTTTGTCCGTGATTCCGCAAACTATTGGATCTCCTGACGGGAGTCCGTGTTTACTGATTGTGCGGCCCGGTGTTAGCGGTTGGCACGTCAAACCTAGTGTGGAGCTGGCCACCGGAGATATACTTGGTATATCAGATTCGGTATCTTATAGGTTGGACCAACGAGTAGATTTTTGGTACGTGCAAGCGAGTCAAGATGAGGTGGGCAAATCCATGAATCTGGCTGCGGTATACGCTCCGGGTTTTGGTGAAAACGGAGAAGCTAAATTCTTGGACCTAAATGAGTTTACCAAAGAGGTAGACAAAACTAGTAAAAATGAGAGTTCTTTAATCGGAAGAGCTACAATCCTACCTTGGTGGTTATTTTTGGCTGTAGAAGTGACAAAACCAGTGCCACCGAAGCCTCCCGCAGACCCTAAGGCCAACACTCCAGTAGATAATGGAGGCACAAGTGTAGGAGAAACCAGGGATCATGAAGCCTCTCAGACTGCATGGGAAGCTGCATGTAAACAGCTGGCGGTCAACAGCTTTCTTGAAAATGGTTGTGCTGTAAATGCCGTGACTCTTAAGGTGCCTTTTTACACGATGTTGCGACTATTGCCGTGGCTAGGGGATACAATCTCGTTCGAAGTACCGTCGCCACAACAAACCACAAGAAATAATGAATTATATAAGATAACTGCTGCTACTAGATATGGCCTACTGGATGGATTGTCCATAACCCTGGAATGTAGTTATAAAGGGATACAAGTCAATTGTAGTGCTACATTATCACAGGTACATGATAAAGAGCTACATGAGCGCATGAGTGCAGAAAATAAAATTTACACCGAGGCTTCGGATAAATGCTATAACCCCGCAGCATTGGGAATAGGGAATGAGGTTTTAAATGGCGATTGGTGAAGGATTTAAACATCAGGGTAAGCCTCGTCAAGGCGCCGCACTAAGCACCGGATCAAAACTTGGAGTAGCTCCAAATACTGACGACGATAGCCGGATTACTACGGATGGAATTTTCAGTGGGCTCCAAGATATACGCAAAGATAAGGGGCTACTAAATCAACGCGAAAAACAGCCGCAGGATTTGAACGCTCTTTGGAAAGATTATAAAGAGACTAACGGGAAAAATAAAATAGAGATACTAAAAGCGTTGTCTCCGACCATAGATGCAGCGATAACAAATATCGTAGGAGGGGATCGACGCTATATAACCAGAGCGAGACTGATTGCTCTTAACTCGCTTGATGGTTTTGATCCCAACCAAGGAACGTCTCTTAACACTTATGTATATAACAGACTCCAGAGTCTAAAGAGACTATCCGCCGACCGGGGGAATTTTATCCACGTCCCAGAAAAATCTGCGTTGGAGCGTAGGCAGTTGGAGGAGATTAAACGGGACTATATGCTGGAGAATGGCGTGGAACCGTCGCTCTCTATGTTGGCAGATAAGAGTGGTTTTCCTTTAGCAAAAGTAGGGAGACTAATGTCTATATTTGGTACCACCTCTACGAGTGTTACAAGAGGAGAGCACGGAGACTCTTTGGAAGCTAAAAAACGCACAGCAAATGAGCTTTACATTGATACGTTTTATAATGAGCTGTCCGAGATTGATAAAAAGATATATGAATGGTCGACGGGATACAGAGGCTCTCCAAAATTAGACCGAGCTACGATGGCCAGTCGTCTAGGTATATCTGAAGCCGCCATATCACAACATGCACATAAAATAGACAAGCAAGCTGCCAAATTTAATGACGAACTAACTCGAACGATATACGGTGGTAATGATGCAGAGTATTGAAGTACTTAGCGGTATAGTAAAAAAGTACGACGATTACTTTACATTGCTGAGCCAAGGAGAACCTGAAGATCCGAAGTTACCCGAGCTTACAGCAGAATCTGTAGCCGAAATTATTATGGTATCCGTCGATGACCAGCTATCCGCCGAAGAACTTAATGAACTATTGGATGGGGCAAAGATAGGATTCACAGTAATTAAGTTCAATAAAACGGGTACACCTAAATGGTGCACAGGATATAAATTAACGGGAACTAAGTACTATCCGGAACAAGAGAATGGCTAAAAAAGACTTAAATTACTTAGAGACTCCTGTTAATCATAAGCTTAGACTGAATCCCTATGCGGATACACCTGAAATACTAAAGCGCGGAATAACGCTCATGTTATTTAGTAAGGATCCGGATATTCGTAATTTTAATGGTACCAGCGTAGTGAATGCCTTTGCGACTATCCCCCAGTCAGGTTTTGATGGAATTAGTTTTTATTTGGCACTTGCGGCTAAGCGAATACAGGCAATACTTTCCGAAATATATCCCAACATCCAACAGGTGTTTTTTGACCTAGCAGACAACTCTCCGACGCTAGCTGTCAGATTGAATATAAAACTAAATAATGGTAATACACTAACGGCGGTTGTCTATGAATGATGTCTCTACACTTCTATATCAATTTTTAAAGGCTAAATTTGGCGACCTAGACTGGGAAAACGGTTCAGTGCTGCGAGAGCTAGTAGCAGA
>Ga0310690_10007755_pt1 | contig 13759 bp, 10 predicted proteins | sample AusTroGonzalo_MG_2_FD_207661 | JGI IMG/M metagenome (GOLD analysis project Ga0310690, IMG submission 207661) | Bovine rumen microbial communities from tropical cattle in Woodstock, Queensland, Australia - Gonzalo_04 (v2) (version 2) | ecosystem: Host-associated > Mammals > Digestive system >... | reverse complement strand
TATCCCTGCGCCTATTCGGTCACCTTCAACGTGGCAAACGGCAAGCTGAACGCCATTCTCAATCAGCGTTCGCAGGATTTTCTCACCGCCAATAACTGGAACGTCGTGCAATATGCGCTCCTTGTGCATATGTTCGCACAGGTGAGCGGGCTGGAACCGGGCGAGTTCGTGCACGTGATCGCGGACGCGCACATCTATGACCGCCACATCGACATGATCAAGGAAGTGATTGCAAAAGAGCCGCTCCCCGCACCTCGCCTCGTGATGGATAAGTCCATCACAAACTTTTACGACTTTACGGTGGACAGCTTCTCTCTTGAAAATTACGAGTATCACAAACTCGGCAAAAAAATTCCGGTGGCAGTATAATGAACGCGATCGCAGCCGTAAACAGACAAGGATATATCGGCAAGCAAGGCGAGCTTCTCTACTCCATTCGGGAAGATATGGCGTACTTTGTGGCGACCACACGCGGCAAAGCGGTGGTGATGGGGCGCAAAACGCTCCTTTCGCTCCCCGGCGGAAAAGGACTGAAAAACAGACGCAACTTTGTGATCTCCCGCACGATGACAGAAGAGGAAGCCGCAGAGCGCGGCGTGACCGTCGTGCGCACGCCAGAGGCGCTCATCGCCCTTTTGCAAGCGGAGAATATCGATACCGACGACGTATTCGTGATAGGCGGAGGGGAAGTGTACGCTCTTCTCATGCCCTATTGCGACAAACTCTATATCACCCGCGTGGAAGACGACCAAACGGGAGACGTGCGTTTCCCCGACATTCCGAGCGATTTTGCCCTCGCCAAGGGAGAAAAAAAGCGCTCGGACGGCTATGAATACAGTTTTGACCTTTATGTCAGACAGCGTTAGCGGGCGCGCCTACGCCAAAATCAACCTTGCGCTCCGCATCACGGGGCTGATAGGCGATAAACACGCGATAGAATCCTTGCAACAATCTATCGACCTTTACGATGAGATCACCTTGACGACACGCAAGGACGGCGCCGTGACAAGCGACTTTTCGGGGGATAATTCCCTCGTGGTGCTCTCCGCGCTCCAACGTGCGTTTGGACTTGGCGGCATGCACCTTTCCGTCAAAAAGCATATCCCCATCGGAGGCGGACTGGGCGGCAGCAGTGCGGACGCGGCGGCAGCGGCAAAGGCGGCGGCGGAGCTCTTCGGACTGGATAAAACAAAAGTTTTTGCCGCAGTGAAAGACCTTTTCGGCGATATCGCCTTTCAAATGACGATGGGCACCGCTCTAACTTCGGGCACGGGGTCCGACGTGACACCCCTCGCCCCTCTGCCGCGCTATCACGTGCTCCTTGTCTTCCCCACGGCGGGCGTTTCCACCAAAGAGGCATACGCCCTCTCGGACAGCTATCCTCACGCAGTCACCGACGTGCAAAAGGTGTATCGTGCCCTTGCGGCGGGCGACTCGGCGCAAGAGCATTACGTCAACGACCTCATTCCCGCGGCGGAAAAGCTGAACGGCGAGATAGCCCCTCTGCTTGCGGCAATGCAAGATCCCGCCTCGCTCCTCACGGGTATGTCAGGGAGCGGAAGCACCCTCTTTGCCCTGTATAAAAACAAAGAATCGGCAGAGAAAAAAGCTCGGGAGATTGCCCTCCCCACCCTTGTGACCACCACTTTTTCACCCCTCGACCTGCGAAAGTAGAGAAAATCGCTTTATTTCGGCGGAGCTTCTCTATATAATATAAATACGCAATAATTTACTTGGGAGACCTATCATGCAAAAGCAAGAGCAATTTGTAAAAGAAATCACCGATATGAACGTGGACTTTGCGCGTTGGTACACCGACGTGATCCTCAAGACCGAACTCGTGGACTACGGTCCAGTAAAGGGCACGATGATCATTCGCCCCTACGCCTACGCCATTTGGGAAAACATTCAGGCGGAGCTCAACACCCGCTTTAAGAAGACGGGGCATAAGAACGCTTACTTCCCCATGTTCATTCCCTATAGCTACCTTGTAAAAGAGGCGGAGCACGTGGAAGGATTTGCGCCCGAAGTTGCGCTCGTCACCCACGTGGGCAATGAGGAGCTCCCCGAAAAACTCGTGGTGCGTCCCACCTCCGAGACCATCATCTGCGACAGCTATTCCAAGTGGGTAAAGAGTTGGCGCGACCTGCCCATCCTCATCAACCAATGGGCAAACGTCGTCCGTTGGGAAAAGACCACTCGCCCCTTCCTCCGCACGTCGGAGTTCTTGTGGCAGGAAGGTCACACCGTGCACGAGACCCCCGAAGAGGCGCAGGAAGAGACCTTGAAGATGCTTGAAGTGTACCGCGAATTTGCGGAGAACGTGCTTGCCATTCCCGTGCTTGTGGGCAGAAAGTCCGAGAAAGAGAAGTTTGCGGGCGCGCAAGCCACCTACGGCATGGAGGCGATGATGCTGGACGGCAAGAGCCTGCAAGCGGGCACAAGCCACTATTTCGGTGACAATTTCAGCCGTCCCTTCAACATTAAATTCTCGTCCAAAGAGGGCGACCTCAAATACGTGTATCAAACCAGTTGGGGCACTTCCACCCGCATGATCGGCGCGCTCATCATGGCGCACGGCGACAACCGCGGCCTCGCCCTGCCTCCCAAAGTGGCGCCCATTCAGACGATCATCATTCCCATCGCGGCGCATAAGGGCGGCGTGAATGAGAAAGCGGCGGAGATATCCTCCGCGCTCGAATCGGCAGGCGTGCGCGTGGAAGTGGATTACCGCGACCAAAGCACGGGCTGGAAATTCAACGAATGGGAAATGAAAGGCGTTCCCCTCCGCATCGAAGTGGGTCCGCGCGACATCGAGAACGGCGTCGTGACCGTGGCAAGGCGCGACGACTTCAGTAAAACGCAAATCAAAATAGAAGAGCTTGCGACGGCGATCCCCGCTCTCCTTGATGAAATTCAAAAGAATATGCTTGAAAAGGCACGCAAGTTCCGCGACGCGCACATCGTTATCTGCTCCGACATGGACGAGCTGACCGCCGCCGTGAACAGCGGCAACTTCGTCAAGGCGATGTGGTGCGGCGACCGCGCCTGCGAGGACAAAGTAAAGGAAATGACGGGTGCCTCCACCCGCGTGATGCCCTTTGACCAAACCCCCGTGGGCACCAAGTGCGTCTGCTGCGGCAAGAACCTCTTGAAAGAAGACGGCACCACCGAAGGCAAGGTCATTTATTTCGCAAAAGCGTATTGAGAGAGAATGTATGGCGGCACATATGCTTCGCTACACCATCGCCGCCAAGCAATCACGTACAATAAGTACGCTCATGCCCGTTGGCTCGGTGAGCACTCGCCTCTGCACCACTCTCCATTCTCTCTAGTTCAGGAAAACGACAAAAACGCTCGGACAACTTCGTCCGAGCGTTTTTATTTATTCTTCGATCTTACAAATAATATTTCCTATGTAGCGCCGATAAACGCAATATCTTTTGTTATATTCCGAAAACCGAATCAAAATCCCTCAAACCACGGCGTGGGGTTGCCCTCCTCGTCATAGTGCCAAAAGCTTCCGTGCGGGTAGGAAGTATAATTCGGACCTTGGAATACTTTGCTCCATTCGGGCTCCGCAGGCTCGGTCTCGCTATACAAATACACGTTATATCCGCCGATGCCTTGATACTTGGCGTCAAACTCCGCAAGCGTGTATTCAAAATAGGTTTTCATATCGTAATTCGGATTGCCGAAGATGGCATTCGTGGATTCTATCTTGCCAATGGTACCGAAGAGAGCCGTCTCTATCTTATCGCAGGAATAGAAGAGACAAGAATTGATGTACGCGATGCCCGAATGTAAACGCACGTCAAGGAGCTCGGAGCAATCCTCAAAGGCGGAATAGCCCACGTTCTCCGTGCTGCCGGGGATATCAAGCTTGGTGATGGAAGAACAACCTCGGAAAGCATAATATCCTATACTCTTCAAGCCGTCGGCAAAGATAAGGTCGGTGGTGAGCGCGGTGCAATGATAGAACGCATCACCACCTATGTACTCCAACTCATCGGGGAGGGTTATGGTGGTAAGACTTTCCAAATTGGCAAACGCATAGTTGCCGATGCCCTTCACGTTCTTAAGATCCACCGTGGTGAGCGCAGTGCAATTTTCAAAAGCGTAAGAGGCGATGAACTTTGCATTCTCGTGCACGGTGAAGGAAGTGACGGTCTTATCCTTGATGGTCATAAGGGCAAGGTAGGGATTTTCCGAATTGCCGAGATATTGACCGTTTTCGTATTCGTTATAGGTGACGTTGGTAAAGCTTTCCGAATTATACTTTCTTGCCGAAGCATCAAAGATGCCGATCGTACCGAGTTCATAGCTCAGGGCTTCGGGAAGGGAAGCGAGCTCATCGCACGATTCGAGCACGTACTTATCCAGCACGATGCTCACGCCGTTGCCATTGCCGCCGTTCATTGCCACGAAGTCCATCTTGCCGAGGTAAAGCTCCTTGAGCCCGAAATTCGCATACAGCGTATTGCCATATATGCTGCCCGCGAGCACGGTGAGTTTGGTAAGCGTCAGAGGCACATAATAATACGAACCGTCTTGGTAGGTGCGAGAGCCGCCTTCGAATGCCTCCGTGCCGAAATAGTAGGGCAAGAAATATTCTTTATCGGTGTCTTTTGCGTTCACGGTGCTTCCGATAAAGGGCAAGGTAACGCTTTCGAGCGAAGCGCACTCTTGGAAGATGCCCTTGCCGACGTAGGTTACGGTCTTCGGGAGCGCAACGTCTTTCAAGCCGCTTCCCTTAAACGCCTCATTGCCGATGGCGCGAACGCCCGTGGTCTCGTAAATCTTTTGGTCAAACACTTCCGCAACGAGCGTTTCTTCAGTTTCAAAGGTGAGGTTTTTCAGCGCGGTGGTCCCCATAAAGGCGCGATCCGCCACCGTAACGACTGAGGCGGGCACCGTAACGGAAGTCGCCGACGCATTCACGGCGAGAAGTACGATTTTGTGCTCGTCGGCACATCCGAGATAGACGCCTCCGTCCTCCTCGTAGCCGCCAAGCGCGTGGCACTTATCAAAGGCGTTGGGCTCAATGCTCGTCGCCGAGAGAGGCACTTCCACCTTGGTGAGCAAGGGGGACTCCGCAAAGGCGTACTTTCCGACCTTGATGACGTTATCCGCAAGCGTAACGCTCTTGAATCCCGAGCGGTAGAATGCGTAGTCGTAAATGCAGACGTAATCCTCGTCCACGTCGCCTACCGACACCGTAACGGTATCGCCGGTACCGACGTAATCCAGTACGAAATAGTTATTCACCGATCCGCTTCTGTTCTTATAGACGATGAAGTCGTTCACGTTCTCTATTCTCGTGCGAATGGTGGGTTCCCACGCCGCCACGTTCACAGCATATGCCGCCACGTAGCCGTTTGCCGCACTGCCCGCCACAAGGTTGGTGGTCTGTCCGCTCTGTCTGTCGTGCACTTCCACCAGCTTGTAGCAATAGCGGAATGCTTCATCGCCGATATTGGTGATGCCGCCCACGTTGGACTCCAAGACGACCTTATTGAGGTCGTAGCAACCGGCAAATACGTAAGGTTTGATGGGGCAATCCAAGGTTGCCTCACGCACGCGCTCGCCACCGATATAGAGGTTATGCGACTGCATCACGGGGTTGGAGAGAATGGTCTCAAAGTCTATTGCGCACCATTCCGCGATCGTGCCTTCGAAGCGGGTGGACTTCGCCTTAACGTATCCCGCGAAGGCATTCTTCCCGATGGCGGTCACGGTCTCGGGAATCACGATATCCGTGACTTCCTCGCCCTCTATCGTCAAGGCGCCCGCATAGGTCAAGGGGTTCGCGTCCGCATTGGCAAAGGACTTCTCCGTCCACGAGGCAATCGTGCCCTCATAGTTCACGGCAGTGAGGTTCTCCGCTCCCTTAAAGGCGTCCTCGCCGAAAGTCTTTACGCTCGCCAGAATGGTGACGGAAGTAATGGTCTTATTGTCCGCAAAGGCCTTTGCCATCACGGTAACGTTCTCGGGCAAGGTGACTTCCGCCGCCGCGCCCTCGTAGGCAAGCAGGTATTTCACGTCGTCCAGTTCGATGGTCAAGAAGCCCGCCTCGTCCTTTTGAAGAGAGCTTTCCCCCTCGTGGACGCTCATCGCGTGCAATGCGATTCTGCCGAACTCACTACTACCCGCCTCTATTGCAAGCGAGCTGTTATTCACAACTTCTATCAAGCGCTCGCAATCGTAAAAGGACTGTTGCTCGTACCCGTCCGTAAAGGTGCAATCACTGTTCACGGTAACGGAAATAAGCGACGTACAGCCTCTGAATGCTTGCCCGCCGATGGTTTGAAGGGTGCTCGGGAACACAATGGACGTAAGCGACGAGCACTCAAAGAACGCATAGGGACGAATGTTTGTCACGGCATTGCCAAGCGTGACCGAACGCAAATTCGTACACTCTTGAAAAAGCCAAGAAGCCACGTCCGTCACGGAGTTCGGAAGCACGATGCTCGTAAGCGCCGTGCAACCTCTGAACACGTCTTCCCCGATGGAAGTGATGGACTCGGGGAGCGTAATGCCCTCAAGCTTTGTGCAATCACGGAAGACTGAGTGGTCCAAAGCGGTCACTGCATTGCCAAGGTTCACCGTGTCAAGGTTCGGGCACTTAGCGAATGCGTGCGCCTTAATCTCCACGGAAGCATTCTCAATGGTGACGCTCTTCAAGTCGGGCATCTCGTAAAAGGCACTCTCATTGATTTTGGTCACACTTGCGGGAATCGTGACGGAGACGACGCTGTCAATCCCCCTAAAGCCGTAATCACTGATTTCTTTAACGGGCTTCTCCTTGAACGTCGCGGGAATCACGATGTTGGTCTCGCCGGGGCCTTGTCCGTTATAGGACGCTCTGTAATACGCGTCTTCCACGAGCGAAAACTTGAGGTCACCCAAGGTATCGGGCGACGTGTCCCCACCGAAGTTGCACGCTACCGCCACCACCGCAATCGCCGCGACGATGAGCGCAATGAGACAAAGTAAAAGCAATCTTTTTTTATTCATATTCCCTCCTTCCGAGGATGTAGCTTCCCGCCTCAATCCTTCGTACTGTCTTAATGATATTACGTTTACGTAATAATGTCAATGGGAATAAAAAAACCACTGCTTGAGAAAAAAAAGAAGGGCTCAAAAACGCTCAAAAGGAAAAGAAAAAGCGGAAGATGATATTTGCGCCGCTATGCGCGCTCCCTACTTAAAATGCACGCGAAGCTCGTCCGTTTCGCAATAATATGTCGCAAGCGCGATATTTTTCACGGTCTCCTCGTCGCCGCCCAAGCGTTCGTACAACCACAGCACGTCTTTCCCTACTTCCGAAAGCGCCTTCAATACAACTTTGCCGTCCTCCACAACGTCCTTGCTGAGCGAGGGCGGGGGCGGCGTGACGCCCACTTCCATACTCTTGGCGGGCACGGAAGAAGCGGCGGGCAAGACGGAGATATCCCCGCTCGTTTCAAAGATGCAATACGCCACCTCTCGGAGGTCAAAGTAACCCTTGGCACGACACATGGAAAGAAGATCGTTTATATCAAGCTTTGAGCGGCAGAGATTTTTATAGCATATCTTGCCGTTTTCCACCAAGATAATGGGGCGGCCGCGGATAAACTTTTTCAGAAAAGTCGCTTTGCGCGCAAAAAACGTCAATATAAGGTCGAGTACAAGATAGATCGCCATTGCAAGGAAGAAATAATAGAACGGGCGGTCAAGGTCGGTCGCCATCTCGGCGGCGATGGAGCCCAAAGAAATACCTATCACGTAATCGAGAAAAGAGAGCTGCGCAATCTGCTTTTTTCCCATAATTTTGGTGACGACAAATAGGAATAAAAAGCTGACGGCAGATGAGAAAGCAACGTGCAAGATAGGATTCATACGTGGAGTATTGACCAAGGCGATTTGCCTTAACCATCGCCGCCGCTTGACATTCCCGCCCGCAAAAGGAATATAATAAGGTATCGCAACCAAAATAAGGTGGACTATGAAATCATACGAAAAGCAAATGACCGACACATTACTCTCCTTTCTTGCCACGGACAGCGTGCAATCGGAGCCCCAAGAGGGCGCGCCTTTCGGGGCAGGCACGCGCGCGGTGCTGGATAAGTTTTTATCCCTTGCCGCCTCTTTCGGCATGCGAATAAAGGATGTAGACGGCTATTGCGGCTGGGCAGAGATAGGCGAAGGAGAACTCCTCGGCATTCCTGTGCACCTTGACACCGTGCCTTTTGGCGAAGATTGGACGCATTCCCCCCTCGGCGAAGTGGCGGAGGAAAACGGCGAAACGCGCATATTCGGCAGAGGCGCCGAGGACGACAAAGGTCCCTGCGTTGCGGTGCTCTACGCCCTAAAGGCATTATTGGACGAAGGAAAAACGCCCACCCGCCGCGTGCGCATCATTGCGGGACTGAACGAGGAGAGCGGTTGGAAGTGCATCGAACGCTATCTTGCCACCGAGGAAGTGCCTAAGATGAGTTTTTCACCCGACGCGGATTTCCCCGTCATTTTTTGTGAAAAGGGCGTTTTGCACGTAGCCGTCACAATGAAAAAGCCCGCCGAAGTGCTCTCCTTTAACGGGGGCGAGCGCGTGAATATGGTGGCAGACCGCGCCACGCTTGAAGTGACAAGGCTGTCCGACGCCGCTTTCTCCAAGTGTCTGAAAGGGGGAGTGAAAGTAAAGTTCACAGCAGATGGCTTCCGCCTCTCCGCAGAGGGCGTTTCAGCGCACGGTTCCACACCCGACAAAGGAGAAAACGCCCTGTTGAAGATCCTTTATGCGGTAAAGTCCACCAATGACTTCCTGGCCGACCTATATGACTTTTTCCATAAAACCGACGGTTCGGGCGTAGGGCTGAAACGCTCCGACGATGTGAGCGGCAACCTCACCTTGAACCTTGGCAAAGCGGAAACGACGGGGGACCAAATCACATTGTACCTTGATATTCGCTATCCTGCTACTCACAAAGAAGAGGATATCCTTTCCGCCCTGCGTAGCGCCTTGGGCGATAAAGCCACCGTCACGGTGAAAGGACGACATTTGCCCCTATACGTTTCAAAAGATTCCGAACTTGTGCGGAGTCTCACCGACGCTTATAACGAGGTGACGGGTGAAAACGCTCAGCCCATTGCCATCGGCGGCGCCACCTACGCGCGCGCCTTTCCGAACGCAGTTGCTTTCGGTCCCGTATTCCCCGGAGAAGACAGCAGAATACACCAAAAGGACGAAAGCATCTCTCTGAAAAACTTTATAAAATGCGCCGAAATCTATAAAAAAGCTCTTGAAAAACTGGCATTTTAGCCGCGTATGAACGCTTTACGCGCCGCGGTGCGCGTGCTATAATCAAGCTATGGATAACTTTATTACCGCACTCATCACGGTGGCGATCATGCTCGCCTACGCTATTCCCGGCTTTATCTTCGTGAAGACCAAGGCGATAAAACCCGATTCGATCGGGGCGTTTGCGCGCATTCTTCTCTTTGTGTGTCAGCCCGCGCTCATCATCTATTCCTTGAACGCGGCGACTTTCACGCCCGAGTACGTGCGACAACTCGGCATATTCTTTGGGCTTTGCACCGCAATGCAGATCGTCGTGATGGTGTCGCTCACGCTCATTCTGAAAAAGCGCTTTGACGACGTGCGCAACCGCATTTGCACCATTGCCTCTTCGCTTGCAAACGTGGGCTTTTTTGGCATTCCGCTCATTGAAGCGGTGCTCCCCGGCTACCCCGAAGCCATTGCCTTTTCCACCATATTCTCGGTCAGTCTGAACCTATTATCTTGGACGCTTGCCGTGGGTATCATCACTTGGGACAAAAAGCGCGTCAGCGTGCGCAATATGATCGTGAACCCCACCACCGTCTCGCTTCTCATTGCCCTGCCCCTCTTTTTCACCTCAACCAAGCTCCCCGACGTAATTGCGCCCATTATGGAGCTACTCGGCAGAATGACCACGCCGATGTGCATGCTCATTCTCGGCATGCGCCTCGCCACCGTAACGCCCAAGGACCTTTTCCTCAACCCGCGGATCTATCTTTCCACGGTGCTGAAAAACATTCTCTATCCCCTCTTATCCTTCCTCGTGGTTTATTTCATTCCGCTGCCCACCTACATTAAGGTGACTTTCTTCCTTTTGGGGTGCTGTCCGAGCGCAAGCATGGTGCTCAATATGTCCGAGCTTGTGGGCGAGGGACAGACGCACGCCGCGTGCAGTGTGCTCGTAAGCACGATCTCCTGCATCGTGACCGTGCCGCTCTTGGCGTTGATGATACCCCTGCTGTAACGACAATCCCGCATTGATAATCGGTGACTTAAACACGCGCATTGCACGGCTCAGTTAGAAAATGTGCGAATGCAGTCGGCATATAGCAACCGTCATGTTGCACCGAAGGTCCGCGTAGAGCCGATAGGCGAATAGCGAGCTTTCCGAAACATCTCCGCCTTGCAATAAATCGATTGAGATTCCTCGACACCGCACGGAATGACATATGATAGTTTTAGCACTTTCACATGATTCATTCCACACGCACAAAGCGTTCCCAACTCTCCATATCAAAAAATCCCTTCGGCAAAATGCCGAAGGGATTTTTGTTTTTACTGCATTTTAAGCGTTATTGAATGGCTGCCCACATATTGGCAACTGCGCTCTTGCCCTCGCCAAAGTCCTTCATTACGCCGCAACGATTGAGGGTAGCTTCGCTCGGGAACATCGTCTCGATGAACATCGCTCTCCAATCATCGTCTACACCCTCAAGCATTTCGTTCTCCTCGTCGGTGTATTCCTCATAGAGCGCGTCATACGCCGCCGCCACAGGGCTGATAGCGCCCGCATACTCGCTATTGGCGATGGCGGTATCTTTGAGGCAAAGGAACTTTAAGAACCAATTCGCCGCCTCTACGTTCACCGCGTATTTGCTGATGACAAACGCGTCGATATACACGTTGCCGCCCTCGTCGGGCACGACGTACCACAGATTGCGGTTGCCTTCCTGCTCCTCACCGTTCGCGTCCTCATAATCATTCATCACGTAGCCTGCGTCGCACGACCACATCAAAGCGACCGCCACATTGCTGCTACCCGCCGCCATCTCAAATTTGACGTTATCCACGTCCCATTCCGCGCCGCCGTTCTTCACGGAAAGGAGAGCGTTTTTCGCCGCTTGGACGGTAGCCGCGCTCGTATCCTCAAAGATGCTCTGCACCTTAGTCTTTTGCGCCGCACCCGACAAATTTTTGACTTTGCTATCCGCAGTCAAGTTGTCGTTATAGAGGCAAGCCGCCGCGTAAGCGTCACGCATGGAGTCTTTCACCGAACGGTGCCCCGCGTACTCCGCGCCGAAAAGGGCTGCCCAACTGGTGATCTCCTGACCGTTCGTCTTGGTCTTATCATACACCAAACCGAGCGTGCCGTACATATAGGGCACAGCGTATTCAAGCGTGGGGTCAAAGGCTTTTGTGGTCTCGATGTACTGCGCCTTAAAAAGTCCGCTTGCGCTCACGTCTATCACTTCTTTATTCACCTTTTGCACGAGCCCTTTTTGAATGAGATACTCGATCATATAATCGCTCGGGCAAAGAAGGTCATAGTCCGCTTTATTCTCTTCCACGGCGTGTTGCACGTTCTCCACGGTGTCAAAAGTCTCGATCTCCACCTTGACTTTGTTGCCCGTCTCCTCGAAGTACCAGTTCTCAAAGGTCTCGAAAAGTTCCTCGTCGATATACTCGCCCGGCATATAGAGCTTCAAAATCTCCTCGCGCGGCGTGCAACCGAAAATCGCCACGGACAAAGCCGCAACCATCACGATGACCAATAAAACGCTGACTATTCTTTTCATTTTGTTTCTCCTTTGTTTAGTTTGCAGTATTTAGAAGGCGTTATGCCTTTTTTGCCATTTTTTTCGCTTTCTTATTCTTCACGATATTATACACGATGAGCGCGGTGAGCACCACCACAAAGATGATGGTGGAGAGTGCGCGTATCTCAATGGGAATGCCCTTTTTGCGAATGCCCGAATAGATATAGGTGGAAATCGTATCGATATTCGCGCCGAAAGAATTGATATTGGTGACCACAAAGTCGTCCAGAGACAGCGTGAACGCCAAGGCGAAGCCCGACACCATCGCCCCCGCAAGTTGCGGCAACATCACGGTGAAGAGACTCTTCATCGGTCCCGCTCCGAGGTCCATACTCGCTTCCAAAAGGTTGGGGTTGAGCTGTTGCAAGCGCGGCGTGACCGTGAGGATCACATACGGCGTGGTGATGACGGTGTGCGTGATGATGAGCCACCAAAGGCTGAAGTTCACGGGCACTTTGACGGTGTCACGCAGGAAAATCATCAAAAGGAAGAAGCCCATTGCCGTCACGATCTCCGCATTCACAACGGTGATCTGCGATGCGGTATCCACCGCCGAACGCAATTTGCGGCGCATATAGTGAATGCCCACCGACGCCGTGGTGCCGAGAATGGTGGCGAGCGCGGCGGAGGTCAACCCGATAATGAGCGTATTTTTTAAGGCGGAGAGCATCTTGGTATTCTCAAACAGCTTGGAATAAAGGCGGAACGTAAAATCGCCAAACGATCCGCCCACCGACTGTGAGGTGGAGAAAGAATACACAATAATCATAAGAAGGGGCAGGTAGATAGCCACCAGCACCAAAAGGAGCACCGCCCAGCGAATGGCAAGATACACTTTGGAAGAAGTCTTGTTCATCACGCTTTACCTCCTTTGGGAACTTTGGCAGTGCGACGCGAGAGCGCGTTGCCCACCAGCATTACGATAAACACAATGATAAGAAGCACAAAGGAGAGTGCCGAGCCATAGCCGTAATCGCCGTACACGTTCTCAAAGAGGCTTGCGATCTTTGCGCCGATGACCGTCGTATTCATATCGCCCATCATCTTGGTAATGGCGTACGAACTGAAAATGGGCATAAACATCATGCTGATGCCGCTTATCACGCCGGGGAAGGACAAAGGAAGTGTTACCTTAAAGAAGGTTTGCACGGGATTTGCACCAAGGTCGCGGGACGCCTCGATATAGCTCTTATCCATATTCACAAGCACGGTATAGATGGGCAGAAGCATATACGGGAAAAAGTCATAGACCATACCGATGACCGCCGCCCAATAGCTCTTGCCGATGCCTATCACGGCAAGCAAGGATTGCAATGCAAAGATACGGAGCATAAAGTTTATCCACATCGGAATGATGAAAAGGAGTGCGAGGATCGCCATTTTCTTGAAGGGTTGCGACGCAAGGATAAACGCCACCGCGTACGCAATGACAAGGCAAATGGCGGTGGAAAGCGCCGCAATGCCGATGGTCTTGCCAAGCTGTGTAAGCGTTTCTTTATCCGTAAATACCTGACGGAAATTATTGAAAGTAAAACTGCCGTCCGAACCGCGGAATGCGTAGACCAACACCAAGATGAGCGGCACGATCACGAAAATCGCCGTCACAAGAAGGTACGGAAACGCAAATGCCGTCGGGCGAAAAACTTTAGCCTTCTTTGCCTTCATTCCGCCGCCTCCGCGCTATCTTCGGGCGCATACTTTTCGAGGCGGGCCTTCCCGCCGTCGATCTTCACGCCCACGCGGTCGTCCATATCCCATTCGTCCGCTGTGTCGATATAAAAGTCCTCATCGGTGTCGGTATAGACTTGCACTTGATAATAGGTGCCTTTGTAGAGGCTTTGCGTAACGGCGGCGCCGATGACGCCGTCTTCCTCGTCGTCCGTAAGCTCGATGGCGTCAAAGG
>Ga0310690_10007754_pt1 | contig 13760 bp, 7 predicted proteins | sample AusTroGonzalo_MG_2_FD_207661 | JGI IMG/M metagenome (GOLD analysis project Ga0310690, IMG submission 207661) | Bovine rumen microbial communities from tropical cattle in Woodstock, Queensland, Australia - Gonzalo_04 (v2) (version 2) | ecosystem: Host-associated > Mammals > Digestive system >... | reverse complement strand
TGAAATACGTGACCATCCAGCACTATTGTTTGCCCATGCGGCCCAGCCACCAGAATACGATAGGGTTTTCCAGTCGCTGCTCCATGTTGCACATCCAGCGTTTACGGTGAAGAAATCACCGTTAATGCCTGCCTGGAAGCTTTCAAGCGTAACCCAGTTATTACCAGTTCCGTTGTTACTTGTGTCAACAAACCTTTCGATTACAGACTGCTGCTGTCTTTCTGTATTTCTCAGGTAAATCTTGTAACTTCTGAAATTGGTTATAGGTTCGGCTATGAGGATTGAGCCACCGTATGCAGTACCAGGGACATCTTCATACAGCACGGTCTCGTCGACGCCGAGCGCACGCTTCAGGTAGTCAAGCTGGGCTTGGCTGAACGACTCAGGACCGGCTAGGGGGAGTCCCACAAGCTGTGACTCTACGCTTAGTAATTGATTGTTCTCTGGCATATTAGTTTCCTCCGCTTATGCGATGCACACCGATGACTCTTGATACTGTCCAGTTGCTGCCGGGGTCAGCCCAGCCTCCGCCCCATTGCAAAGCCTTTAGTCTTGTCATAGTAAACGATGTGCCATTTACCTTGCCACAGATGAACTTTGCGTATCCGTTGTTGGTGACTACACAAGACCACATAATATCACCGCTCACACTCTGCGGGACTTCGAAAATAACAGAGAAAGGGTTTCCAGCTCCATCATCAGTGTTGCCGTAAATGGCTATGCGTTCAAAGTTCTTAACCGTTTCGCTAAGTGTCGTAGAGCTTGCGGTACTTGGGCTTGTAGACATAGGGCTGCTCAGCAAGTCAGTCTCATAGTTCTCGTCCGTGCTCACCCGCAGCGTGTTGCCGTCCGGGTTGTCGATGACGATGCCGGGACCCGCTACGATGTCCACCGGGGTCTCGACACTGATCACATCGTCAGTAATGTCGATGCCCTCTCCAGCACTGTACGTGCTTCCAGCAGCCAGTGCAGAACCATTGATTCCAGAAATAGCACTGGCCGTGTTGTATTCTAAGCTGCTGTACGGAACGTAGGACGACAGAGCCGAGCTGTCGGCCTTGCTCGACACTGCCGAGTCAACATAGGCACTGCCCACAAAGCCGCTTTCGTTCGCAGTCGTGTAGAAACCGCTCAAGGCACTTTCATCGGCCTTGCTGGACACCGCCGACTCGGCGTAGCTGGAAGCGATGGCGGACACCGTGGCGGAATCAACTCCGCCAGCGTTGGCAGACAAGGCACGGATGCTGGACATGATGCCGGTTCCGGTCGTGTCAGCCGTGCCGCTGTACATCGTGATCTCGCCGTCCTTGGTCACAACCATCAGGTCGTGGCGTGCATTGGGTGACGTGCCGTCACCGAGCACGAAGGCGGCACCAGTCGATCCAGAGCCGTCGCCGGACAAGTTGTTCTGACCCAAAACCGTTGAACTGTTTATAGCAGATACAAAAACACCTCTAGCGAAAGAATTACTTGACGCTGTGACACCGTAACCCTGAGCCATCGATGTCCACGTGGCGGAAACCGATTGTCCTTGAGCTAACGACAAATCAACCGCACTAACATTTGTACCATTCGCAAAAGAGCGGTTTAATGCAGATATATTTCCACCGACTGCCAAGCCGTTGTTGTCTGCTGTGGCGTAATAGCCATTTGCTATAGAGTTTTCACGAGACGAAACACTATAGCCATTTGCTATAGAAGACCCCTTACCGACAACAGAAGTGCCAAAAGCAACGCCGTATTCTGCGGAAGCCATGTACCCAAATGCAAAGCCTCCATTTCCGGCAGACGCATCATGACCTTGTACAAACGCAAGGCCGTAATCCCCACTAGCAGCCGTTAAGTCGTGACCTAAAGCCACTGACATATCACTTTTCAAGACACATGATTCCGTGCTAGGTAATGCTACAATGTAGTCTCCACTAGGAGTGTACTTAAACCCACTGACGTACATGGAAAGACCGTTTTCGTCAGATTGAGCATCTACCCTAGTGATGATAGCAGTGTCGCTCGAAATGGTGCAAGACGTTGCCGTAAGGGGAACAACTCCTACTAAATTGTAGTCGTTGTCATAAGCCGTCGCACTCATGTTGTTAGACGTGTGGTTCGGCACAAGGTACACCTTATTTATACCTAGACTATAGCTAAACGAACGACCTTCTATTCTTTCCGAACCCATGGACATCCATTCGTTGGCTTGCAAGGTGTTCTCATCAGCACTTCTTGTCATTACAGCCGATGGACGACCGACGATATCGGTACTGTTTATGGACGTGACATGACCATCAAGTGAACCGATGGCGGTAACCAATCCACCACCACCGCCTCCGCCACCAGCGATGGCAGAGCCGTTTATAGCACTGATCTTGTCTTCTGCGTCGTAGCTGTAGGTCGGCAGAGCCGATGCGTGGGCGAGCGGAACAGTGTAGCCACAGATGGCCGACGCACTCAAGGCATAATATGAGAAGACCCTAGCAGACACGGCTGCCGTGCTTGTTACATTGTACTGTCCAGTATAGACGTAATTGTCTGGATCCAATGCCAGACTAATACTGCCAGCGTCGATGTTGTACCCGTTACTGTCCAATGCCGTGATGTATGTCGTACTATTATTAGGAAGGCGGACGATGACAGAGCGGCTGACAGAATCCGGTTCGAAGTTGACAAACGCCGTCTGGTATGCGGTAGCTGATGCCGTGTCGCTTACACTTGTCGTAAGTGCAGAGTCGGTAGCCATGAGCGGTGTTCCGCTTATGCTAGTAATAAAGTTGTCGGAAGAGCCTATCGAAGACCGCATCACGACGTTGGCAGACTGCACATAATTAAGCGGGTTTGAGTATCTTGGGTAGTAATTGCCGGACACAGACGACACCGCAGACTTGGCATAAGCTTCAGCTATGGCGGAAACGCTGGTGTCTTTTTCGACGTATATCGGCAGCTCGTTAACTCCAGATACAGACGATTCACCTCCGATAGCAGTGTTCACGTAGGACGCCGAGCCGTACGCCGTTCCTATTCTAGCCGTGCCGTTGTAGACAGGATCTACCCTATTCGTGAAGAATATTAGGGGGGGTTGGATATAGAAAGGCGTACCATCTGGCCAGCTTGATCCGTAATGTTGTAATCCAGCAGCCGAGACACGTGCAGAACCTGTCTGGTCATATCCAATGGTTCCAGTCTGCACACTGACAAGGAATCCGCAGAACGCCGTGTCCGATGGAGACCATACCCACGGTTGAATCCCGGAAGCCGAAGCCTTGACAATCATTGCAGACATTGTTGCCGAGTCATATACGAAATTTGAGTCCATTCCGGTCATGAACACGTCGAAGCTGGACAAGCTGCTCATGTCGTACTGCCCCATACCGTATTCAGGGTCGTTGATAGCGAGCAAGTTGCTAGACATATAACTGCCAGTCGTGCCAGCTGGCTGGTACAGTTCGTACGTTGAGGTAGACTCGGATACGGCGTATTGCAAACTAGTTACTACCTGTTCGCCTCCACCGCCCTGTCCAGCCAGGGCCGAGCCATTGATGGCGGAAATCTTGTCGTCGTCGTAGCTGAAGGTCAGCTCGTCTTGCTTGGAGCTTGCCGCACTCTCTGCGTAGGAAGAGGCAATGGCAGAAACCGCTGCACTGTCCGGCAACGAACTGATAAGGCGGCCTGTACCGTCATACCAAGCCGAATTAGCTAGGGATGCGTTGGCTGCATTTCCTGCACGAGATGCGCTGAGCGGGTTATCGTTAACCGACGTCACGTATGCAGTTCCAGCGTAGAGCTGGGTGCCAGTTGCAGACACGACCTGGTAAGCCGATGCAATGGCGGACACGTCCGCAGAGTTGGTCGGTGCGAACCCGGCAGATGCCGCGCTGATTAGGTTACCTGAAATTCCAGTTAATACTTTAGCCATAAATCCCTCTAAACTTCAACCCATCCCAGAGCTGATTCCTGAATGTAGTCGCCAGACGGCTGGTAGGCGGTCATGCCAGCGGTTGTCTGGTATGGAGTCAAGTCCACTCCAGTTATGAACCCGGACTCGTTCGCGGTAGTGTAATACCCAGACATGCCAGCAGTGGTCTGGAAGTCCGAGCTAGCACTTGCATCAAGCTTCGAGCTAAGAGAACTGTTGTATGCATAGTCTCCAGAGACCTGGTAACCGCTCATGTCGGCGGTCAGCTGGTATGCAGACATGCCAGCCGTGGTCTGGTACGGAGTCAAGTCCACGCCAGAGATAAATCCGCTCGGGTTAGCCGTGCTGTAGAAGTCCGAACTTGCACTTGCATCTAGCTTGTCTGCAAGAGAACTGTTGTACGCATAGTCACCGCTCAACTGGTAGGCAGACATGTCAGCCGTCAGCTGGAACTGTGCCGAATCGTAGGCAGTGGTGTCCAGCTTGCCGCTGACGGCACTATCGACGTATGATTCCGTCGCGAGACCAGCGAGTGACTGATGGGCGGTCAGGAACCCAGAAGGGTTACCCGTCATCGGATAGAATTCCGACGATGCGGACTGATCCATCTTGCCGCTTACCGCCGAGGCTACGTCACTTGTAGTCGCCAGGTCATCCGGCAGGGCGGTGATGAACTGCGAACTGGCTGTCACGTCCAGCTTCGCTGATAACTCCCCACTGACCCACGATTCGGTGGCGTATGCACTCATCGCACTAGTCGGTTGATAGCTGGACAGGGACGACGCATCCGCCTTGCTTGACATATTGAGCCAAGCAGTGTTAACCCCAATGACAGCAGAGTCACCGCTGACATAGCCCGTCATGGTTTCATCGACCGCCAACGTGCGGTGATCTACTGAAATGGTGTCCTCAACGTTGTCCACGATGACCGGGTTGATGCCGGTGTATTCGTGTCCCTTGATGGCACTACCAGATATTCCGGTAATCTTAGACCCGTCGCCTTCCAGACCGCTGAACGGCACGTAGGCGGACATGTCGTCTGCCGATACGTAGTGACCGCTCGGCTGGAACATGCCAGAAGCACTCTGCTCGATGTACTGCCCGGTCAAGCCGGACACAGTCGAGCTGATGCTCGAAATGTTGTTGGTAACCTCTTCCAAGGCACTGTGGACTTCATCGCAGCACTGCTCGAAGGCAGACTGGTCAGCCTTGGAGCTGATGGAGCTGAAATATCCAGACCATGCGGAGATAGAGCTTACGGCGGACTCGGCGTAGCTGGAGGCAATCGCAGACACACGAGCCGGGTCGGTGGTAGCAATGGCAGAGCCACTGATGCCGGTAATATGGCTGTAACCGTCGTATTCCAAGGCACTGTAGCCAATCTTTCCAGACAAGTTATAGTCGAACGTCTCCTGCACCCACTGCTTCGTGGCACAGGTGTCCGGCACGGCGTTGATCCCGCTGTAGATACGGTGGACTTGCATTTCCACGTCCACCTGGCTGAACACGCCGACGTTCTCAAGGTTGAGGTACAGATAGCCGTCTTCCGGAGCCTTGAAGTCGTACGAAAATTCACAGACAACCGAGTCGTGCAAGGAATTGTCTATGTCAAAGTTCCTACGGACAACCGTGTCTTCGCCGAACTTGAGGTTCGCAGACAAGGTCTCGTAGTTTATCCCTGTTCCAGTCGGCACGACCTTGATCGTGACCGTGCCGTGGTAGAACTTGTCCTTGCCGACGTGCAGACCCTGTCCAGCAGCGGTCTCCATGGTTCCTTCCACGTACGTCGGGAAAATGTCGCCGTTCGCCACGTCTTCGTCAACGCACTTGACCCATTCGAGGAACTCGTCACTGTCAGCCGGTGCTATGCCGATGTCGTAGGTTCGCTGGGAGCCGACAACGCTCTCGTCCACGCTGATGGAGCCGTCAGTGGAGACGACCCTGGTCGTTGAAATACCGGCACCCGAGTTGCCGGTGCACCAGACCGGCTCGGCAGTCCACAAGAGCATGCCGTTCGCGTCGTAGACCTCGACACGGTAAGCCTTGGACTTGTCCACGATAGCCGTGAAGCGACCATTGTCGTCCACGACAATCCTCTGCGGATTCCGCGTGCCGTTGAAGTCGGAATATGTTACAGCCGGGTCGTCCGTGCCAGCCAAGAAGACAAGGACGTAGCCATCCGTAAGGTTGGCTCCGTTCTTAGCCTGAAGCTGGGTGGTGTCCGGATAAAGTCTTGCGTATTCAATGGCCATGTCTTTTGCCTCACCAATAACTAAGCTGTGACGCTAGGGAAGTAGGTGAACCCGGCGTCGTACGTCTGGAGCGTGTTCGTGCCGTCGCCCATGTAGAGGTTGACGATGAACTTGTTGTTAAGGTCCTCGTCGTTCCAGTCCGACGGCGACATCGCACAGCGGTAGCCGTACTCCTGTCTGCGTATCGTGTTGCCCACGTAGGCAGGGAACAGGATGGCGTCGTAGGCGAAGGACGTGACGCCCTCTTCCGTGAACTGGCGTCCGGTCGGGTTCTGTCCGTTGTTGACGCTGTTCGCCGAGCCGTCGCTGACCCAGGTGTACGGAACCCACACGTACAAGGTCGTGTAGAACACACGCCACTTGAGCTCGGAAACAACTTCCTCGTAAGTGCCAGTCCAGTGTCCGGTATTCTCGACCACGCCCGGATTCATCAGCGGGCAGTTGCCACTGTTGCCGTGGTATTCCCAAGGACCGAGCGAATGGGTCACGCCGAGCGTGGAACCGCTGTACATATAGACGTCGCCGGAGTAGGGGAAGTACATCAGCATCTTGATGCCGTGGCGGTCAGTCGTGTCGAAGCGGTTGTCCGTAATCTTCAGCGTCTGGAAGAAGACCTTGCCGTGCAAGTCGTAGTGGCGGTGGTCGTCGTCCCACCACATGGTAATCCACAACCGGAAATCACCCACGAAGCTGTTGTTTTCGAACGTGGCGTCGTAGTAGTAATTGTCGTCAGCCGACTTGGACGGGTAAAGGTCTATCTTGTTCGAACTGGTACAGCCGTACATCTGGATGAAATTGACCTTCCAGCTGTGCGTGCCGGTGATGAACACGTTGCGGAACACGACCTGGTTGTTCTTGGCGTAGGTGTCAGCGTGGGCGTCGCTCAGCATGACCCCACCGTTCCATGTTCCTCCGTAGACAGTGATGGACGTATCGACCGGGTCGACCGGGGTGAGGAACGTGACCTGGGAGTCGCGTGCGTTGACAGAGCTGATACCGACATGGTTATGCAATACCCTCACGTCGCTGTCGACAACGCTGAGAGCTCCGGCAGTGTCGTGGTACCAGAAGATGTCAGCCGTGATGCCTTCTAGAGTAAGGCTGCTGTCCACGACAGTAATCTGCCCGATCTTGCCGTTGCGGAAGCTGTTGAAGGACTTGGAGTCCACACGTGCTCCGGAGATTGTCCTGCCCTGCAAGTCGATGTCGTACTGGTTCCAGACGGAGCTGGCGATTCGTTCACGACGCTCGTACATGACCGACATCCATCGGTTGGCGTTCTCGAAGTTGGCAAGCTCAGGTGCAAAGTCGAACTGAAGGCGGTGACCGGCAGAGATAAGGCCCGGATTGACGCTTCCGGTGTGGGTGAGCATGCGGTCGCCGAACTTGTAGCCGTCCACCTTGACACAGTCCACGTCGGCGTCGAAGAAGCCGTCCGGGACTTCCGTGGTGTCGTACAGAACGAAGTATGAGCCGTTCACGAACTGGGTTACCCACGTCTTGTGTCCCTCCACCGTCTTGTTGCCAAGGTTTACATAGGTGTAGAGCTTGGTGTCGGTGAAGTAGTTCTGGTTGTCGGACACCAAGAAGTCGGCTCCGCAGTGCCAGAAGTCGTCCACCGTCGGATACCACCAGGAGTGGGCGGTGCATCCGCCGTTGCTGAACTTGATGTTGCCGAAACCGCGTGCAAGGCTGTTGCGTCCGGACACGATGACGTCGCACGGCACCGCGATGGAGCCGGTGAAGTACACGTTACGGTCGAGCAATAGACCCTTGGTGCAGACAAAGTCAGTCTGTAGGTCGTAACTGCCCGGTTCCAGCTCGATATACGGCGGAGTGACGATGTTCATGGAGCCGATACGCTGTGCGTAGTTGAAAAGGGCGTTGACGTTGGTCACGTCGCCGTCAATCACGCCGTAGACGCTCGACTTGAGGGCAAAACCGTCCCAGATGAGCAACCAGCGACCCGTCGGGGACACGTCAGAGCCGACAACCACGCCTCCGTCGGCGTTGTCGATGGCTTCCGGGTCCCAGACGTACTGTCTGCGTGGGTATTGAGTTACCGTGACGCACTTGTCCGACACGGAAGGGTCGAGATTCATCAGTTCTTCGATGTCCGCGACCTCTGTGCGGTTAATCTGGTCAAGCGGTGCGTCAATACCGAACTCGAAAAGGTCAAAATCTGCGTAAGTCCCGTCGCCGTTGTAGGACTCGACCTTGACATCGTACACGCCGAGCTGCAAGAACAGCGTGGCGGTGAGGCGTCCGGCCTCGTCGAGCAAGACCGGGTTCTGCGCGGCGACATATTCGGTGCCTTCGAGCGTGAAGACGTCCGCAAGGTCATTGGAATCGTGGTTGTAGAACGTGACACGACCGGAAACGAGCGGTTTCGCGGTGTCGTCAAGGAAAGTTCTGTCACTAAATGCTTCGTACATCATTATTCAGCGTCCTCCGAAGGCTTCTGCATAGCCTGTTGACGTGCCTTTGCCGCCGCAGATGCCACGGCGATGCGGTCAAGTGCGGACTTCTTGTCCAGTTCCATGCGGTTCTTGGCGTCCTGCAACGCCAGCTTCTGCTTCTCGCCGTCCAGCTTCATGGCCAAGGACATCGCATCGGCTTCCAGACGGTTGGATTCGCGTTCAGCCTCGATTGCAGCCTTGTCGGCATCGGCTCCGGACGAGAGCTGAGCCTTCAAAATCTCGTCTTCCATGTCGTACTGGTGCTGTAGCTGGAGCTTCGTGATTTCAAGCTCACGCTGTTCCTTCTGGTCACGCAGCATCTGTTCGTATTCCTTTATCTTCAAGTCCATCTGCTGCATCATCTGCTGGTCCTGGTCAATCTTCTGCTTCATCAGCATGACCGTGTTCTGCATTTCTAGTTCCATCTGTGTTGGGGCCGGAAGGCTGTGCAGCTGTGCATACAGCTTTGCCATGGTCGGATTGTCCGGATAAGTCTGGATGAGGGCGTCGATAAGGGCTGGCTTCTGGTTCGGCTCTGCAACTTGCATGAGCTGGACAATCTCGGCACGAGCCTGTTTCAAGCCCATCCACTCGATAGGACCCTGGGCTATGCTTATCTGGCCTTCGATGCCGACCATCTTCGCCACCATGTCGCCAAGAGCCTTGAAACTGGCCTGTAGGTGAACCATGTAGTGGCGGATGTTGGTAGAATAGGCTTCCGCAGCGTAGGACACTTCCGTAGCCGTCTTCATCGTGTTCTGGTCGATAAGACCGTGGGCATCCACGCCGGTCACGCTTCCCATCACGGACAACAGATTGCCGACAATTCCGCCGAGGTCTTCGAACTGCACCTTGGCATCGAAACGCTGCGGAGGGTCAAGCACGTCCTTCTGGTCTGCGGACTTGCGGTTGTACGGAAGAATCGGGTTATTTCCTGTTCCGGCATCCTTATAATACTTATCGAGCCCCTTGAATGCCTCGACGGTTCCCATCCACTGCGGCTTCGGAGACAAACTAAGACGTTCTGCAAGCTGAGTGACGGACAAGTTAACCAGCTTCTGGATAGACCTTGCCTTGGCCACCATGCCTCCCCAGTGCATGTCCCCTTCGTTGTCGAACCAGCGTTCGCCATAGACAGGCACGACTGGGACACGGTCGAGTGGCAACACACCGCCGTCGATGGCGTTGTTGTTTACAAGCGTATACACGTGGCATCCGTCCTCTTCCAGCACAAAGTAAGTGACGATGGGAACCATGTCCTTGCGTGCCGGGACGATGTTCTGCTCGCGGTCGTCCGGAACCCATTCCGGGCCGTAGTTCAGCTCGACCCACCGCTTACCACGGTAGTCAATCAGGGCTGCCTCGACCATGTCGGCACCGTCCAGCTCCGTGCTGTCAGGGTCAAGCAGGACACGGTCAAGGTCGTTGATGGCGTACACGCACGGCACGCCGTCCTTGTCCGAGCCCATCGCCATGACACCCAGACCGAGCCCTGCCGAGTTCTTGAGGGCTTCCGAGCCACAGCTGGAGTTGCTTCCACGCTTGAGGAGTGCGTCAAGGAGCTTGTCGTCGTCCGGCTCGCCCTTGTACCACATGAACGGATAGGCTGAGTACTGGTTCACGACGCTGTTGACGCTGTTGGAAATGACGTTGAGGATCATGCGGTTTCGCTTGTCCGAGACATGGCGACCGTCCGCCTTTGTCCACTGGGTTTCGCCGTTGAGGAAGTCGCGGTCAGTCCGCATCTTCTCGTAGTTGTCGGCGAACTTGCGTCTGGAGCGGTCGCGGAAGTCGCGGAACTTCGCGACGATAGAGTCTGAGTCGAACGGGTCGACGTAATCTTTGGAAATGTCTAACATATCTGCCATATAAACTATGTCCTTTATTCGACTTCAAACGTCGGACGGTAAAGTTCTGTTCCACGGAGGATATCCGAGCCACGGAGGAGATACCAGTTACGGAAAGCCGGGGTGTTGCCCTTGCCCATTCCCTTGAGGACGTCCGGATTGTCCACGACCATCTTCATGAACTTCTTATCGTCAGCCGTGGCATCCTTCGGTAGGTTGTCCAACACCGACTTGGCAATGTCCTTCCTGTACTGGCGTTCGACAGGCTCTACGTTTTCCTTTCGCATATTCTGGAAGACCTTCTGCAAGTCCGTACCTGGAGCCACGCTCTGGATGAGGTTTGAAATACCGCCGAGCACAGGCGTAGCGTCACGCTTGGAGCCGTACTTGTTCACTACCCAGCTCTCAGCCATGTTACGACCGATGTCGAGAGCCTTGGCTGCACCTGGATGGGACATCTGTAGCTTTGCCATCCAGTCGGCATCAGCCAGTTGCTTGGAGAAGTCAAGAATGTCCTTTGCCTCGCCAGACTTGAGCAGTTCCGGTATTGACTTACCGGTTTCGGAAGACCGCTTCTGGAGCAGTCCAGCCTCGATATAGTCCTGAGCGTTGTTGGTCTTGGCAAACTTCTTTTCTGCCTCAATCTGGGCTTGTTGCACCTTCGAAATTTTCTTGAGGTCGTCGATAGCCTTTTCCGTCTGCTGTCTTCCAAGCTGTGACTTGCTCTGGTATTCAGTCAGAATCTTGTCCAAAAGCTCCGGGTCAGTGTTTTCGATGTTTTTCTCGACCATGTCCACGACTTCGTCCAGCTTCTGCTGCCCTTGTTCCTGCAAGTCAAGCCCTTGTTTTGCACGCTTGTTTGCGTCGACATAGGCTTCAGCAGTCTCTTCGCCCACTTTCGCCCCGGACTTAGACTTGACAGTAGCATCGTAATTAAAATCCTTTACAGCTTGTACGTCAGCCTTGCTGGGCTTGACCCACTCACCGCTCTTGCGGAGGTTAGTGAGAGCTTCCTGTGTAGCACCAGACAGACCCTTTCCTTCAGCACCGGCTACCTTGTCCGCAGCGAACTTGCCCAGCCGACCCACGGTGCGGTTGAACACAAGCGGTGCACCCACGTTTGTAGCCCAGCCGAGCAGTGCGTCGGTCTCGTTATAGACGGAACGGTCTAGGTTTTCGGACGGGCTGTACACACCAGCATCCACGGCTTCCATAGTGTGAGGAACAATGGCGGCGGTTCCGATACCCGTCAGAGCCTTTGCCACACGACCAGCCCTTGCAATCTTAGGAATGGCAGTAACCATGCCGAACGGAGCCAGCATGAGCGCATTTTCCAATACGTCAAGAGCAATGTCCTTTCCACCGACATCCTTTCCAGCCTTGCGTGCCTCAGTTGTACGCGGCAAAAACAGAGTGCCGAGCACGCTCTCAGCCGTACCCATAGGCTTGACAGCGGACTGCTTGTCCGCATAGGCTTGCTTCATTACCTTGTCGGCATTGCGGTAAGCTCCAGGGCCGTACTTTACAGACAAGCGACCAGCGGCCTGGTTGTCAATGTTTCCACTGTTCCAGTCTTCGATGAACTGGTTTACTGCTGTGCTGTCAGCCTTCTGGCCTGGTGCGACAGTGCTGAGGATGTCCTTTACAGAATAGACATTCTTCGGCTTGGCAGACAAGTTCAGCAAGTGTTCCAGGTCTTTCGGGCTAGACCACATCCTTGCGTCATAGAGCTGGTTGGCATAGGAAGCCAACTGTTGCTCCTTTGTACCACGAGGCGTCTCTCCATGCTGTGCAAGCCAGAGGATCTGCTCGTCGGTAAAATCCTTCTTGAATTCTTCGTACGTCATTAGTAGCTCCCGTTAGCCATTGCATCCGAAAGAGACTTGGCCGCCGCCTTAGCAGCATCAGCCTTTGACTTGCTGGCTGCCCTCTTGCCCTTCGCACCGGAGATGGCGTTCTTCCAGGCATCCCAGCCGAGACGGCTACGTCCGCCCTTGCCGACAAGCTCGTTGAAACGGCTTTCGTACAACGGAATCAATGCTCCGGTAATCTTGTCGAACTGTGCCGGATTTGCCGAAGTCAGTGCGAAGATGTCGTTGGCCATCTTGTCCTCTAGTGCGTCCATCTCCTTCTGCACGGCAGAGTCGGACTTGCCTGACGTGGAGATGAGGGCTTGCAGGGCTCCGGGCTGTCCGGCCATGGCGAGCATGGCAGCCATGCGGAAGTTTGGGTCGCTGGAAATCTTTGCACGCTTCTTCTCCAGACTTGCCTGGAGTTCAGCGATACGCTTCATGTCCGCCTCCTTCTGCTGGTAGGCAAGAGCAGGGGCATCGCGTTCCGCCTGGACAGCCTCGAAGACTTCGGGCGTGTTAAGCATCTTGACGCTGGCGTCGTTTAGTTCCCTCTTTCTCTGGGCTTCCAAAATCTCCGGTATCCTGGCGTTGGCTTCCTGCAACTGTTCCAGTTCTGCAAGTCGCCGTTCCTCACCGTTGTACGGAAGAAAGTTCCAGTTAATTCCTTGTGCCATATCAAACTCCTAGAATAGCTTGTGTGTAATCGCCCAGTTGCCATCCTTGGCTATTGCCCTGTCAATGCTGGGCGACGTCACCAGCTGCTGGGCTGCCAGCGACGCCTCGTATCTGTCCGGTCCGCCCCGGTAGGTGTACCACTTGCCCTTGCCTCCGAACTGGATGCTGATCGTGTTGTCCGGGTTTATCTTTACCGAGGACACGGCTTTCGAGCCAGCGTTTATGTTCCGCCTCGGCTCGGTGTCGTCCCAGAACGAAGGCAACGCACGTTCCTCTTCCAAGCCCTTCTGGACTGCCCAGCGTTGCTGGATCGGGTTCATGCCAGGGACAAGGTACTTGTTCAATGCACGGTTATGCTCGTCCAAGGACTGCATGCGAGCCGGTAATGCATCACCAACACTGGCCGGGTTGAAGCCTAGCCCGTTGATGACACGGTATGTGAAGCTGTCCTCCGAAGGATAGCTGTCAGCCGTGTAAGGCGAAAGACCCTTGAGCATGTCGGTGATACTTGCCATCGCAATCCCCAAATTACTTCATCAGCAACGGATTGAGACCGGCCATGACCATGCTGGCTTCTGTCGGTCTCTGGTACTTTGCAAGCAACTTCTGCAACTCGGTCACTTCCGGGTCGTTGCCGAAGTACTGCTCGTAGAACTGCTTGAGCCATTCGTCCTGCTGACGCTGGCGAGCCATCTCCTGTTCCTTCGCAGCCTTGGTGAGCTCGAACTGCTGTTGCTGTAGGGCGAAGTTGCGGTCGTTCTGTG
>Ga0310690_10007753_pt1 | contig 13760 bp, 6 predicted proteins | sample AusTroGonzalo_MG_2_FD_207661 | JGI IMG/M metagenome (GOLD analysis project Ga0310690, IMG submission 207661) | Bovine rumen microbial communities from tropical cattle in Woodstock, Queensland, Australia - Gonzalo_04 (v2) (version 2) | ecosystem: Host-associated > Mammals > Digestive system >... | reverse complement strand
TGATCACCGAACCGGGCGGCAGGACGCGTTCCGCGTCCAGTTCCACCTCGAACGCCCGCTGCACGCTCGCCGCGATTCCCGGCCAGAGGTTGTAGCTCTCGAACATCTTCCGCTCGGCGGCGGTCGTCGCGCCCGCCGGCTTGACGGAGACGACCTTCGCGTCCGGCAGGCAGATGCCCTCGAACGTCATGAGCTGGCACGTGTCGCCGGAGTCGATCCGGAGCATGCCGCCATACGGCGCGATGCGGAGCGTCCGCCCCTTCTGCTCCGTGACGAATGCGTAGAACCCGCTGATGTTCACGCAGTCGTCGCAATGATATTGGAACGTGCAGCGGTCAAGCGTCGGCCCCACGTACGAGCAGCGCGAGTTGAACGCGTCGTGGTTGCCGCTCCGCAGACGCTTCAGCGCGCGCGGGAAGAGATCGGTCTCAGGCGGACGCCGCACGAGCGAACAGCCGAGATAGCGGTTGCCGTCGGCTGACGACTCCGCGTAGCCGCAACCGTGCGGCGTGGCGTACACGGTCACGTTCTCGAACGTGCAGCCCGCGCAGCTTCCCGCCGTGACCGCGCCCCGGCGCGAGGGACGCATCGTCTCCCGGATGCTCCACACCGCGATGTCACCCACGTCGCCCTTCCGGTTCTGCCCGCCCGTGATGCGGTAGGTGTCCGTGCCCGTGCGCGCGATCGCGATGTTGTCGCGGAAGCGCATCGGGTTCTTCAGCTCGAGCGTCTTCGCGTCGTACGCCTGCACGGGCCAGATGTCGTCCGCGGACAGCGCGTGCGCGGCCGGACACGGATAGCCCGGGATCACGCGCACGTCCCATCCGCCGTCCTTGTCCACCTTATCGATGACCGCCTGGGTGAACGGCAGGTCGGCGTAGTCCACCGACACGTTCCGTATCGTCACGTTCGTGCAGGCGTGGAACGCGAGCATCGTGGTCTTCACCGTTCCCACCAACTCGCTGTCCGCAAAGTCAATCGTCACGCCGGAGAGCCCCGTCAGCTCCAAGTAGCTCGTGGCGCCCGCCGGCGGGGTAAGCCAGTAGCGCGCCTTCGGGATCGTGATCGCCGTGCGCCCGGCGGCAATCTCCGCACGGATGTATCCAATCGGGTCGAGCCGCGCAACTGGGACAACGGGCGTCTCGCCCGTTGGAGAAACTGGGACAACGGGCGTCTCGCCCGTTGGGGAAACTGGGACAACGGGCGTCTCGCCCGTTGAAACCTGGACAGACACGTTTCTATAGGCCTCGCGGGGGATGCGCGTGCGGTGGGCCGCCGTGCCGCCGACGTGGGGCTTGCAGCCCACGAAGATGTTGTTCGTGATCGTCACGTTCTCGGAAAGTCCGCCCTCGAGCCACTCGTACTCCGGTCCCAGGTAGATGCCGCAGCCTTCGGGACGGTCGAACACGTTGTCCGCGATCGTGCCGTTCGACGCGCGCATCCGCACGCAGAACGCGCGGTTGCGGCCGAAGTGGCATCCGCGGATCTCGAAGCCGTTGCCCTGCGCACGGTCAGAGATCACCGCGTCGCCACGCTTGAGGGCGGTTGCATCGTCCACCGTCACACGAATCGCCGTGCGGCACAGCTTGTCGAGTCCGGGCCAGAGCCCGATCGTCGTCATGTACGCGCGCTCCTCGGCAGTCATCGCCTCGCGCGCGCCAACGGCCTTCACCGCCATCCGCGGGAGCGTCCTGCCGTCCGCGGACAGCGCGTGCGCGGCCGGACACGGATAGCCCGGAATCACGCGCACGTCCCATCCGCCGTCCTTGTCCACCTTCTCGATGACCGCCTGGGTGAACGGCAGGTCGGCGTAGTCCACCGACACGTTCCGCAACGTCACGTTCGTGCAGGCGTGGAGCGCGAGCATCGTAGTCTTCACCGTTCCCACCAACTCGCTGCCCGCGAAGTCGATCGTGACGCCGGAGAGTCCCGTCAGCTCCAGATAGCTCGTGGCGCCCGCGGACGGCGTGAGCCAGTAGCGAGCCTTGGGAACAACAATCGACATGCGTCCGGCCGCAATCTCCGCACGGATGTAGGCAATGGGGTCGAGACGGGCGGGTGACGGCGCGTCGAGGACGCCGCGCCCTACCACCGTGACGTTATGGTAGGCCTCGGGGGGGATGCGTTTGCGGTGGGCCGCCGTGCCGCCGATGTGGGGCTTGCAGCCAATGAAGATGTTGTTCGTGATCGTCACGTTCTCGGAAAGTCCGCCCTCGAGCCACTCGTACTCCGGTCCCAAGTAGATGCCGCAGCTCTCGGGGCGGTCGAACACGTTGTCCGCGATCGTGCCGTTCGACGCGCGCATCCGCACGCAGAACGCGCGGTTGCGGCCGAAGTGGCAGCCGCGTATCTCGAAGCCGTTGCCCTGCGCACGGTCCGAGATCACCGCGTCGCCCCGCTTGAGCGCGGAAGCGTCGTCCACCGTCACGCGGATCGCCGTGCGGCACAGCTTGTCGAGTCCGGGCCAGAGCCCGATCGTCGTCATGTACGCGCGCTCCTCGGCCGTCATCGCATCGCGCGCGCCGACGGCCGTCACCGTCATCCGTGGGAGCGTCTTGCCGTCCGCGGACATCGCCTGCGCCGTGTCACCCACGTGGAAGACAGTGGGCGTGTACTCCAGCAGACGCACCTCGTTCCCCTTCACCTCGTAGACCACGCCATACATTCCCGAGATGTTCACCGCGTCGTCGCAGTGGTACAGTGCCGTGCAGCCGAGGATCTTCGGCCCCACCACCGCGCGGCGGCTCATAAACGCATCGTGGTTGCCACTTCGCAGGCGCTTGAGCCCGCGCTTCGCGAAGTCCGTCTCTGGCGGACGCCGTACGATGCGGCAGTTGCGGTAGACGTTCGCTTCGGTGAGATGCTCCTCGAAGGCGCGTCCGCCCGGCGTCGCGTATTCCGTGATGTTCTCAAACACGCAGCGTACCGTCGCACGGCTGTGGATCACGTCCCGCACCGACACGTGGTCACCCTCCATCGTACCCTTCGGTGACGGCATGCTCCACACCGCGATGTCTCCCACCGCCCCCGCGCGGTTATTGCCGCCCGAGACGCGATAGCGCCCATCCGCCAGCCGCTCGAGCTTGAAGCCGGCTCCCATGCGCATCGGGTTCTTCAGCTCCAGCGTGTCCTTGTCATAAACCTGGAACGGCCAGCCGCCCACGTTGTCCCTTGACGGACGCGGATAGCCGTCGATGGTCTCCAACATCTGCGTGCCATCCTTCTCCGCCGACACGATTCGCGCTTGGGTGAACGGCAAGTCGCGGTAGTCCAGCTCCACGTTGCGAATGATCACGTTCGTGCAGTCCTCAAGATGGAAGAAGCCTGTGTTCGCCAAGCCGCGCAGTTCCGAACCCGAGAAGTCGATTACCGTATCCGACAAGCCCCTCAGACGCAGGTAGAATCCGTTGTCCTTCGGCTTGACAAGATAGAGCCGCTTCGGTAGCACCACCTTCTTCTCGCCGCGCGCGAGCGCGGCGCGGACGGCGTCAAGCGGATCGAACGCCGAGACGCTGCCTGCGGGGTTCCACTTCTCCGCGAGGCGCGCGGACACGGCGAGGCATTCGTCCACGGAGAGCACGCGGCTGAATGCGGCGACCTCGGCGATGTCGCCGTCGAAGAACCGTTCCCCGACGTATCCGCCGATCGACGGCGTGAACACGGCAACGGACTTCGCGCCCCACATCGCGATGTCCTCGGGGTGGCGAAGCGCCAGCACCTGGATGTCGTTTGGAAGGAATGGTACGGTGCCGCGACGCTCCTCGCCGTTCACGATCAGCGTCGTTGCCGAGTTGAAATCTGGTCCGCCCTGGACGTTCTCCCACGCGGCACTCTTCTGCGCCGTGCGCAGGCCGGCGTCCTTACCCTTCGCGCCCCACACGCCCATGAACGACTCCGTCACGCGCCGGGGCCGGCACACGATGAACACCGTGCGCTGCTCCACCGGCCTTTCGCCCGCGAGGTTCGCACGTCCGGCAGATCCGAACGACACCACCGCCTTGCCGTTGAGGGAGTTCGTGCAGGCGGCGCCAACCGTCGGACGAAACGCGTAGCCGTTGCCATTGGCGGACTTCCAGCACGTCACCTTCCCGGCGGCGTCCGTCTCGACGGTCCCCGCACGCGAGGCGTCGAGCCAGTAGACGAGGTCCTTCGACTCGAACAGCCCGTCCGCCAACTTGGGATCCGCCACGCGCGGCGGCGGCTGGGTCGCCGCGTCGAACCCGCCGTCGACCGTGAACTTCTGCGTGCCGGCTGGACGCCATCCGTGCGTGGAACCCTGCACGTAGGTGATCTTCTTCGGCCCCTTCAGGTTGCGGTACACGAGCGTAAGCGAGGCGGGCGTGGAACAGTAGTCGCCCAGGCCCGAGAACGAGATGTTCACGGGGCAGGCGATGCGCTTCGCCGCGAAGACGGGGTCGAAGTACGCCATGTCGGGGTACCAGCACCCCGGACGGTAGCTGGACCGCAGCCGCTTGAACTGCGCCTGTCCCGTCCAGTCGCATCCCCACGACCCGTTGGCGTTGATCCGCGTCACGCCCGGCACGTGCGCCGCCGCGTGGTAGCATTGCCAGTCGCCCTGGCTGCCGCCACCCAGCACCAGCTCCTTGCCGTCCCATTCGGGAAGCGTCTTGATCCACTGCAGGTAGCGGATCGCCCGGAGCGCGCACCACTTCCAGTAGCTCGTCTCCTTCTTCTCGTTCGACTTCGGTCCCATGCCGTAGCCGTAGCCCGGCTCGGAGACGTCCTTGAAGAACTGCTTCACGTATTCCGGACCGCGCCCGAGCTCGTAGCCGTTGGGGTTGATCAACATGGAGATACGGTCGTGCGGACCACCCTTCGGCGCGAGTTGCTCGTCCTGCGACGCACCCCGGTAACTGGCGGTGATGGGCATGCGGTTCGTCTTGGACGCCTTGACGGGAATCGTGAGGTAGCCGGTCACGGGCTGCGGTCCCGCGCAGGGAATGCGAACGGCGTAGAGGCGCACCTCCTTGTCGGGACATTCCACGGGCGTCATCTGCGCGTCCATCGGAACGGCCGCCAGCTCCTTGAGGCAGGCGTCCCAGAAGGCGTCGTAGTCCGCCGGTTCGTCCGCCATCGGGATGAGGTCGGGCTGCACGCCGGCGCCGCCCTGGAAGAACACGCGCTTCTCCCAGCGGTGGTTCTTGGGCACGCGCTTCCCGTCCTTCGTCACCACGTTCGCCTCGATGCAGACGAATCCGGGCTTGTCGCTTTTCGTCTTCAGCACGAGGCCTTCCGGCAGAAACGGCAACGGCGCGCGCCCGCGCTCCTTCAGTCCGTCATCGCCTCGTCGTTCCCAGTCCACAAAATACGTGTCCGTGGGCAAGGGTTCCTTCATCCCCTCCAACTTCAGCGTAAACACCATCTCCTCGCCCGGCGCGTAGAACATCTTGCCGCCCGGCGTGGTGCCCATGATCAGGGCATTGTCCCAGTTCAATCCATACGCAGCCGCACCCAACAGGACAAAAGCTGCAAGACATGTTTTCTTCATCGTCAATGGTTTTCCTTCGGATTGAAATGACATCACATCTGCCTCTCCGCTATCGACACGAAACCTCGTCCGGCCTCAGAATCTGGCGAACCAAGAACGAGATGATCTAGGAACTTAATGCCCAACAGATCAGATGCTGAACGAAGTGCAACCGTCAACTTCAAGTCCTCCTTGCTTGGACTTGGATCACCACTCGGATGGTTATGCGCAACAATGATTCCGTCGGCATTCTTCGCAAAAGCATCACGGAATACTTCACGGAAGTCAATGGCCGCGGTCCCCGTCAAATGTCCAAGAGAAACGAGTACGGGCTTGCCGACAGGATGCCGTTGATCATCAATCGACAGAACGAAGAATCCCTCAAGGTCACCCGTGATTGGGACTACCTCCTGAAAGAGCGAATAGGCGTCCTCCGCCGTTTCAATGCGCAAACTCAAAGCACGTTCTGCGGCCACCACCTTTGCGGCGAGTTCCTGCGGCATCTGCCACATGCCAACGTTTCCAAGGCAGGGAATCGGTTCGTCAAAGCACACCACCTCCGACAAATCCCACCAATACGCATACCCTTCATCCCACTGGTAGGGTGCGCGCCCCGCGCGCGCCAAATCTTCCCCCTCCAACCGCAAATCATTTCTTCCCCGCGCCTCGTAATCGCACGTTCCCACAATCTTCCCCGGCCACTCCTTCACGTCGCCCCACGCCGGAATCCGCTCGAAATCCTCCGGCGGCAACGCACTCGACGCCCACTGCACGAAGTTCCCATATTCGTCCATGCAGAACGACTTCGAGCAGCCCACCGCGCACCTCCCTTTAGCTGGCACAGGCATCATGTTACGGTTCTCCACACGCTTGATTCCAAGCATGATGAGAACGGCAAATGACCCAGTACATGTGAAGGCGGAGGTAATCATTTCCCGGCAGTTATTTTTTCAAGCCACGAAATCAAGTCCTTGAGCCATTTTTCACACGGTTCGTCAATCGGGGCCAATTGCAACCGCTTGCGTCCAAAAGATTCTGCAACAGCAACAAGCCAGGAATTCGCAAGTTCTGCTCGATCTTTCTTTGCAACATTCCCACACTGAAATCTCGCCCATTCGTCGAAAGACATCAAATACACCGAAGCCTTTGTTGCCTGCTCGATTTCACGTTTCCGATCAAGGATGTCTGCACGAATATCTGGTTTCTTGTCAACAACAAAACCTGCCTTAGTTACAGAAGGAGCATTCTCAAGTTTTTCACCGAGTTCCGCCAACTCATCCCAAAGATACGGTTTCCCGTATTTGGCATCCCATGCCTCGACGACTTCTCCCTCGAAATTCTTGATCTCAATGTCACCAACAGATCCGGCTTTCTTATTAGCCGTCCTCATCTGGCACAATGGAGAGACCTGATTATCTTCAATTGCGCCCAAACCTTGTAATGCCTGCATTAAACCATGCATAACAACTTCGAGCGCACGTGCTGAATTTGTCGTGTGATCGACAAAATTCAACATGCCCTCCCGCACTTCATCAAAAGATAGCACCTTACATGTTTTCGCGAGCGAAGATGCCCTATCTGAAAGAATGTTAAACTCATCAGATCGATTCTTTAACAGCACCATCATATATGCCAAGGCCAGACTTGGGTTCGTATTTCCAAGTTCTACAGAGTCAACAAGTCTAAGCCATGAAGCGGCCGGTCCCTTTATGGAAGCCTTGTAAAGACCCGAATAAGGATAGTTCTCTGCGAACGAACGTGTCATCATAGCTCCAAAACTATTCATACTCATCAAGTGATTATCTCGCAAGAACTTACTTGTATACTTCGAATCCAACGACCGCATGGATATTCCCTCAACCCACGAAAACCCCTTGCCACCTCCCTTGTGCAGACGGATGGACTGAGCCGGTTCAATGCTCTTAATTGCAAGCTGCAGGAAGCAAATACAGACAACTGCGCGTCCTTCATTCTCCGACACGCCTTCTACGATTTTCTTCAAAAGTTCGGCATCTGCATCCGCCACAGAGGACAAATCTATTTTACCTGACTGCACATCCTGGAGTGTTTTCAAAAGAAATCCAGACTCAAAGGCATCACAAATTCGCCGATATCGCATCTTGGTTGACTCGCTCTGCGCACCCTCTTGAAACGTAAGAATCGTATTGCCAACATGCAATACTGATTTCCTAGCATACACTTCGAGATGATCTTCGGAAGTTTGCCGAATCACCGTAGTCACTGATCTCTTAATCTCTTTTTTCATCATTTAATCTCCTTTCCAAGTTGAACACTCATGTGGTTGAGCGTAGGGAATGCATAAGGTATCAGCCACTGTCCCGGTTCAATCTGAGGGTTCGTTTTATGGTTGCGAACCTCATATCCAATTGCACGAAGTGCAACTGCTATATCAACGATTTTATCGCTCGGCACGCCCCATGATTGTGCCAATTCTGAATCCGAAACAATCCTACGGACATTCTCCCCCGACACAATTTGAGAAATGACATCGGAATATTCGAATGGAATAGAGAAACAACATCTACTGCTAAGCTCTGGTTCGTATTGATAGTAACCATTCAGTTGCACAAGATCCGCTTTCACACCCTGGCTTGCGATTATGTTCTCCAATGCCTTCCACGCGACAGTAAACGACTTGATGCGCGTGGAATGCGATTTCATGGTGACCTTTGAAAACGGAAGATCCCATGCCATTTTACTCGGACCAATTTCTATCGTAAATCTAGTCCGCGCATTCATCAATTGTCCAAAATCAAGCACATCAATCTTTAATTCATCATCCCATTTGACAACTATCCGGTAATCACCGTCAAGTGGCTCACATTTGTCAAACTTGAACCGATCAGAAATACGACAGAAAAACTCGTAAGGGGACGGCTTATGAGCTAGACTCTGCTTGGGCATACTCAAAATTGCAACGCGGGCTTTCCTTCGATAACAATCCATCAGACGAAGCTTGTTTTTACGAAATGACAACTTGTCTTCAGGATCAAGATAGGCGAGCTGAAAAGGGAATTTGGCATTAAAAAGCTGCTCTTGAATTGAGATGGCAAGTATTCGCGCCAATTGGGGTGGAACAGAGTTCCCAATCTGTTTTACAGCCACTTGTTTTCCGCCGCTGATTTCATAATCGTCTGGAAAGGTCTGAAGTCGTTTATATTCAGAACAGGCAAAAAAACGATTGTCCCAATGCAATGGGCCTGTGTAAGCTCCACCTTGCGCCTTGATTGTTCTCACCGGCGCGTTAGGATCTGCTTTGTACAAGAAATCCGAGAACTTTGAACGCCATGCGAATATCGGTTTAGGATGTCCCATTTCCTTCGTGTAGTAACTGTAGTTCAAGCCCGGAGGTATTTCATCAAGAAGATGTCCAAAACGTCCGCCAAGTCCAGGCTTACGCTCTTCAACAGACAACTTCAACCCGCAAATTGCAGTTCCTGCAGTATAATATGGCGTATTCGTAAGCGAGTCTGGACCATGTGTCGGACGTGGAAATCTATAGTCACCATTTCGTACCCCAACAATAATCAAGCGCTCACGATGCTGTGGAACACCGAAATCGGCCGCGTCGAGGATTCGCGAGAATATCGTATATCCCGCACTGGCGAAACTATCGCGGATTTCCCGCCACGCTTCACCTCCTTGAGCTCCTGTCAAACCATATACGTTCTCAAACAAAAAACCACAAGGGGTTAATTCTCGAAGCAATCTAACATACTCGCGAAAAAGAACACCTCTGGCATCGGTTGTTCCTAGAACACCATTAGCGCGCCGTCCAGCAGCACTAAATGTTTGACAAGGAGGTCCCCCAATTATGAAATCAATATGACCCAATCCACGCCCTGAAAATTCTCGGATATCAATACAATTCACTTCCGAGTGATTGAATCGCTTCCCCTTACCTGAATTCAGCGCCAATGTGGCACAAAACTTCTTTTCAATCTCAACAGACCCTACAATATCAAATCCTGCATCAGAAAAACCGATATCCAAGCCGCCAGCTCCAGAGAAAAGGCTTAAAGTTCTAACCCTGTGCCCTTGATTCAAGTCAAAGAATCTACGCAATCCATTACCAAAATCGTCTGGCCATCCAGGTCCCCCGTACCCACATCCAAGAGATTCACACATTACCTCAATGTTACTCTTTTCATTAGAGCATATAGGATCGCCCTTCGGCAAGATTATTGAGAGAAAATCTAACTGCACCGCTGCTTCGCAGACACGGAGGCGATCGCGCGGAATCTGGGCGAGGTCGGCGGGGAGATAATGCTCAAGCGGGGCGAACTCGCCGTCGGCCTGGAACTGCTCGATGGCCTTCTTCACCTTCGCCGAACGTCCGCTGAAGTCGGCCGTGCGCGCGATCACGATGGAATCGTCGAGACGCGGGCCGTAATCGAGGAAGCTTGTTTTGAATACATAATACGCCTTGTTCTTCGACGGACCAAGTTTCGCATACGTTGGATTCGCCGAGCAGAATTCTGCTCGCGACATCTTGCCGATGAACTCCGCTTTGAAGGCATGACGCGTACTCTTCACATCCGCGTAAAGCCACAGTTCCTTGATGGCCGCGAACGCCTTTTCGTCGAACTCGTCTCCGTTCTTCACGGGATAGTTGTAGATGCCGTGGCGCTTGATCCAGGCGAGCTGGCGCGCCTTGTAGGTGCCGACAAGGACGGCGGAGGCGGTCGCGCAGGAGCGCGACCCTCTCGGTGCGGAGTACGGCGCGCTCGGCGCGCGCGCCCTACCAGGCGTGACCTTGCGAGGTTTTCTCTTCAAAAGTTTTTGTGCCATTTCATTTCTCCATTCACTCTTCGGCGGTTCCTGCGGAGGAGGTCGGTACGACCCTTGCGTTCAGCCAGTCGCGCAACTCATCGTATCCCATCGTGCCGTCCGCGAGGGCAAGGCCTGCCTTCACGATGTCAGCGTCGGAACACTCCACGCGCAGGCCGTTCACTTCGAGGAACGTCAGCATCACGTACATCCCGACCCGCTTGTTGCCGTCGAGAAAAGCATGGTTGCCGACAAGCGAAGCGCCGATCCGCGCAGCCTTCTCGACCTTCGTCGGATAAAGCTCATTTCCATCGAAGGTCGCAAACGCACTCTGAAGCGCCGATTCAAGCAGCCCTTCATCGCGAACACCGACGCTTCCACCCGTCTCCGCAGCGATGTACTGGTGCAACAGGAGCACCTTTTCCTTGGAGAACACCGTCATTTCGCCAGCTCCAGAAACGCCGCTTTGTGACGCCTCATGATGCGGCGCGCCACGATCTCGATCCGCTCATCCTCGGTCAAGTCAAGATACTCCCCGCAATCCAGGTCGATCAACACGTACTTCGGCCGGTTGTTCCGAAAGATAACCGACTTGCCGTCTCGATCAGTCTGCCGCGCAACGGACGAGAAATTCTGGTTCGCCGCCGTCATCGTGACGATTTTATCTGTGTCTATGAGCATAGCCAACTCTTTTCCTGTTCTGTGGCACGCCGATATTATAGGATAAATATCTCCTACTCGTCAAGTCGCAGCGACGGCCAAGATGTCATGCACTTCACCGGAATATCAAGACAGTTCCGGATTTTTATTTTTCGTTCGTTCTTTTCTCTTCTTTATGCACGACCTGCGCAAGCCGCGCAGAGGCCAAAAGGGTTGCGACAACAGGCGGCATGTCGTACTCGCCGTTGGGCACATGCAGGACAGCGCCGGGAATCTGCGGAGTGGAGGGGAAGAACTGCCCGAAAACGGGCCGCTGCCACTGGTTCTGCCCCACGCACTCGACGTAGCTTGCGTTCCATGGATTCATGCCGAAAATCCAGTCGAAAGACCGCTGTGCCCACACGCGGAAGTCGTCGCGTCCGAAGAGTTCGGCGCAGTCCAAGAGATAGCGGGCGTTCGCGGCGGCTCCGGACGACGAGCCCTTGAGGTTTTTCCAGTCGGCGCCCTTCTCGACGTCGCGCGCGATGCGTTCGGCGACGCACAGCGCCGCGTCCTTCCACGAAGCGTCCCCGAACGTCCGCCAGAGCTCGATCGGCACGTTGTACCCAGAAGCGCGCCAGCAGTAGCTCCAGTCGCGAAACGCGCGCGTGCCGTCGTCCGCCAGGTACCAGCCCGCGTTCTCGCCTTCCCGCGCGAGGTGCGCCACCATCTCCGATCCCAGCGCCTTCGCCTTGTCGGCAAATTGCTTCTCGCACGTGGCCTGGTAGAGGTCAAGCGCGGCCATCGCACGTTCCGCGATCCCGTTCACGCTCGTGCGCCACTGCTGGAAGTAGCAACGCTCCGCAGGCTGCGCGCCAGCGGGGAGGTTCGGGGCCGGCGCGGGCTGCGCCTTCTCGAAGAACGGATTCGTCTCGATCGCGTCCCACACGCGGCGCGCGGCGGCGAGAAGCCGGTCGGCGTAGGCGGCGTCGGACGGATGGAAGAACCTGGACGCGCGAGCGAGCAGCATCGCCACGTTGCACTGCGCGCCCAGCGTAGCGGGCGCGAGGTAGTAGTCGCGCGGCTGCCAGCCGATCGGCGCGAACTGGGCGTCGTAGACGTACCCCTCCGGCGCGATCACGCGCAGGAAGTAGTCGCAGCCCCAGCGGATGTTTTCCGCGATCTCGCCGTCATCCCAGATGGGCTTCTTCAGTTCGGCGTAGCGCAGCAGCGTGTACATGCTCAACGAGATGCCGTCGTGCCAGTTGCGCAGGTCGCAGCTCTGGTGGTAGCCGCCGTGCGCGTCGATGAGACGCACCGTCGCGCCGGTGGCGTCCTTAACGGGAACCGGGTCCATATGGCACAGCCCCGCCCAGCCCTTCTTCGACCCGCAGCGCTGCAGGGTGACGTACGTCACGAACAGGCGCTCGGCCACGTCGTAGACGCCTTCGCGCACGGGGAAGTGGAAAGACTGGATGGCTGGGCGCCAGTCCGGCATCCGGAACTTCTCGTTCCCCTTCAGCTCGCCGCAGAGGATGCGGTAGTCGCCCGGCTCGGTGATGCAGGAGAAGTCACCCAGCTTGAGTCCGCCGCCCGACGGCGCGTCGACCCATTTCCCCTCGTACACGGTATGCCAGTGGATGTCCGTGTCGCCCCGCTGCACGAGAAAGGTCGGCCGGGGCGGGTTCCGCATCGCGCACCACTTGGGCGCGTGCGGAAGATACCCGGCCTGGTTGACGCAGATCGGGAAGCGCGCGTCCGTCTTCCCGCCGGCATGCGCCAAGCCGCATGCCATGCAAAAGGCGAACAGCATCACCAAACAGACTCGCCGACCGATCATGCGCATCCTCATTGTTGTTAGGCGTTACCGCCCTTCACCGGCTTGCTCGAGAAGTCGAACTTGCCCATGTCGATCTCGTCGACCGTGAACGGCTGGGCGGTCTTCCATCCGCCGCGCGTGTAGTCAGGGAAGTCGATCGCGGAGGAGCGCGCGTTGACGCTGCGCTCGGAGAGCTCCACGATCGACGAATACGTGGCGAGGTCGTACACGTCCGTGTCGAGCGGCAGCCCGTTCTGGAGGCAGTACGCCCAGCGGAGATCCATCACGAAGTCCATGCCGCCGTGTCCGCCGACCTTCTTCGCGATCTCTCCGGCCACCTTCCAGAACGGATGGCGGTACTCCTCCTTGATCTTCTGCGCCTTCGCCTCGTCGAAGTACTTGTGCGCGCCGCCGTCGCCGACCTTCTCCTCCCACGCCATGAGGAGCGACGGATAGCTGCGGTAGATGCCCTTCGTGCCCATGAAGAGGTTGCCGCGGTCATATGGACGCGGCGTGCAGACGTTGTGGATGAGCGAGAGCGTCTTGCCCTGCGCCGTGTGCATGAGGCAGGTGTTGATGTCGCCCTTCACCATCCGCTGCGTATGGCGGTTGAACGGTTTGCCGTCGATGCCGACGACGCGGTCGTCGGCCGGGAAGTTTGCCTGGCCGAAGGCCTCGAACGACGCGCTCTTCGTCTCCATCGAGACGAGGTACTCGAAGCGGTCGCCGCGGTTGATGTCGAGGCACCGCCCCGCCGGGACGAGTCCGTGCGTGGGGTAGTAGTTGCCGTGGTGCTTCATGTGGCGGTCGATGCGCCAGAACACGCCGTCGCGCGGGTTGTACTGGAGCGAGCGCTGGTCGTGCTGGTAGCCGACCTCCGCCTGGACGATCTCGCCGAGCTTCCCCTTCTTGATGAGGTTGAATACGAGCATCTCCTCCTCGCCGTACGTGCAGTTCTCCAGCATCATGCAGTGGCGGCGGAACTTCTCGGCGGCCTCCACGGTCGCCCAGCATTCCTCGAGG
>Ga0310690_10007751_pt1 | contig 13761 bp, 12 predicted proteins | sample AusTroGonzalo_MG_2_FD_207661 | JGI IMG/M metagenome (GOLD analysis project Ga0310690, IMG submission 207661) | Bovine rumen microbial communities from tropical cattle in Woodstock, Queensland, Australia - Gonzalo_04 (v2) (version 2) | ecosystem: Host-associated > Mammals > Digestive system >... | reverse complement strand
ATTGGAGGAGATTGCTGAACCGATTTCATCTTCGCCACTGACGAAGAATGGGATCACTGCTGAACTTGGGCAGGGATACTACGAGGGGAATCGTGTGTATATTTCCTTCAGAATCAGCGCAGATACGGATCTGATCGAGCTATACGAAGGCGCTCCTGATGTGGGGATAAAATGGAAAGATTCCATGGAAAACATGATTATCGGCGAAGAGCCTGCCGGTTCTCCTGATGAAAAAAAGCAATATGACTGGTTGGATGGAAAAAGCCGGCATTGGCTGAGAGTTCCAAGCTGTTCTTCAAGGGACGGGCTTGATCTTGAAGACGGTACGTATCTGGATATCGTTGCAGGATATGAGAAAAAGCAAGCTGATGGCACTATTCTGGGCTGGAAAGAGTGTATAATTCCGAAAGGAAAAGAAGCAGATTCGCTGACCTTCAAGCTGACATTTTGTTGGTACACCATGATCAGATTCCAGGATTATACAACGTATAAAGAAACGATCGAATCTACAGAGAATGACAGCATCAATTTTACATTGAACAGGAATGATTCCTTCCAATACCTTCAAGGTACATCTCAGGCCGCGTCATATCAGGCAACAGCTGAAATATTCATGGGAAACGTTGATCTGAAAGGCAAAGTACGAATCATTTCGCCTGAGCAGGCTGCCAGCTGGATCGCGTGGCAGGAGGGAGAAGAAGGAACCGGCACAGATGTGATCGGCTGTTGGAATCTGTATCAGAACGGTAAGCTGGTTTCTGCAGACTTATACGGAGCGTCTGAGGTAATAGGCACAGACGAAATTGTCTTTGATGTGCTGTTTCCCCATATGAACGATCTCAATGGCCTTAGCCTGGTTCCTGAATACAGCGAAGGCGGAGAAAAGCCAGATGAGGCAATTACCCTTGAACCTGTGATTCGATAATAACAGGAATCAGCAGAATTCACAGAATGGAGGGAATCTCATGAAGAAGTATTTCAGCACGATTCTCATTGCCATAATCATAGCTTGACAAATATCAGGCTCTCAATGCTGCATTCGGTTGACTTTGGTGTATGAACCGTCAATCTTTTTCCCGGTTTTCTTTCAGCAGCTTGTTTAGCTTCCGGACTTGTTTTTTATATCCCAGGTACATGATCAGCCATACAATTACATAGCCGACCAGCTCCGCCGCCAGCATGATCCAGAAAGGCGCGCTCCAGGGCTTAAACCATTTCAGCACGAAACACGCAAGCAGCAGCGCGCCCATCACAATCAGGAAATGGGTGACGGTGGCCCGGAGAAGGCTCCATTCTTCGATGTCATAGATCACGGCTGTGCCCATGGCGATCGCGCCGGGAATACCGCCCAGCAGGATCTGGGGGAGGGCGCCTGCGAGCGTAAAGCTTCCGCTCTGAAGGGAAAAGCAAAGGCCGACGATGCATCCGGCAATATACCCGATGAGCCCAAGCAGCATTGCTTTCTTAGCCATTGCGGTCATCCCCCTCTCTTTTTTCAAGACGCTTCAGCGTCTGCTGAATCGGCTGTATATACCGGCGGGCAACCCAGGTTTCGCTTCCGTCCTGAAACAGAACGCGGATGGTTCCTGTGATACTGAAATCAAAGCCGGCAACCATCCGCAGATTCACGATTTCAAAACGGCTGATACGGACAAAATGCTCCCTGTCGAGTTTCTCTTCCAGTTCCTTCAACGGCTGGCGTGATTCGTATCTGCCGTTCTTTGTACAGATAATCAGTTTCCGGCTTTCCGTATAAACCCGAATGATGTCAATTTGAGCAACAAAAACCAGAGTATCCCTTTGATATGCCGAGATCGGCGGATACTCATTATCCAGGCAGCGCTCCAAAGCGCTGATCATTCTGTCCGTTAATTCCGTTTGCCGGTCAGTCCGGATGATCACTTCCAGTTTCCGGCAGGAAGAATCGATTTCCAGGCGGATGTCAGCCTTTCCGCTCAATCTCCATCACTCCATTTGCTTCCCGTGGTATTGCTCTATTATAAGCGCTTTCCGGCAGAAAGCAAACAGGGAAAAGGATCCTTCCTTCTTCAGCAGACTTATTGCTTGTTTTTCTCGCCGAACATGCCGACTGCGACTCCGATCACGCCGCCGATTACGGCGCACAGCCAGCACTTGGACCAGTCGTTGGCCAGCACGCCCCATACGACCGTCGCGACGCCGGATATCATGAAGATGATGGTGGACAGTTTCTTGTAATCCATTGATTCAGCCTCCTTACTTTGTGCGAACACATCCTCCATACGCAGTATGGTTTCATTCACAGAATCGTTTTTACCATGAAAAAGTCAGACAGGGAATCATTTTGGGATGAACGGTCGATTCTGATGTCTAAACGGCAGCAGATCTTAACATCTGCAGATTGTTGCGCATAAGAAAGCATGCAATTGGTCAACAGCAAGAAACAAAATGTCCAAATGAACATCAACGGTCATACTTGTTCATTTTCATGTTGGTTTAGTTCAAACAAACAGTTATAATGTTCATGAATGCGGCATAAGAGTGCCGGAGGTGCTTTTATGTCAGGGATTCGCTCCATCCGAGATCATGCAGAGCATTAAAGGGCGGATTGAAGGATAAGCTTTGAACGAATAATACAGGAGGTATTGTACGAGAATGTTTGAAGGAAAAGTTGCGGTAATTACCGGTGGTGCACATGGAATCGGCAAAGCTATTGCAGACGCCTTTGTTCGTGAAGGTGCTGCGGTCCATATTATTGATAAACAGCCGGGGAACTGGTTTGTCGGTGATGTGTCTGACAAAGAAACACTTGAGCGCTTTGCCGGATCAGTTACGAAGAAAAGCAGCCATATTGATTATCTGATCAATAATGCTTTGCCGATCATGAAGGGAATCGACGAATGCTCCTGGGAAGATTTTTCCTATGCGCTGGCTGTTGGCGTTACAGCGCCGTTCTACCTCACAAAACTTCTCATGCCATATTTCACACCGAATGCGGCTGTGATCAATATTGCTTCCTCGCGTGATCGGATGAGCCAGCCGCAGACAGAAAGCTATACCGCAGCCAAAGGCGGGATTGCAGCACTGACCCATGCCATGGCAATCAGTCTGGCCGGGAAAGCCAGGGTGAACAGCATTTCTCCGGGCTGGATTGATACGACCGGAAGTGAAATATCAGGTGCGGACGCACTGCAGCAGCCTGCCGGCAGAGTCGGCAAACCGGAAGATATCGCGGAAATGGCATTGTTCCTCTGTTCGGAAAAAGCCGGCTTTATTACCGGAGAAAATATCTGTATTGACGGCGGCATGACAAAGCTCATGATTTATCATGGAGAGCATGGGTGGGAGTATTTCGGACGCTGAGATATTCGTATATTGACTTAGAGTCAGCTTTAACGTCTAAAATACGAGTGACGAACAGGGGGTGTGAATTTGATGAAAGTTGCAATCGTATGGTCCAGTCCTAATACAGACGGTCTGACTGCGGAAGCAAAGAACCAGATTATGAATGGTCTCGCGGAAGCCGGCATTCAGGCGAAAGAGATTCATCTAAACCGTAAAAAGCTGGAACACTGCAGGGCCTGCGGAAACGGCTGGGGAACATGCCGAACAAAGGGAAGCTGTGTAATCAATGATGATTTTGCCGAAATCTATCAAACGCTTACAGAAGCGGATGGAATCGTCTGGATCAGCGCGGTTTATTGGTCTGAAATGACAGAATGCTTCAAGGTATTCTTTGACAGGCTTCGCCGGTGCGATGCCATTGTCAATCACGCCCTTGCAGAAAAGCGATGCGTCCTGATTGCCTGTGCCGGAGGCACCGGGCGAGGCACGCTTGAATGCCTGCAGCAAATGGAAAGGGGCCTGACGCATATGGGAATGCGCGCATATGACCGGATCCCCGTGGTCAGGTACAATAAGGATTATATCCTTCCCGCGCTTTATGAAGCAGGGAAAACATATGCGAGTCGTCTGAAAGACGGTTTTGACATGTACTATTAAGATGGGAGAATGCAGTTATGCCGCAGACAGTATAAATCACAGGCACAGGCAGGCCTTATGCCCTGGGGTTTAATCCGGTAAAACGTTATCTGGAGAATAGAGATTGCGTTTTCGCCAGAACAAGTCCGGGAAAAGACAGAAATCGAAACAATGAATGCAGTCATTGGAGGTAAGCGACCATGAAAGAAAAGATTAATGTTTTCGATTACTCCGAACAGATCATGAAAGCGCTGCGCCGGGGCATTCTGCTGAACACCAACGGAGATAAGTTCAACAGCATGGTGATCAGCTGGGGCCATTTTGGTATCATCTGGGGAGAACCTGCATTCGTAGTTTATGTCCGGGAACACCGCTATACGAAACCGCAGCTAGACAAAACCATGGAATTCACGCTCAGCATTCCACTGGAAAAGCCTGATCCACTGATTAACAAAGTATGCGGAAGCCTTTCCGGCCATCATATTGACAAAGTGAAGGAAGCAAACCTTACGCTTGTGGAAGCTGAAACAAACAACACCCCAGCGGTCGCGGAATATCCGCTTACGCTGGAGTGCAAGGTACTCTATACGCAGAAACAGGAACTGTCTCTGATTCCGGAAGATATTCGCAAAACAAACTATCCACAGGATGTGGACGGAAGCAATCCGCTGGCGAATCGCGATCCGCATACCGCCTATATCGGCAAGATTGTGGACGCCTACATCATCAGGTAAAAAAACAGAGCGACATGACGGAAAATCACGGCGCTCGTTTTTCTCGCTTTGGTGCTTCAGTGCAGAACCTTTTTCCCGGATGCAACTTCGAAGTGATAGGCAACAATGCCCAGATCCACTTTCGTGTATGCCCCGAGACCCTTCACCCGGATCAAAGGCTCACCATCTTTCAGGCTGAATTGGAATTTCTGCTGATTCACAGCGGTGGGGGCTTTCAGAGCCGCATCGATTCCTTTGCTGAACCAGGGCTGATCAATACTGCCCTCTGTGACCTCCTGAGAGGATTTGCTCTTCCGGCTTGCGCCCTGTGTCTCTCCATAACCAAGGGAAATCACCATGCAGAGTGTTTCTCCTGCGGGGATCAGTTCTTTGACTTTCTTCTTGTTGAAAGTCAGTGCTGCCCAGCAGGTATTCAGACCGAGCTGCTGAGCAAACAGTACAACCTTTTCACCGAAGAAGCCGCACAGGTAATCGAAATCATCCGACTTCTTTCCAGAGAGGACAATGTAATTCTTCACGTTCCTGAAGCTGCCATAATGGGCAAGCCTAGAATCGAAGCCATCCGGATCATCATACCGGATGAAGATATTCAGCCCGGATTCCTGATTGCAGTCAGCCAGAAATGCGTCCAGCTTCCTGCGGGTTTCTTCATCGATCGGTTTATCCTGATAGGCCCGCACAGAATGCCGGGCGTCGATTGCTTCCATGATCGTCATCGTGATGCACCCCCTCGGGCGGACAGTATATCAGAGAAACACTTATGAGACAAGATCAGAACAGGGAAAGAATAGCAGACTGGGACATACGGAGCCGGGATCAGGAGGAAAAAGACCATGTAAAGCTGTTCAGTATACACTCCAAATCCGCTGCTGTTCTTTCAGGAGTTTGTCGGTAACGGATACTTTTCCCATATGTCGATCCGCAGCATTTTGTCAATCTAATATATTCCCCGCGGAATGAACGGCACGCCTCCGGCGCAATCCGTGTCTGTTATTCGTCAAAGATGTTTCCTTCCAGCGCGCTTCTCGCTGCCAGAATGTATTTCGCCGTATCCAGCGGATCCACGCCCCGTCGGGACGCAGTATTCCCAAGTTCAAGGGGACATTCCCTGTATCCGTGCAGGGAGGTGCTCATACTTCCCCTGCCCCCGGTCAGGGAGGCGTACTTTACCGGATAGTCTATGAAGGATGCCGCCGGAACCAATGCGTAAAGAGTTACAGTATCCTCATCCGCAGAGGTATCGGTCACCTCTCCCCGCATCTGCTGTACGTCGCTGATAATCCGCCCCGCGCAGCCGGACGGCGCAGCAAAAGTAATCTCCAGCACAGGTTCCAGCAGCACGTTTCCGCCGCGGCGCAGCCCGTCATGGATGCCCATGGGTGTTGCAACGACAAAATCCAGCGGATGTGTATGCACCAGGTGATGATTTCCACCAGTTAAAGTAACCTTCAGGTCTGTCACCTGCCATCCCAGACGTCCCTGGCTCAATGCAACAGGCAGTGCCTGCTCAACCTGGTGCTGATACCGGGGCAGTATGTCTCTCCCGGAAACCACTGAAGAAAACGTCACGCCGCTTCCCCTGGGCCCCGGCTCCAGATCAAATTCCAGAACAGCCCAGCAGGGCTTGGGCATCGTGTAGGCCACGAAGCCGACTGTCCGCTCCCGGATGGTCTCACGATAAATCACAGCCGGATCACCGAAGGAGACCTTCAGGCCGAATTGTGTGTTCAATGTTTCCTGCAGAATTTCAAGCTGCACTTTTCCCATGATCTGCAGGAGCATTTCTCCGGTAGCTTTCATGTAACGGACCCGCAGCAGCGGATCCTCCGATGCCAGCGCTGCGCATGCCTCCCGGAGACGCTGCATATCCGCCGGATCCTCCGGAGCCGCCCGGACAGTCATCAGCGGCGTTCTCAGCATACCGGGCTGTACCTTCCGGGGAAGCTTCTCCGGATTGCCGAAAACATATCCGATCTCCAGGTCTCCCAACCCATAAACAATGCCCACACCGCCGGCAGAAAGCACACCGACGTCCTCCCCGGCCGCGGTACGGATCTGGCTGATCTTCCCCTGTACCGTCACCGGATCCCCTGTAATCCGGTCTGTTCCTTTTATGACTTCCAGCGTCATCCGGTTTTCCATGGTCCCACCATAGAGGCGAACCCAAAGTCCCCGCCCCATATTCCGATCCTGCGCAGCAGCGAAGGCCACACCGCACAATTCCTTTTCCGAGGTGTCCGGCCCGGGCAGGTAGGTGATCATAGCGTCCAGCAGTTCCGTAATCCCTCTTCCATGAAGAGCGGATCCCATGAGTACAGGGCAGGCCTGTCCGGCCGCGGTCAGCCGGGCCAGTGTATCCCGGATCTCCTCCGCTGGCACAGTTTCATCTTCCAGCCAGCGGGCCATCAGTTCATCGGAAGTACCGCAAACATATTCCGTAACTTCCTCCGGATTCCACAGTGGGCAGATATCCTTTGTCAGTTTTTTGCGGATCTGCGCAAGCGCCTCCTCCGGCTCAGCTTCCATCCGGTCCGTTTTATTCAGGAAGAAAAGCAACGGTATACCCTGAGCCTTCAGAGCCCGAAACAGCGTTTCCGTCTGCGGCTGCACTCCACGGACCGCGTCCACCAGCAGCACCGCCGCATCCAGCGCCCAGAAGGAACGCTCAATCTCCGCCGAAAAATCCGTATGCCCCGGCGTATCGATCAGGTGAACATCTATCCCTTTCCATTTCAGGGAAACACAGGTCGCCTTCACAGAAATACCGCGCCGGCGTTCCACCGGCAGGCTGTCGGTATGCGCCGTACCCCGATCTACACTGCCTGCTTCCCGGATCGTGCCGGAATACACCAGCAGCTGCTCGGACAGCGTGGTCTTCCCGGCATCCACGTGTGCAAAAATGCCGATGTTCCTGCATGACATCCGCTCGTTCTCCTTTCCGTATGGGCTCATTTCCATATTGAAGACCGTCAATCATACCCTCCAGTATTATGATTTTCGCCAACTTGGCCGGTCAGCGATTTTCATTCTACTGTAGGGTGCTTTCTGTTTCAACCGCCCGCCGCCTTGCCAGGCTCACTTTGAATTATACAGGAAGCTCTTTTGTTTCATTTCATCAAAAGACCAGTTGGGTCAGAAGCATATAAGCAACGGTCCCCGCCAGGATGCTCAGCAGGATGTTTCTTTTCCACGCGTGCAGCCCGACGACCAGCAGACCCGCAATTATTTCAGGAGCGCCAAAGGGCGCGGACAGAAGCTTTGTATCCTTCAGACAGTAAATCACCAGCATACCGATGATCGCCGGCGGAAGAACCTGCCCAAGATAGATGACGTATGCCGGAGCCTTGTTTTTGAATATCAGGAACGGCGCGGCCCTGAGCAGTATCGTTACCACGGACATGACAGCCACCAGCAAGGCGGAATAAGCGGTCCCGCTCATATGTCCACCTTCTTTCCGGCGCTGATCCTGTTCCTGAATAAGGTCAGAAGCAGCGTGATCAACAGCATGGCGGGAATCAGGAACCGTTCAGGTCCAAAGACGATCAGACACAGCAATGTTCCCAGCAAGCCTGTGACGGCAGGAATATGATCCTTTGCGGAGAGCCACTGTTCCGTAAAGGAGGCAATGAACAAAGCAGTCATCGAGAATTCGATCCCGGCTGTGGAAAAAGGCAGGATACCGCTTAGCAGGCTGCCGATGACACTTCCCAATATCCAGTATGAATGGTTAAAAAGGGATACCAGAAAACGGAAACGATCCGGTTCGGTTCCTTCCGGCACTTTTCCGTCACACAGCAAAGAATATGTTTCGTCTGTCAGGGAAAAGATCAGATAGGGCTTATAACAGCCGGCGTTCCGATAATAGCGGAGCATGGAAATACTGTAGAACAGATGCCGCGCATTTACCATAACGGTGGTGAGGATCACTGTCAGCACTGAGGCCCCGCCAGCCAGCAATCCTATGCCCACATATTGCATGGAACCGGCAAAGATGAACAGGCTCATAGACAGAACCCACAGGAAACCATATCCGGCATTGTGCGCGAGAATGCCGAATCCAATCCCAAGAATGATATACCCGGCCATGACCGGCAGGGATTTCATAAAAGCAGCCTTCACAGTTTTCATCGATCTCTCTCCACTCGTGCCCCGAGGCGACCATAACATGATACTCACCTGGGGTCATCCTATGCTGCGCAATCTCCGATCCATGTAAAATAATCAACCCGGTTTTCATATTAAAACTTAGAGTGAACTTCAAGTCAAGCTCATCAACAGCCTCAAGATTATGGAGATGAAGAACAAAAAGAAAAAGCAGGCAATCAATTATTGACAGGCATATTTGGCTGTTGCGGAGTTTAATATTACAATCATCAATCCGGGAGGACTGTGAAATTGATAGTTTGTTTCTTTCACAATCAAATCTGTTACGGAATAGATGGATTATATCCATAGAATACAATGGCTCTACGCAACTGGTATAAAATCGAAAGATACGAAGTACATGAAGAATAGCTTACTGTCGGAAGACCGAACGATGGAAAACCTGAAGAAGCTGATGTACGGCAGGTAATGTCCAATTTCTGGGACGATCTTTCAGAAAAACGTGCTATACTAATAGTGTAAAAATGTGCCGAACGGGAGGTTGAGACCAAATGGGACCATATGAGACCTTAACAGGACCGATATCTTTGTGATAATATATGATTGCCAAAGAAGAATGAACGGAAACCCCGGAAAGCCGAAAACGGATCCCGGGGTTTTCATTTGGGGGCTTTCCGCAAGGAAACGCACGCGCACCGCGGAACCGCATTCGCGTCTCTCGCGCATCGCACGCGGCAGCGTCTCCGATAACGCAGGCGCCACCGGCGCCTGCGCCTCTTTGGCCGGGAATTTTCAAATTTGAAAGGAACGTGAAAATGATGGCGACAGAACTTCCAGAGGCAGAACACTAACACACTAAAAACACTAAAAACACTAACATTGAACTAAAAAACGGAAGGAGACCATATGGACACACGGGATCAGGTGAAGATTCCGGACACTCCGGGGAAAATCTCCTATACAAAGGCGAATGAGAAGGAATACTTCCGGTGTCTGACAGAGCGTCCTGGAAAGTAAAAAGTGCTTGACATTTGCAAGGCTGATATGATTAAATCGGGAATGAGCGGAACAATAATGAATGAAATATCAGAAGGTTTCCTATGGAAAGAAATGATTATCTGATCAAAAAGAAGTTTTATGCTTACCTGATTCCCGGCGTGATGATGGTTGCAGCGCTGCAACTGGGGAATCTGCTTGATTCTGTTTTTGTCGGAAACATCCTCGGAATGACCGCCCTTTCCGCAAGCAGCCTGGGGATGCCGGTGGTATTTCTTGCGCAGGTTCCGATGATGATCTTTGCTATAGGCGGTTCCACTGCAGCCGGAGTGTATATCGGTCGGAGAGAAACGGGAAAAGCTTCCATGGTGTTTCGGATCGCTATTCTTTCCACTTTGGTTTTAAGTATTGCAATCGCCCTGGCTTCGCTGCTCTTCGTGCCGGCGGTGGCAAGGTCCTTAACGCCGGATACGCAGATGGCAGAAATGTGCGGAACGTTTACCCAGCTGTATCTGATTGGGCTGGTGCCGATGGGGGCCGCTTATGTCATGGGCAGCTTTATGGCAGTGGACAACCATCCGAAGGAAAGCTCGGCAATGCATATCGTTGCCAATGTCATCAACCTGGTGCTGGATTACATCTTTCTGGCAATACTGAAAACGGGTATTGCCGGCTCGGTCTGGTCTACCATTATCGGATACACCGTTTCCGGACTGATCTTTTCCGTCATTTATTTACGATCGAAAAAACGGATGATCAGGATCCGGATCCCGGACCGGTGCGAGAGGAGCGGGCTTTTCGGAGAGACCGTAAAAACAGGCGCCGCCTCCGGCATGCTCACGCTCCTGAACGCAGTCCGGATCATCGTCCTGAACAGCGCCGTGATCCATATCACAGGAAACGCCGGAATGGCGGTGTATGCGGTTTCGGTGAACAGCATGTTCCTGGTTCAGCTATGTCTTCACGGGATCGTGGGGGTCATTCCAACGATGTCAGGCATCCTGTTCGGAGACAAGGATTATTACGGGATACGGCGGCTCCTGAAAAGAGCGAACAGTCTTTTGCTGATCGTGAGCCTTGCGCTGACAGCGTTTTTCCTGATCACGCCGGGGCTTGTAGGGGGAATGTTCGGATATGATGCCTCTGCCGGGGGGCAGGACCTGGCGGCATGTATCAGACTGTTAGCCCTCTCATTTGTCTTCTATGCGTTCAATATGGCTGCCCAGTCGTATTATCCCGCGGTACAGAAGAGCAAATACGCCACTCTGAACACTGCGCTTCAGGGCTTTGTGCTGCTGATCCCGTTCACGTTGCTCCTGCTTGGCCCTATGGGTGTGGCGGGGACCGGGCTTGCTTCCGCTTTGACAGAATCCCTGGCGCTTCTCATTGTGGTGGTCCTGATCAGGATTCTCCAGAAAAACGGAAAAGAAGAAGGAACGGACCTGACACTCCTTCCCGCGGCAGGGAGTGATGCCCTGGATATTACCGTCAAAGGCACCCCGGAAGGTGCCGCGGGGATCGCGCACAGGATCGTGGAATACTGTTCAGAAAGGGGTATCGAAAGACGGACCGCCAATGTGGTCGCCTTCGCCGCGGAAGAATTGGTTCACAATATCGCTTCTTACTCCGGACAGGATGAACGGATCAGCTTTATCGATATCATGCTTACCGAAGTACAGGGGACACTCGTACTTCGTGTTCGGGACAACGGCGTCTTCTTCGATCCGCTGGCTTATATCCGGAATACATCCGTTCCCGAAGGAGAGCTGGATCCCGGCGGTCTCAGGATGATCTTAAGCATGGCCAAAAAGGTTGATTACAGCAGGGTGCTTGAAATGAATAATACCGTGGTGGAGGTGGCTGTGGATGCAGACACTCCCCCGGACAGCAAGGCGGATGAGTAACCGCTCAGTGATCCGGAGCAGGAACTTCAGCCGTAATAAACATTTGAGTAATGATTGACGGAGGGAAGGAAAATGCAGCTTTTCAGGGACAGCTATCAGAAGGTGACAGCGGAGTACGCAGACAAAAAAGCCTGGCTGGATCCGGTCAACGCTAAGGAATATACGTACAAGGAGTTTGACACTTATGTCAGAAAGCTTGCGGCCGGGCTTGCGGCCAAAGGGCTTCGGAAAGGTGATGCTGCCGCAATCGCTTTGCCGCATTCCATAGATTATATTGCAGTCATGTACGCCTGCCTGCTTTCAGGCATATGCTATATTCCGCTTTCCGATACCTGGCCCGGGGAGCGTATCCGGACAATTGCCGACGACGCCGGAGCCACAGCTGTGCTGCGGGATGATTTTTTGGAGGGGATCGACGCTTTTTCTCCGATCGCAGACTTTCAGGAGCCAAACGCGGAAGATACTGCGCTGGTGATCTATACGTCCGGGTCTACCGGCAGGCCAAAGGGAGTGATACAGAATCATATCGGCCTGATCAAGGCCATTAACCGATATAGTGTATATATGGATTTCAGGGAGGGCGACATCTTCGGAAGCAATACCCCGTTTTACTTCGTTGCAGCTATGCAGGATGTTTTCAGCGCTTTCTGCCATGGCATACCGACTGTCCTGATTCCAGACGCGTTCCGGGGGGATCCGGAGAACCTTGCGGATTTTATTGACAGGGAAGGGATCACAGCTGCATTCATCACGCCGAAGGTGCTTATATACTTCAAGAAGAAGGGAACCTCGCTGCGCCGTGTTCTGGCAGGAAGCGAGCGTGTGTCGCAGCTGTTCTTTGATGATTTTACGCTGGTGAACGGTTACGGAATGTCCGAGTCGGCGGGAGGCGTGCTGGGGTTCGTTGTTGATCAAAAGTATGACAATACCCCGATTGGCCGTCCGATTGGAGATGAAAAGATCCATATACTGGATGAGAACGGACGTGAGGCTGACGAAGGCGAACTATGCATCGCGGGCGATGTTGCTTCGGGTTATCATAATCTTCCTGAGCTTACCGCCGAGACTTTTGTGAAGAATCCATTTGAAAAAGAGGACGGATATCCGGTGCTGCTGCGCACAGGGGATCTCGTAAAACGGCTGTCTTCCGGCGATATCCTCTTTATCAGCCGCAAGGACTGGATGATCAAGATCAACGGGCAGAGGGTGGAACCGGGGGAGATCGAAGCCGCGATTAAGAGCGTGGACGGCATCCGGGATGCCTGTGTGAAGGATTTCTCCCGGCCGGACGGGCAGATCTATATTACCGCATACTATGTAACGAAAGACGGTCAGGATCAGGAAGAGGAAAGGATCAAAGCGCAGATCGCAAAGAAACTTCCTTCCTACATGATCCCGTCGTATTATATCCGTCTTGACAGTCTGCCGGTAAATGCGAACGGAAAACTCGACCGGAAAGCATTGAAGAGCCCGAAACTTTCTGATTATTCCAGTGAGTATGCGGCCCCAGAGACAAAAGAGCAGAAAGCCATATGTGACGCGTTTGCGCAGATCCTTTCAGTGAAGCAGGTCGGCATTGACGATGACTTCTTCTCTCTGGGCGGCGATTCCATCAAGGCGTGCGTCCTGCAGAACAAGCTTGAATCATTCGGCATCAAAAAGTCAAGTGTTTTCGAGGCGCACACGCCCCGCGCACTGGCGGAGTGCATCACGGCGAATCCTGCTGGGGACGAGAGCCTTTCGGCTTATGCAAAAACCCATAACAAGGCGAAGAAAGAATATCCGCTGACCGAGAGTATGCTTTCCGTTTATTTTGACAGCAAGGATCCCGGCCGGGCAACGGTGTACAACAATGTGGTGGGACTCTTCCTTCCGAAGGAATGCAATAAAGACGACACGAAGGAAAGGCTGATCCGGGCGGTGCAGACGGTGCTGGACAGCTATCCGGTTCTGAAGTGCCATGTGTCAGAAAAGGTCGGATGGCCCATGCTTGAATATGATGAGCATGCAGCCATTCCTGTGGAAGTGATTCCCACGGAGGAAACGAACAGGGCCGTCATTGC
>Ga0310690_10007750_pt1 | contig 13762 bp, 8 predicted proteins | sample AusTroGonzalo_MG_2_FD_207661 | JGI IMG/M metagenome (GOLD analysis project Ga0310690, IMG submission 207661) | Bovine rumen microbial communities from tropical cattle in Woodstock, Queensland, Australia - Gonzalo_04 (v2) (version 2) | ecosystem: Host-associated > Mammals > Digestive system >... | reverse complement strand
CACCTTCTCGGCATCAGCCATATTCTTGTCGAGGTCGTCGAAGTCGGCCAGCAGGAGTTGTCCCCAACTATAGAAGTGGTCAAGCGACTCTTCAATGCCTGTCTGCGAGATGAACGACTTATGAAGGTCGCACACCTGTTTGATGGGGTCGGCCACCATGCGCGAAGAGTGATGGCGGAAGAGGTCGCTGATGGTGATATAGGAAGGACTCCACATGGGTTTGCCAGCAAGTTTAGCCAGATGGGTGTTCATAAACAATGCGGCACGCTTGTTGGGAAACACGATAGCCACTCTGCTCAAGTCGCTTCCATGTTTGGCGAGGATATCTTCTGCTACGTATTCTAAGAATGATTTCATGTTACTTCACTTCGATAATTTTGTTACTATAGACAAACCACAGATAGCCTGTGACGTGCGGCATTCCCATCTGTCGGAGCAAGTCCATGTATTCATGCACCTGGTCGTGGTATTCTTGATGCTCGCGTCCGAACTTGAAGTCGACAACAATCGTTTCTTTGCCGTCGGTCATCACGCGGTCGGGGCGACGTTCTTGGGAATCTGGCGTCAAGATGGTGCATTCATTGAACAATTGCCAGTGTGGAGAGAACCATTGGGAAACACGGGGGTGGGCGAGGCGCTTACGAATCATGTCCTCCAGGCGCTGAGGAGTAATCCCCTGGTTATAGAGGATTCCCTCTAACTCAAGGTCCTTTAATGCTTGCTCCATATCGGCGCTGGTGCGGATGTTTGAGAAGACTTTGTGAAGCACGCAGCCCAATTGGATATAGTCGGTGGCGTGTGATTCATCGTCATCGCCCGTGATGGTGGCAAACTCCTTACTCTTATTACTCTGACGGAACTCAACTTGCTGCTCGAAAGGTTCTATCTGGATGTCGATAGGCGTGGCTGTTTGCAAGAAGGGATTATCATTTTTCTTCTCCTGAGGAGCCACCTGTTTGTTGATAGGCAGTTGTCCAAAGACAAAATGAAGAGGGGTGGAAGCGTCGGCATCGCCTTCCAAGATGGAGCCGGGCAGTTCGTCGGCAACGAGAGGCAATACACTTTCAATCAGCATGGAACGCGTCGCTCCAGCATTCCTGCGACCCGTGACAAAAAGACTCTTAGAGGCTCGTGTGAAGGCCACATAGAGCAGATTGAGGTTATCAATAACCACCTGCTGGTGTTCCTGCTCATAGTCCTTCTGATAAATAGTGCCGTTCATGCTCTTCATGCTATAGTCGATAGGAGCGATGGGCAACTGATTGAATGGGGATTGTTGGGGAATACACCACAGAAGGTCGCTATGTTCCATGCGCCAGTCGCAGAAAGGCAGAATGACATGCGAGAACTCCAGACCCTTCGATTTATGAATGCTGATGATTCGGATGCCGTTGACTTCGGGACTCTGAATGGGCTTTGAGCAGATGGTCTCATCCCACTCGGAAAGGAAGGTGGGCAGGTCTGTCGTCTCTTCGTTGATGTATGTGGCTAGCTGGTCGTAGAAGGCGCAGAGATAGGCTGTCTGTCCGGATGTTTGTTCCAGATGGAAAATGACATAGAGTTGCTCGGCCAACTCATAGAGAGGCAGTCTCAGCAACTTGTCCGTATTGTCGGTAAAGTCTGAGGGAAGTGTGCCGTTGAGTTGTCCGGTAGTGAACTTCGCCAGATAGGCGCGGGCAATGGCATCGTCGGGATTGACGAGAAGGCGCATGGCCTGTATGATGGCGATGACTGCCGGAGAGGCGTCTAAGCGAAAAGCCTCATCACTAACAACATTGATGTCGGGCATTGTCTCCATCAGGTAGTTGGCAATTGTCGGAATGATGCTATTGGTTCTGACGAGGATGGCAATCTCTGTAGCAGGAATGTGTTGACTGCGGAGCGTGTTTATCTGGTTGACAATAGCATCCAGGGTCGCTTCCTGATAGTCTTCTGCCGGCAACAATGTTACCTCTATCATTCCTGTTGCAGCTTTTGTTTCTGGATATTGCTGCTTGACATCGTCGTAGGCATTAACACCTTCTATCATCGCTGCATGGGTGAAGAAAGCATTGTTGAAGTCAATGACATTTCTTTCAGAACGGTAGTTGGTGCTCAATGGTTTCTCTTCAATCAGTTGGTCGGCATGCGGGAATTCGTCTTTAATGCCAGCCAACAACCGCCAGTCGCCGTTGCGCCATCTGTAGATGCTTTGCTTCACATCGCCAACTATGAGGCTGGATGATCCTTCGTGGCTCATCGCTTCCTGGAGCAACACCTTGAAGTTCTTCCATTGTATGGTTGAGGTATCTTGAAACTCATCAATCATGATGTGTTCAAGATGGGTGCCAATCTTTTCGAAGATAAAGGGTGAATCACTTCCGTCAATGAGTTCGTGAAGCAATTGCTGGGTGTCACTAAGAAGGAACCTATTGGCATTCTCATTGAGTTCGTGAACCTTGGCCTCGATACTACTCAGCAGGCGCAGCTGACTGAGATGGCGCAGCGTGAGTTCTGCACTCTTGTAGAGCAACCATTGGCGCGGCTGTTCTTCAACGGCAAGGCGCAAGAGTCTATCTAACTTGCTGTCAACTAATGCATGAATGAACTCTGCTCGGTCGCTGGTTTTGGTATACCATTTTGATGGATCGCCAATAGCGTCGGCCACGGTCTTGTTAATGATACTCTCGTCAAACTGCCCGCGTTGCATCTTCAGGAAGATGGAGCATACACCCTTGCTCTTCTTTGAGAAGTCGTCAACGGTGAGTCCTTCTTGTTTGATGGTGTCGAAGAATGAGTCGGCAATCTCCTGAATGCGATTGCTGGCGTCTTCACGTATCTGGCGTAGTTGCTGTGTATAGTCGTCAAAGAAGTTCTTCTGACTAATTACATTATTTAGTTCCTTGCTTTGCTGCTTATAGTAGTCACGGAAGATGGTGCGGCCAAACTGTTTAATCTGGGAGATCACATTCCATGAGCGGTCGTCGCTGATGTTGTCCATGATATATCGCAGGAGCCATTGCAACATCTGGTCGGTAGCTTTCAGACTGTCAATGAGTTGGTCAACGGCTACTTCCTCTACTTGCACATCATTGAGTCCTACGCGAAGGTTGGCTGTCAGGTCCAGTTCGCGAGCCAGGTTGCGCAAAACACTCTGGAAGAATGAGTCGATGGTCTCAACACGGAAATAATTGTAGTTGTGAAGTAATAGGTGCAAGGCTGTGCCTGCCTGTCGACTTACAAACTCAGGTGAGGCATCCAACTCCTGGCATATCTTGTCTTGATACGCCTTGGAACTGTCTAAACCGCGCCAGATGCCATATAGTTGACTCAATATGCGCATCTTCATCTCTTCCGTAGCCTTGTTCGTGAAGGTTACGGCAAGCGTCTGTTTGTATGCCAGAGGATTCTGAACTAACAGTTTGATATATTCAACTGCAAGCGTAAAGGTCTTTCCACTACCTGCGCTCGCTTTATAGACAACAAGTGGTTTTACCATCTGCGGAATAATTCGAATGTAAATTTGCAACCAATTTTTTGATACTCTGTATTAAGGAAACTGGCAAAGATGCCCATGGAGAACATGCGGCACGAGAAGCCATAGCCGATTTCTGAATACTGGCGAGTATGGTCAATAGATAATGTGCTGAGGTAAACTCGTTCGCGCTCTACGTATCGGCCTATGGCTGGTGTCAGGAAAGCGCCTAAAAGAGGTGCTTCATAGGATAGGTGGCCACGGATATAGTAGCTTGACTCGTTATAAAGTCTGGAGCTAAGCAGTTGGAAGTCACCTGACCAGTCATCGTCCCATCCATCAGGCAGGTTATTCGCACGGAAGTTGGCGAAGTCGAGGAAGTAATTGTTTCGTTTGTCTGTATAGAAGCCTCCACCGATGCGTGTGTTGATTTGCTCGGTGCGCTTCATCTTATATTTGAATGAGGCATCGGCCTCTATGCGTTCGTATCTGATATAATTGTTTTTCAGTTTGAAGCCTCGTTCGTAGTTGATGGTGAAGAAAGGTGCATTCTGCCATGGATTCAAACGGACGATGATTGATGGAGCTAGCGAATAGTATTTGCTGTATTTACCATATTGACTCATGGCTTGGGGATTGAGCGCAACACGTTGGTGTAACACGAATCCTGAACTGATATTTAACCAAGAAATCGGACGAATGTGATGTGATATGCTCCAAGAATAGTCATCAAATAGATCAAGATCCTTCCCTTCCAAATCGACATTCTCACCATATTCTTTCTTAATATCTTCAAGTACGCTGGCGTTTCCAATACGATTGTCTTTGCTGAAACAAGCGTCAATGCCTGCGTCATAGTTGGAGTCGTAGATAAATTGTAATGGAGCATCGAAATAGAACTCTCGTAATTTGAAGTTGTAGCCAATGCGCGGATGAAAGTCTATCCACGATTTTTCACTATGTTTGTAACTGGCATATAGTTTCATCTTGTAGGAGAATCCCTTACTTCTGCTGTAGCTGACATATTGTGGGTCAAGGATAGGAGAAAGTCGTATATAACTGTTTTTTGATTTTGAGCTGATACTATGGAAGAGGTTGTCTTCAATAAGATCCCAACTTTCTTTGAGATAATTATGATGAGGCTTGTATTCTTCGTCTTGGTCGTCGCCTTCTTCATCGAGTTTCTTCTTACCAACTAATGTGGCAGTAATACTAAGAGAGTCTATAGCTTCTTCTATGATTGAGTCTTCTTCTGTAACAGGGGTATGCTTGTTAATGAAATCATCGAAGATATCTAGCTCTTGTTGCGAAAGACTTATTGGGCGTATGGAATCCATCAATTTGTAATCACCAGTTACATCAACTGTATCAGCCAGTGTGATGGGACAATCGAATACTGCTTCAAAGTGTGAGGTGATATTGTTGCCTGCAAATTTGAAGGCAATATCTGTGACGCAGTATTTGGGCAATAATGCGTGCAGACCTTTTTCTCCTTGCATAGCGATAGCTTGGAAGTGAATCATATCATATTCACCTTCAATCTCGGTTTGCTCAATTTGTCCGGTATTGTAGTTGACAATAGCTTTACCTTGGACAAGTTGGGTGTTTGGTACTATCTTCGGGCGAAAGTATAGGCGGATTTGATTGTTTGAGAGTGGTACGGTGGAATAATGGTAATAGATGCGATTCTCGCGGCAGAAGGGCGATAGGATATGATTGCCATATAGCGTTGTTCCGTATAAATTGGGTGTTACATATGCCATTAATACTGGCATCGTGTGGCGTTGATGAGGGATAGTTGTATTGTATACTTGTTGTATGTTGTCATAATCGCTTATGGTTCGGAAATTAAAACGGTTGTATTGTTCGCAGACATATGCCCTTTCTCCATCAGCAATAGTATACATGTGTGGAATGGCCCACAACGTGACGTTTCGTCTGTGTGTTTGATAGATGTGTTTCAGGTAAACATTGGTTGAAAAACCATTGATGTCTTGTGTGTAATCCCTTTGGAAATTGAATACACGATTCATAACCAACGAGTCAAGAGCCTCGCCAGATGCCATAGATAACATGACCATCGTCATGGCTAAGGTTAGTAATACGCGTTTCATAGCCACAAAGGTAATCAAAAAGAACGAAACCGCAAATAATAATAAAAGAAAAAAACAGGAGCCACGAAAAAAAACGTGACTCCTGTCTGATATATTAGTGTATAAAGATTATCCTAGGTATTTCATAAGAATCTTGGCATTGCCCGAGTCGCGCAATTTTGCAATACTCTTTTCGCGAATCTGACGAACGCGCTCACGAGTGAGTCCCAACTCATCGCCAATCTCCTCAAGTCCTTTCTCGTGGCATCCAATGCCAAAGCACTCGCGGATAATGATGATTTCACGGTCTTTTAATACCTTAGACAATACGGAATTCAATTCTTGAGCCATTGACTCATGGTCTACATGGCGGTCGGTACGACTATCATCGCCTGAGGCCATTACGTCAAGCATGCAGTTGTCTTCACCGTCCTGGAAAGGAGCGTCAATAGACACGTGGTGACTATCAGCTTGCATAGACTGACCAATCTTCTCTTCGTCGATATCAGTCATTTCTGCCAACTCACTCACAGAGGGATGACGCTGGTTTTCCTGCTCAAACTTGTTGATTTCGTGATTAATCTTATTCAGAGAACCAACCTGGTTGAGGGGAAGACGTACTATACGACTTTGCTCAGCAATGGCTTGCAGGATGCTTTGGCGAATCCACCAAACGGCATATGAAATGAATTTGAAACCACGGGTCTCGTCAAATTTCTGAGCTGCTTTGATGAGTCCAATGTTGCCTTCGTCAATCAAGTCGGTCAGAGTCAATCCTTGGTGCTGATACTGTTTAGCCACAGATACAACAAATCGAAGATTGGCCGTTACTAACTTGTCCTTAGCACGCTCACCTTCCAAACCGCCCTTGCGAATCTTCTGTGCCAATTCAATCTCTTCATCTATACTGATAAGGGGGGCACGTCCAATTTCTACAAGATACTTATCAAGTGCTTCACTTGAACGGTTGGTGATACTCTTCTGAATTTTTAGTTGTCTCATCTATTTTGTCTCAATATATTGTTTTTGATAACTAACTGCCTGATATCTAGGCTTATACATACTATACACTCTCTTTTGCGGCTGCAAAGTTACAAAAAAAAACAATACGTTGTTCTCAGAACCCTTATTTTTTTGTGTTAAAAAAAGAAAACACTAGCGTTTCTTGAGTTAAATCATTAATGCAAAAACGTGCGTCTGGACGGTGGTTAATCAACCATAGAATCTCTCCTTGTCTATCACAAAGAACCAGTGTGCGGCGTTTCTCGAAGACGTTAACATGTCGATCAGTCAAATAGTCACTAACTAGTTTTGTGCCTTTCATGCCATAAGGCATAAAGCGGTCGCCGACTTGAACAGGTCGTAGGGTTAAGGGAAAATGTACTTTAGATGAATCGAGCGAGGCTGTTGCGGCATCCTTTTTAATATGCCGACCAGAGATTTGCTCAATGCGAATCTTCTTTTCTTCTTGATAGATATATGTACCAGTTTCTGGAATAATCAGGGTGGGAAGTTCGGGTGTGATAGGCTCTGCTAACAAGCGCCCTTGGTTGAATGTGAGTTGATGGGTCGCTGATTTCCATTCTTTCCCTGACTGAATGATTGTCAGCGATTGGCTGATTTGTTCTATTGTCTTGGGATCAAATCCCATGGGGAATAGCCATTCGTAAAGAATGCTTTCTGGCGAAGCCTCTTTTAATAAGGCATCGACTTCTAGGCTCTCGTTTTTGACGAGTCTAGAGAGTGCTTTTTGAATGTTTTCATCGTATACTTTTGAAGCCTCATTGAGTCGTTGTGCTGTGTTCAGAATCTGCTGGCATGCATTGGGACTGATATCTTTCAACTGTGGCATGATGTTCAGTCGGATTTTGTTCCTAACTGCATCTGTCTCCAAGTTGCTGGAGTCTGTCACAAACGTCTGATTCTGTTCACGAAGGTATTCAATAATATCCTTTCTACTGAGACAAAGCAAAGGGCGAAGGATGTATCCATTTCGTGGTTTGATACCTGTCAATCCATGAATTCCTGTTCCGCGGAGCAAGTTCAGTATGATAGTTTCTGCTGAGTCGTCTTGGTGATGAGCCACGCAGATACCATCGGCTTGGATGTCTTGACGCAATTGCTCGAAATAGCGATACCTTAGTTCTCGTGCGGCCATTTCGATACTAATCTGGTGAGTTTGAGCGTATGTTGCTGTGTCAAAATGAATTAAATGCAATTCTACTTGAAACTTCTTGCATAAGTCGACAACAAAGTTCTCGTCTCGATTGCTCTCTTCTCCTCGTAAATGAAAATTGCAATGAACAGCCTCGATGTCGTATCCTAAAGCACGCATCACGAGGAGCAGACAAACACTGTCTGCTCCTCCACTAACAGCAACTAGATAACGTTTATCGTGGCTGAATAGCTGGAATCGATCAATATAAGCTTTTACCTTATTCAACATAAAGAACTAGCCCCTTGAGATACTCACCTTCTGGGTGATAGATGTTGATGGGGTGATCAGCAGGTTGATGAAGTTGATGAAGGATTCGAACTTTGCGTCCAGCCAGGGCTGCTGCTGTGAAGACAGCGTTTCTGAAGTGCTCTTTGGTCACTACCTGCGAGCATGAGAATGTGAACAAGATTCCTCCCTTTTCAATCTTTTCAAATGCCTTCTGGTTTAATCGGGTATAGCCCTTTAATGCATTGTGGAGCGCACCGCGATGCTTGGCGAAGGCTGGTGGGTCGAGAATAATCAGATCATAACCGCTAATCTTGTCTAAGTATTTGAATGCGTCTTCGCAGAAAGCCTCGTGGCGTGAATCGTTGGGGAAGTTAAGTTCTACATTGCGGCGAGTAAGTTCGATGGCTTTTGCTGAACTGTCTACCGAATGAACAGACTTTGCTCCACCTCTCATGGCGTAGAAAGAGAAGCCGCCGGTATAGCAGAACATATTCAGCACGTGCTTGTCTTTGGCATACTTCTCCAGTAATGAACGGTTTTCACGCTGGTCAACGAAGAAGCCGGTCTTCTGGCCACGTAACCAATCTACATAGAATTTCAAGCCATTCTCAATGGCAATATTGTTGTCAGTCTCACCCAAGAGGAAACCATTTTCTGGCTCCATGAAAGACAAGGTCGTCTCACTCTTATAATAAATGTTTGAGATATAGTCCTTCATGACTTTCGAGAGAGCAGTAGAAATGGTGTGTCGAGCTAAGTGCATACCGATGCTGTGTGCCTGCATGACGGCAGTATCACCATAGATGTCGATAATCAGTCCTGGCAACAAATCACCTTCGCCATGCACCAATCGATATGCATTTGTCTGTGGATTGTTGGCCAATCCGATAGAAAGGCGCATTTGAAGGGCAGACTGCAAGCGTGATATCCAGAACTGCTCGTCGATTTCTACGTCGTTAAAGGTGAGTACACGGACAGCAATGGAACCTTGCTGATAATGTCCTACAGCGATGAAATCACCTTTTTCTGTAACGACTTTTACAACGTCTCCCTCTTCAATACCTTCGTCTAGATGGAGAATGGCTCCAGAGAACAACCAAGGATGAAAACGGCGAAGACTTTCTTCTTTGCCACGTTTGAGATATACTTTATTCATTTTCTTTAGTAATAAGATTGTAATCCTTTGACTGCTTGAGTCTTAAGATTTCATTATAAATCATGATACATGCCCATGCGTCAGTGGCGGCATACATCTTTTGTTTCTCGTTTAGAATGTCAGCTTCCCAGTTGCTTAACTGTTGCCTTTTGCTGATCTTCTGTCCAAATAGATTGGCATATAATTTCTGAAGACTCAAGTCTTCAATGCCTAGTTCGCGGACATGATCTTGAATGTCGATGAAGCTGCCAGTTTTGAATTCTCCTATTTTGCGTAAGGCGTTTAAGTCATCGTGCCAAGAAAGTCCAATTTTAGGAATGGTGTCGTCTTCGAGTAATTCGATGAGTGCTGGCGTCAGACCTGTATGATTTAGTCTAAATAGAAAACATGTGTCAGGTGTAGAAACCTGTAAAAGCGATACTTTATGCTGTTGTCCACGTTTAAATGAAGGCCGTGTTTCTGTGTCAAATCCCAAAATGGGCTGAGACAGGAGATAGCGAACTGCTTTTTCTGTCTCGCCAGGAGTTAAAATGACGATGATTCTTCCCGGGAATTGAACAACGGGGAGCGATGGAATGAGGGCCTTATCGTATTTATTATATATCGTTTTAAGCATGTCAATACCTTTTCGTGGTGCAAAAATACAAAAAAAATGTGATTTTATGGTGATAACTGATTTTTTTCCGCTAATTTTGCAGAAGAATTAACGAATACAAAGAATAATGGCTAAGAAAAAGAGTAAGAAACCGATAACACAATCTTCTAATCCTTCCGTCATGGAGTCACTAGGAGTGAACCACACTTTTCAGATTTTCCAGAACGAGCGTTTACATTTCTTTATTGGAATGCTTCTTTTTGCTCTCTCCGTTTGTCTGACGTGGGCTTTCATTTCCTATTTTACAACAGGCGCAGCTGATTTGAGTATCATAGAGAATCTTCGTGAAGATGATTTGGCAAATGAACCACAGAAATTTGGAAATGCGGTTGGTAGTTTAGGTGCATATGCTTCGTACTTCTTTCTGAACCGTTGCTTTGGTGTGGCTTCGTTTGGCATACCTTTATTATTGTTCTTATTCTCATTGGTCTTGATGAAGGCCTACCGACCTGCATTGCTGAAGTGGTTTATATCCGTTTCTTTGGTTATGGAATGGCTTTCAGTGACATTGGCTTACTTTGTCACGCCACTATTCCCTTATTTGCATTTCTGCCCAGGCGGTGAACATGGATTATATGTATGCCATTTCTTTGAGCGTTATGTGGGTAGCCCTGGCTTGGTGGCCATATTAATTGTAGTTGCTATTCTCTTCCTGATGTATATTAGCTCGGAGACTATTGTGTTGATTCGCAAGATGCTGAATCCAATGCGATTTGTGCAGAAGGTGAAGTTTACTGTTACCAACTCGGATAAGGAAGACTCAGGGGATACATCGTCATATGATGAGTTGATTAAGACCGAAGAGGATCCTGAAGTGTTTGATGATCCCATGACGCAAACAGTGAATTTCGAAAACGGGACTCCGATTAATAATGTTATTGAGGAGGACGTAGTAGAGACGCCTGTCATTCATGATGAAAACGTTGCTGATCCTGGCATGATTGTCGAGGTGGCTAACGAAGAAGAGAAGGCCGATGCCAGTGAGGTTAATCAGGTCGCTTTAGAGGATATGGAACCCTATGATCCCAAACGTGATTTAGAGAACTACCATTATCCGACACTGGATTTGTTGAAGACTTATGAGTCTGACGGTAAACCATACATTGATATGGAAGAGCAGACTGCCAACAAGAACCGTATCATTGAGGTGCTCCGTACGTTTGGTATTGAAATCAGTAGTATTAAGGCCACTGTAGGTCCTACTATTACGCTATATGAAATTACGCCTGCCCAAGGTGTTCGCATCTCTAAGATTCGTGGACTCGAGGATGATATCGCTTTGAGTTTGAAGGCCTTGGGTATTCGTATCATTGCACCTATCCCTGGCAAGGGTACTATTGGTATTGAGGTGCCGAATGCAAAGGCCAATATTGTGTCTATGGAGTCTATCCTGAATTCAAAGAAGTTCCAGGAGACTACGATGGAGTTGCCTTGTGCTATGGGTAAGACCATTACCAACGAAGTGTTCATGTTTGACTTGGCAAAGGCTCCTCACTTGTTGGTTGCCGGTGCCACGGGTCAGGGTAAGTCTGTCGGTCTGAATGCCATCCTTACATCTCTGCTGTATAAGAAACATCCTGCCGAGATGAAGATTGTGCTGGTTGACCCCAAGATGGTTGAGTTCAGCATCTATGCCAAGATTGCTAATCACTTCCTGGCGAAGGTACCTGATGAAAACGCTTCCCCCATTATTACTGATACAACAAAGGTGATTCGTACGCTCCAGTCTTTGTGTGTAGAGATGGATGCTCGCTATGAGTTGTTGATGGCAGCTGGTGAACGTAATATCAAAGACTACAACCGTAAGTTTATTGCCAGAAAGCTGAATCCAGAAAAGGGACATAAGTATATGCCTTACATCGTTGTTGTTATCGACGAGTATGGTGATTTGATTATGACTGCAGGCAAAGAGATTGAGTTGCCTATTGCCCGTATTGCTCAGAAAGCCCGTGCCGTAGGTATTCACATGATTATTGCTACCCAGCGCCCAACTACCAATATTATTACTGGTACGATTAAGGCCAACTTCCCTGCTCGTATCGCATTCAAGGTGAGTCAGGGTATTGACTCGAAGACGATTCTCGACCGTATGGGTGCACAGCAACTCATAGGTCGTGGTGATATGCTCTATCTGCAAGGCAATGATCCCGTTCGTGTGCAGTGTGCTTTTGTTGATACGCCCGAGGTGGACGACATCAACCAGTTCATTGCTCAGCAGCAGGGGTATCTGGAGCCATATGAGTTGCCAGAGCCTCCTGTAAGCGATTCAGATGGAATCAGTTCTGGTAGCAACGATGCAGATTTGAGTCACTTAGACCCGATGTTTGATGATGCCGCTCGACTCATCGTTCACGAGCAGAGTGGATCAACCAGCTTGATTCAGCGTAAGTTTGCTATCGGTTATAATCGCGCAGGCCGACTGATGGATCAGTTGGAAACAGCAGGAATTGTTGGTCAGGCTCATGGTTCTAAACCCCGTGAGGTGCTGATTCAAGATGATATGAGTTTGGAAAACTTGTTGAATTCATTAAAAGGATAAGGATATATGAAAAGATTTTTTATGGCCATCACGCTGTTTGTTGGTAGTTGCTTGTTTGGCTTTGCTCAGGATGCTAAGACTATATTGGATAAATGTGCAGCTTCTGTCAGTGCAAAGAATGGCATACAAGCTGATTTTACCATGAATAGCGCCCAGTATGGCAATTCTTCTGGTAAGATTTCCGTCAAAGGACGAATGTTTACTGCCACGACTCCAATGGCGACATTGTGGTTTGACGGTAAGACCTTGTGGACGTATATGTCGAACAATGATGAGGTAAATGTGACCACCCCTTCAGAGTCTCAGTTGCAGGTAATGAACCCCTATAACTTTATAAATATGTATAAGAAGGGCTTCCGCTACTCAATGACTCAGTCAGGCAATGCCTATCAAGTTCATCTGACGGCAACTGATGCATCGAAGCGAGTGAAGGAGATGTTTATTACAGTTGATAAAAAAACATATCATCCCACGGAGGTAAAACTACTTCAGAAGCAGAAGTGGACTACTTTTACCATTAAGAATGTGAAGGCTGCTAAACTGAGTGATGCTGCATTTAGATTTAATTCTAAGGATTTTCCATCAGCTGAAGTCATAGACCTGAGATAAAAATGAATCGCTGGAAACTACTTCTATTGCTGCGCAAGCAAGGCATTTTGGCTTTGCGCCGCAGTCCTGCCTTTGAGCAGAGTGTCATTGCACGTGTTATGATGGTGATTGGTGGTGGCATGATGATTATCTACCTGATTTTCATTGGTACGATGATGGCAATGCCTGCCACAGAGTCTCACATGTATACCTTGGTGTTGGCTATGTTGCCTTTATGGCTTGCCATTGATTTTGGTTCGCGTTTTGCCGTCCAGCAGACACCTGCCATGATGGTTAAGCCATTCTTGTTGCAGCCCATGCCTTTCCATGCCGTGATAGAGACCTTCTTGTTGAATACGCTTCTGGCTGGTTTCAATTGGGTGTGGCTTGCGCTCTATTTGCCTTATGCCGTTATCTCATTTTTTGGAGGCGCCTCTTTTTCAACAGCAGTTTTGATTGTTGTTTGTGGCTTCCTCATGACATTGGCTAATAGCCAGTTCTACTTGGTCGTACGTACCTTGGCTGCGCGTTTTGTCTTATGGTGGGGTCTTCCAATATTGGTTTATGGCGCATTCTGGCTACCATTGATTATCAATGAAGATCTGTTTGACAAACAGATGGACTTTATCTGCGACTTCACCGCCACATGGTATTTTGCTCTTTTCTGTCTGGCGCTATTGTCTGGCTTGTTCTGGCTGAACCGCTGGATGCAGTTCCGCTATGTGCGTGAAGAGATTATGAAGCAGGAGAAGAAAGAGGCTGCCATGAAAAAGGTGTATCAGTATACGTTCTTGGAGCGCTTTGGGCAGACAGGCGAATACTTGAAACTGG
>Ga0310690_10007749_pt1 | contig 13762 bp, 13 predicted proteins | sample AusTroGonzalo_MG_2_FD_207661 | JGI IMG/M metagenome (GOLD analysis project Ga0310690, IMG submission 207661) | Bovine rumen microbial communities from tropical cattle in Woodstock, Queensland, Australia - Gonzalo_04 (v2) (version 2) | ecosystem: Host-associated > Mammals > Digestive system >... | reverse complement strand
GAAACACGCAATGCCCATCCGCGGCATACAACATACAGAATAAGGACACGCAGCGGCGCATCCTTATCCCAGAAAAAGATTCTTTGACTTATTGATACAACACGTTATGAGGGCCGACGCGACACGTTATGATGGCTGGCACGGCACGTTATGAGGAGACCCTCTCCCTGTTCTTCTCCGAGGAAAGGGAAGGGGAATTCAAAATAGAAAATAACTAAGTTCAAAATGAAAGGAGAGTGAATGATTTAATCTTCGAATGTTTTATTCAACCACGGATTGTGGCGTAGGGCGGGATGTCCTCGGCGAACTGACAGGTGCCGCTCTCGTAGTCGATACGGCAGCAGTAATGTTGCAGCCCGTTGCTCACAACGAGCCACTGCACCTTTAGCCTGATGTTGTAGCGGCTTATCTGCTCGAACACGTTCTGCGTGATGTCCACTTGGGGCGACTTATATTCTATAATCATGATGGGCTGGGCGTTCTGTCCATAGACGACGCTGTCGCAACGCTTTCGGGTTCCGTTCAGCGTAAGGGAGATTTCGTTGCCGATGCATTCTGCAGGATAGCCTTTGCAGAGAATCAGGTAATGCACGAACTGCTGCCTGACCCATTCTTCGGGCGTCAGAGCCACATATTTCCGCCTCAGAATGTCGAAAACCTGCTGCTTGCCGTCCTTCGTCGTGATTCTAAGGTCTGTTTTCGGAAGGTTCAGTGCCTGCATAACGTTTTTTTTCGTATATTTGACTTTGTCGGAGTTACTATCACTCGGAAATGAAAATAAAAGCTGGCTTTCCTTTTGCATTTCTCTCGTTTTTCCGTAACTTTGCTGCAAATTTACATAAAAGATGAAAACAAAGCAAGAAATCGTTGAGAATTGGTTGCCAAGATACACACAGATGCCGCTCGAAGAGTTCGGCGAATACATTCTGTTGACGAACTTCAACAACTATGTGGATATCTTTTGCGATAGCTTCGGTATAGAGAAACCCGCCTACACGTCTAACATGCGTTGCGCTACCGCCGATGGCATCACCATCATCAACTTCGGCATGGGAAGCCCTAACGCGGCAATCATCATGGACTTGCTCAGCGCTATCAAGCCGAAGGCCTGTCTCTTCCTGGGCAAATGCGGAGGCATATCGACTAAGACGCAGCGCGGAGACCTCGTGCTGCCCATTGCCGGCATTCGCGGAGAGGGAACGAGCAACGACTACTTCCCGCCTGAAGTGCCTGCCCTGCCTGCATTCATGTTGCAGCGTGCAGTCAGCAGTACCATCCGCGACCTTGGCTTCGACTACTGGACGGGAACGGTCTTCACAACTAACCGCCGCGTGTGGGAGCACGACGACAAGTTCAAGGAGTACCTGCGCACCACCAGGGCAATGGCTGTGGATATGGAGACGGCAACGCTTTTCACTTGTGGCTTTGCCAATCATATCCCCACGGGAGCTCTCCTGCTCGTCAGCGACAACCCCATGACGCCCGAAGGCGTGAAGACCAGCGAAAGCGACCGGCAAGTGACCGTCGATTATGTGCTGAACCATGTGAATATGGGCATTCAGGCACTCGAGATGATTAAGCAAGACAAGAAGACGGTTCGCCATCTTAAGTTCGACTACTAAAGAAAGGTTGAAAAGTTGGAAAACATAAAAGTCCAAAAGCTGACTCTTTCACCTTTTCACTTTTTCACCTTTTCACTTTTTCACTTTTTCACTCTTTCACCTTTTCACTTTTTCACTTTTTCACTCTTTCACCTTTTCACTTTTTCACCTTTTAATTTATAATATATGGCAGCAAGGGGCATTACCTACGAAGATATTCTTCGCGATGTAAAGGCGCAGAAGATAGCTCCCGTCTATTATCTGATGGGAGAGGAGGATTATTATATCGACAAATTGAGTGATGCCCTCGTTGATGCCTTATTGCGTGAGGATGAAAAGGATTTCAATCTTGATGTTGTATATGGCGCAGAGACGGACGTTGACAAGGTCATAGAACTGGCACATGCCTATCCTATGATGGCTGAGCGGCGTGTGGTTCTGGTGCGTGAGGCACAGGCCATGCGCTCGTTGGAAGGCCTTGAGGCATACTTGTCCCATCTCACGCCTACTACGGTACTTATCTTCTGCCATAAGCATGGAAAGCTGGATGCCCGCAAGGCCTCGTCAAAGGCGATACAGCAAGTGGGAGTGGTCTTCGAGAGCAAGAAGTTGTACGAAAACCAGCTGCCTCCCTTCATTTCGCAGTATTTCCATCAGCACGAGGTCGATATCGAGCCGCAAGCCATCCAGATGCTTGCCGGTCATGTTGGGGCCGACCTGAGTCGCTTGACGACGGAAATGGACAAACTCCTGCTGGCTCTGCCTGAAGGTGGTCGGGTAGTAGGGGCGGCACTTGTTGAGCAACAGACGGGCATGAGCAAGGACTTCAACGATTATGAGTTGATGGCTGCACTTGCTCAGCGCAACATCTTCCGCGCGAACCAAATTGTCAAATACTACCAGGGGAACCCTCGCAGCTTCTTCATTACAAAAACGCTGGCCAATTTATTTACATTTTTTTCAGACGTGATGCTTGCATATTATGCTCCCGAAAGGACAGACGCAGGCATAGCCGCCTGGCTCGGAAAGAGCGAATGGAAGGTTCGGCAGGATGTGGGGCCTGCACGTAGAAACTACTCTGGCGTGAAGGTAATGCAAATTTTGGGTGAAATACGCAAAACTGATGCCCAAAGTAAGGGAGTGGGGGGCTGCAGAACTCCTCATGAGGAGCTTTTGCAGGACTTAATCTTCTTTATTTTACACTAATTCCATTCTATTTTGCTTCGTGACGTGAAGCTGGATTTTTGGCTTTATTCGCTGAAACAAAACGGTTTATGCAGGGTTTGTACCCTCTGAGAATCGCGTAAAATTCTCTGCATTTGCCATCGGGACGAAAGAAGGCAAGGAACGGCGAAAAATGCGTTTTTCGCTGTTTTTCCTCGTTTCGGAGGGTATTTTGTGGTGTTTTGATTTGCAAACTTAAATCCAACAGAAGATATACAAAGTGCAAATTCAGCAGGGCGCAATCTACAAAAAGCCCATATACGAGGGTAGGGCATTTATGTTTGCAAATGTAAACTTCAAAACCAAAACGCCATAAATTGCATACCTAAACGGAAACTTATGCGCGATTAAATAAAGAATATATAGTGCTGTAAGCCAGCGGATAACGTGTTATGATTAAAACCATACAAGCATATAATTGCACACAAGGGCAGCTTTGTGACAAAAGTGACCTTGAAGAAGCTTTGGGAGCCTCATTCTGCTGTGCTTTACCCATTTAAAGCCAGTTGTTTGCGAAACTTTGTGAAACTTAGTTACTTTAAGCATTTCTTAGGCACTAAATGCTGTATTTTAAAAGAAATGCCTCAGTCTTTACAATTGTGATTTGCATTTGCAAAACATATATTTGTAAATTAAAAGTAAACTTGCCAATGCAACTTTTTAAATCAATGGTTTGCATAATTGAATTGAATTTCGTACCTTTGCAGTCGATTTAATGATGTAAACACACAGTCAAAACCTGAAGAGGCACTATATAGTATGAAGGATCGTATCATTTCTCTCATGAAACACATGGGGATGTCGCAGAAAGTTTTTGCTGCAGAAATATGCATATCAGAGGGAGCACTCTCGAGTATCTTTAGCGGGAGAACTAAACCGACACTCAATACGGTGAACAACATTCATGAACGTTTCCCGGAGGTCAATGTGGGTTGGCTGATAGATGGGAAAGGCGAAATGTTCACCCCATCAGGCCAAAGCTCCGTGCAGGCAGATGCAAACGACGGAGGGCATATTAATGTCTCGTCTCTGGCAGCTGGCATTCCCATCCAAACGGGTTTCATGGAACCGCTTTCTGGCACTCCTCAGGGCCCCCCTCAGAACTCGTTTCCTGCGACAGAAACGAAAAGTTTTGACATCCCGATGCGTCGTATAGCAGAAATCAGGGTGTTTTACGACGACGGAACCTTTGAAACTTTCCCCGCAAAATCATAGAAAGCTGTGTGTGCCGTAATGCGTAACAAGTATTTGCGGCAAGCTTCTTTTGCGTACAAAGATAAAAATAAGGGATTTTATTTTGTATTATATCCTCTTATTCGTATCTTTGCAGAGCTTTTATATATATAATGTATATGAGGAAGTATGTTTTAGACTTGCGAGTTACTTCTGTCGAACATCCTGGCGAGCGTTATCTTTTGCTCAAGGCAACAAACCCCGACGGGGTGCTTCCAGAGATGCGTCCGGGGCAGTTCGCTCAACTTCGCATTGATGAGAGCAAGGACACGTTCTTGCGTCGGCCAATCAGCCTGCACAGCGTTGACTACGATAAGAATGAAGTTGTGTTCCTTGTTCAAAAGGTAGGAAAGGGAACGGCATCGCTTTGGGAGAAGCGACCTGGCTCGCTGCTGAATGTCATTCTGCCTTTGGGCAACGGCTTCACGATGCCCACATCTGCCGAACAAAGCGTGCTGCTTGTGGGCGGTGGCGTAGGTATCGCCCCCCTTCTCTTTATGGGAATGGAGATGAAGAAGATGGGTGCGCGTCCCACGTTCCTGCTTGGTGCTCGGAGCAAAGCAGACCTGATTTGCCTTGATGCCTACCGAGCTCAGGGCGATTTGTATGTGACGACAGAAGACGGTTCTGAAGGCGAGAAAGGTTTCGTCACGCAACACAGCATTTTACAAACGGAAAAGTTCGACAACATAGCTGTATGCGGGCCTAAGCCTATGATGATGGCAATGGCTTCCTATGCAAAAAAGACAGGAACACCATGCGAGGTCAGCTTGGAGAACATGATGGCTTGCGGTTTGGGTGCTTGTCTTTGTTGCGTGGAGGATACGGTCGAAGGTAACGTCTGTGTCTGCAAGGAGGGGCCGGTCTTTAATGTTGAAAAGCTGAAATGGTAAGAAAGGGGGAACGTAAAATGGCAGATTTGCGCGTGAATATAGCAGGTTTGGAGCTCGTCAATCCTGTGCTGACGGCCAGCGGAACGTTTGGTTACGGCATAGAGTATCAGGACTTCATTGACCTTAGCCAATTGGGGGGTATTATCGTCAAGGGCACTACCTTGCAGCCCCGAGAGGGCAATCCCTATCCCAGAATGGCTGAAACGGCACAGGGAATGCTCAATTGTGTCGGCCTTCAGAACAAAGGAGTGGACTATTTCTGCACTCAGATATACCCGCAGATAAAAGACATTAAGACGAACATGATAGTCAATGTCTCTGGCAATAGTCCTGAGGATTATGCCGAGTGTGCGGCACGCATCAATGAACTGGATTGCATTCCAGCAATAGAGCTTAACATTTCGTGTCCTAATGTCAAGCACGGAGGAATGGCCTTCGGTACGACGACAGACGGAGCTGCGAGTGTGGTGAAGGCTGTCCGTGAGGCTTACAAGAAGACGCTTATCGTGAAACTTTCCCCAAACGTGACTAGCATTACGGACATTGCGCTTGCTGTTCAAGACGCCGGAGCTGATGCTGTGAGCCTGATAAATACGCTGATGGGAATGGCTATTGACGTAGAGAAACGCAGACGAGTGCTGAGCATCGGCACGGGTGGATTGAGCGGACCCTGCATCAAGCCTGTAGCCTTGCGTATGGTCTATCAGGTGGCACATGCAGTAAAAGTTCCTGTTATCGGTCTTGGTGGCATCAGTAATGCGAAGGATGCAATAGAGTTCCTTCTGGCAGGAGCTTCCGCAATAGAGATAGGAACAGCCAACTTCCTTGACCCAGCCATCAGCGTAAAGGTGGTTCAGGGCATTGATGAATACCTTGAGAGGCATGGCTTCGCAAGCGTAAAAGACATTATTGGAATATGCGAATAGACATCATTACAGTATTGCCAGAGCTGATACAGGGCTTCATGCAGGAGTCTATCGTTGGCAGGGCGCAAAAGAAGGGATTGGTGGAAATACATATCCATAATCTTCGCGACTACACTCTAGACAAGTGGAGGCGTGTGGACGACTATCCCTTTGGCGGTTTTGCAGGTATGGTCATGCAATGTGAACCGATTGACAGGTGCATCTCTGCATTAACAGCTGAGCGGCATTACGACCAAATCATCTTCACGAGCCCCGACGGAGAGCAGTTCAATCAACCGATGGCCAACAGCCTTTCCCTCTGTGAGAACATCATCATCCTTTGCGGTCATTACAAAGGTATCGATTATCGCATACGCGAACACCTCATTACCAAGGAGGTAAGCATAGGCGACTATGTGCTGACAGGTGGCGAGCTGGCTGCCGCGGTAATGGCTGATGCAATCGTTCGCATCTTGCCTGGAGCTATCGGCGACGAGCAAAGTGCTCTGTCCGACTCTTTCCAGGACAATCTGCTGGCAGCACCCGTCTATACCCGTCCTGCCGAGTACAAGGGTTGGAAGGTTCCTGATGTGTTGCTCTCTGGCAATGAACGTCTAATCAAGGAATGGGAGCTGCAGCAGAGTATGGAGCGTACACAGAGGCTTCGTCCCGACTTGCTGTCAGGCGAAACGGCTGCATCTTCCAAGAAAAGAAAATAAATATATAGAATATGGAAAAGAAGAAAATGAACCTATACATCATTGCAGGATGCAATGGCGCAGGCAAGACAACAGCCTCGTTCACTGTCCTGCCTGAGATGTTGGGCTGTCGCGAGTTCGTCAATGCCGACGAGATTGCAGCCGGCCTCTCGCCCTTCAATCCTGAAGGTGTGGCTATACAGGCAGGACGATTGATGATAGACCGTATCATCTATCTGCTGAAGGAAGGTGAGACCTTTGCTTTCGAGACGACGTTGGCAACACGTTCCTATGTTAAGCTCATTCAGCAGGCACGCAAGCGCGGCTACTTCGTCACCCTCTTGTTCTTTGCCCTGAGCACCCCGGAGCAGGCTGTGGCTCGTGTGGCAAAGCGCGTGTCAATGGGTGGCCACAACATTCCGACAGATGTCATCTATCGTCGTTACGAGGCAGGATTGAGCAATTTGTTCCAGCTTTATATGCCAGTCGTTGACAGTTGGTCGCTCTATGACAATAGTGATTGCCCGGCAGTTCATATCGCGTCAGGCTTGGGCGGAGACAAAGTCGTGGTTTATGATAAGGAAGCCTACCAGCAGTTTCAGGAGAAATACAATAAGCCGGAGGAGGGCGAGAAGGCATGAAGGAAAAAGAGATACTGGAGATGCAACGCCTGATAGATGAGGGCGTGCGTCGGGCACAAAGCCGATTGTGGCAACGTGCCGGTGCAGCACATCAAAGCCTTGTCGTTTGTCGCGGAGGCAAGATACTGGAGATGGTGCCTGAAGTAGAGCAATGTTTTGCCGATAGCAACTGCGGAGATCCTTTGGCGCGTCGCAAACAGAGGTAGGGATTAGTTCTTAGTTAAGGATTCATAGTTCTGAAGCAGATGAAGGTGCTTAATGTTCTGCTAAAGAGCGTGGTGCTTTTTGTGTTTGCCATCGAGGTTCATGCTATCGACCACGATAACTGGATGGCTGCTTTGCCTGGCAGAGCCTCGTTGTTGAGCCTCTCCATCCCAGGCACGCACGATGCTGGTACCAAAGGTTTCAGTTGGAATGCCGAGTGTCAGAGGTTCTCCATCAAGGAGCAACTTTCGCTTGGCGTACGTGCATTCGACCTTCGCCCTGGCGTTGACGGTAATAAACTTGTCATTTTTCATGGCAGCTCAACACACGGCAGCGAAACGCTTGGCAGCATTTTTGATACCTACGCATCTTTCTTGGCTTCACACCCCAGCGAGTTTATCATCGTTTTCTTGAAGCAAGAGACAGATGGCGGCAACTGGGCTGAACTCATGAAGCAGGTGTTGGATGCTCATGCCGGAAGTTTGCTGGAGCTTACCCCTTATCTTACCGTTGAGCAGATGCGTGGCAAGATACTTGTGCTGAGTCGCACAAGTTGGGGAGAGAGTAACTATGGAGCGGTACGTGTGGATAGTTGGCAGGACAATGCTACTTTCGACATGACCTATCGCGGCTATTACGGCGATGAGTTACCTTGTCGCATTCAGGATATATACAATGTGTCCTCTTCTGACAATCTGAACAAGAAGAAAGCTGATATTGAGCAACTCTTGGGCGAAGCGATGTTGGGCAATACTGGCAAGTTTTACATTAACCATACCTCGGGCTTTACCAAGAACAACTATATTATCAACAATCATTATGTGGCTGACTGTGCTGAGAAGTGCAACGAACTTGCGCTCAATTACCTTCGCTCGCACAGTGGCCCTACAGGTGTCGTATTGATGGACTTTGCAGGTACGGACCGTTACGAGCTTACCTTCTCTTCGCATGATACGCGCGGGCAACTCCTTGTCGATGCCATCATCGAGAATTGTCAGGCAACGGCCAAAGTTCCTGCAGAGCCAGGTTCTGAGTGGGTGTTGCCTATGGGCGCGGACATCCCATGGAAAGGGCGTATCTATCGCAAGGATGCTGCGTCGCAGACGGCAAGTGCTGTCGATGCTCTGAAAGCACCAGCGACTACCTGGTATCGTGCAGACTATGACGATGGCGATTGGCAGGAGGTGACTTTCCCTATGGGTAGTCCCAACTACAACCACTTCTACGTGTCGCGCTGGACGGGTGAGTACAACACCTATTGGATTCGTCGCGAGTTTACTCTTGACGGATTTACTTCTTTGCTTCCACACACAATTCGCGTCTTTCACGATGATGATTATAAACTCTACATCAACGGCACGCTTGTGCTCTCTGAAGATGGCTGGACTTCGGACACACCTGTCGAGAAGAGCGTCGCCCGCTATCTAAAGAACGGTCGTAATGTCATTGCCGTACAGGTGCAGCAGAATACAGGTTCAGCTTATTTTGACTGCGGGATATATCGTACTGGTCAGGCAATCAGTCAGATTGTCCTTGATGAGGAGGAGATGACGGTTCCTGAAGGTGGCATTTGCCTAAGCATCAAGGTAAACAAGAAGATATCACGGAGAATATGGACTCCACTTTGTCTGCCTTTCAATTTAAGTGCGACACAGATAACAGAGTTGTTTGGCGATGGAACAGAGGTAAGGGAGCCATGCGGTTTCTTGGCATACGGCGAGGAATGGCTCGTGGCATTCAACAGTGTTACCACTATTAAGGCAGGCCGTCCTTGCTTGGTGCGCTTAGAGAATACAATTACAGGTATAGAATATAATCCGGAGAATGGCCTCAATCTCAATACTTCCAGTTTGAAACCTATCAAGCTTAGTGATAAGTCTGGCAATAAACTGACATTCACGGGCTTCTATCCCAAAAGTGTTATGCCCCAGGGATGCTTTATTTTCGTAGGCAATAGTTTCTATCGCAGTACCAGTTCTATCAAGAGGAAAGGCTATTGTGCCTATCTCGAGGCAGCAAGTGCAGACGGAACAGAGGTGAAGCGCATTGATTATCTGCTTGGCGATGCCGATTGCTTAGAGGTGACACCAGCAGAAAGCAATCCCGTCTATTACGACCTAAGCGGTCGTCGTATGGCAAAGCCTCAAAGCGGGATTTACATCCAGCGTACCTCTGATGGGCAAACCATCAAGTGCTTCACGGGCAGGGAAAGATAAGATAAGGAACAATTCTTTGACCTATAGCACCGGCATTACACGATTTTTACAGGCTCAGTCGATAATCATAAGGGCAGATTCTTTTTGCTTTTTGCAGAGCCACAAAATAACCTTCCCTCTTAGTGTCTTTCTCGAAAAAACCGTCAAACCGTCACCTTTCAAGGTAACGGTTTGTTTATTAACCTCTTGCGAGGTGACGGTTCGGGTGACGGAAGGTGACGGTTATGATGGTTATTCAAACTTTTCTGCCTTTTTCTTTGCTCATATTATATAATTCGCTAACTTTGCAGACAGAAACGACCTTAATCACCTATGAGTACAGAGCTAATGAAGATAAAAATGGCCGAATACTTCAAGACACAACCTGTCCTGAAGGCTTGGCTCTTTGGCTCCTACTCTCGTGGCGAAGAAGGGCCAGACAGCGATGTTGACATCTTGTTTGTTCCAGATATGTCACAGAAGTTCAGCCTGTTCACCCTTGGGGGGATGTATATGGACTTGAAAGATATCTTGAACCGTGAGGTGGACCTTATCCCAGAGAACTCCCTCCTGCCTTTTGCTAAAGAGAGTGCAGAACGTGATAGAATACTGATATATGAGAGAACCACTTAGAGACAAGAATCGTCTGGAACACATGCTGGACCATATAGGCAAGGTCTTGAGTGCTGCAGAGGGTAAGACCTTTGCCGAGTTCAACGATGACCCTATTCTGTTTGGGGCAATCGCCTACTACACAATGATTATTGGTGAAGCTGCCTATATGTTAACAACGGAGTTCAAAGAGCGACATGCGTCAACTCCTTGGCGTCAGATAGAAGGTATGCGTCATCATATTGTTCACGGTTATGCTCAGATTCAGAAAGAAATGTTGTGGAATGTCGTGCAGGAAGACTTGCAGCCTCTGAAGCTTCAACTTGAAAATTATCTCACCGAAACCAATTGGAACGAGTGGGAACAGCAATAATGTTCAATGTTCAATTATCAATACTCAATGAGATAATGCCAATGAAGTAACCAAAAGGATTTAGACATATAGAAGAAGCGTCCGCTTAGATTCTTGTTCATCGAAATTTCGCCAAAATTAAGAGAACAGTCAAGAGTAAAAGTACGGATGCTCACGTCGCAAGACGTGGGCTTTTACTCGTATATGACTGTATAGGTGTTTGGCGATACCTCGATGAACGTAGACGATAAAGTCCACGTTTTCTTTTTGTACTCAATTCAAAGCAAGACACTCATACTTAACATTTTTAATTTTAATCACAATGAAACCCAAATCTTTTTCTTTCCTGCTGGCCCTGCTCATGAGCATGGCAGCTAATGTGGCAACGGCTTATGATGCCAAAATCGATGGTATCTATTACAACTTCTCAGGAGATGAGGCAACGGTAACTAAAAGCTGGAACTATTCCGGCTCAATAGAAATTCCAGAAACCGTCACCTACAACGGAGTGACCTACAGCGTGATCTCCATTGACACCGAAGCCTTCTATCACTGTAGCGGATTAACATCCGTCACCATCCCGAACAGTGTGACCAGCATCGCCAGATCTGCTTTCTGGTATTGTAGCGGCTTGACATCCATTAAAGTTGGGACAGGGAATGCAAACTACGATTCACGTAACGATTGTAATGCAATTATTGAAACAGCAACAAGTACACTGATAGCAGGTTGCCAAAGCACTATCATCCCCTACGGCGTGACCAGCATCGGCGAAAGTGCCTTCCGTGGTTGCAGCAATCTGACATCTGTCAATATCCCCAGCAGCGTGACCAGCATCGGCAACTGTGCCTTCATAGCTTGCAGCAGCCTAACATCTGTCACTATCCCCAACAGCGTAACCAGCATCAGCAACAACGGCGACAACATTTTCTATGGTTGCAGCAGTTTGACTTCCATTAAAGTTGAGACAGGGAACGTAAAATACGATTCACGTAACGACTGTAATGCAATTATTGAAACAGCAACAAATACACTGATAGTAGGATGCCAAAACACTATCATCCCCAACAGTGTGACCAGCATCGGCCAAATGGCCTTCAGTGGTTGCGGCAGTTTGACATCCATCACCATCCCCGAGAATGTGACAAGCATCGGCTTTAGTGCCTTCTCTAGTTGCACCAGCCTGAGCTCCATCAACATGCCGAACACCATGATTAATATTGAATATGGTGCATTCAAAGGTACCGCATGGTACGACAATCAGCCAGACGGTTTGGTATATGTGGGTAAGATGGCCTACAATTATAAAGGAACTATGCCAGAAAATACAACAATTGATATTAAAGATGGAACATTAGGTATTTCAGAAAGTGCATTCAACGGCTGTACTGGTCTAACTTCCATTAACATTCCAGAGAGCGTTATTAGTATTGGCGGCGGTGCATTCTCAAAATGTACAGGTCTAACTTCTATTAACATTCCAGAGAGCGTGACCAGTATTGGCGCCTATGCATTCTGTGACTGCAGTTTGACCTCCATCATCATCCCCGCAAGCGTGACCAACATTGGTGATCACGCTTTTGGTAATAGTCTGACTTCCATAAAGGTTAATATGAAAACTCCCATTAGTATCAATGGGGGTGTTTTTGATTCTTGTTGGGATGCAATCCTCTATGTGCCTAAAGGAAGTAAAGCTGCGTATAAGGCAACGTACCCTTGGGGGCGTTTTGGAAATATAGTCGAATGTAATTACATAGATGCAGAAGATATAAGTATTGCAGCAGGCAACTCGGCAACAATGGAAATATATTTGAACAATTATGAGACGAACCTTGTAGCCTTCCAGATGGATTTGACGCTGCCCGATGGTGTTGGCCTCGACAAGACAGGGTGTTCGCTCTCTTCTCGTATCACCGACGAGAACCAGGAACTGACGATTGGCAAGCTGGAGGATGGTACATACCGACTGACTTCAACTTCACTGTCACTCACTCCCATCAGCGGCAACGAAGGCACATTGCTTACCCTGAAGCTCACAGCAGAAGATGGCAGTGTGGGCGGACAGGCCACTATTAGCAATATCCGCTTCTCCACCTCTGAATCGAAGAAAATCATTATGAGCGACGAGTCATTCGACATCAGCATCCTGTACAACCTGACTTATATGGTGGATGGCGAAGAATATCAGACCACGAGTGTCGCCTATGGAACGACATTGACGCCAGAATCTAATCCTACGAAGGAAGGCCACACCTTCAGCGGTTGGAGCGAAATACCAGCTACTATGCCCAACCACGATGTTGTCGTTACAGGTACATTTAGCATCAACAGCTATACCCTGACCTATCTGTTAGACGGAGAGGTTTATAAGACTGAAAGTGTTGTCTATGGTACACCATTGGTTCCAGAACCAACATTGACCAAGGAGGGTTATACCTTCTCAGGATGGAGCGAGATACCCGAAACGATGCCAGCAAATGATGTAACCGTAACAGGAACGTTCACTATCAACAGCTATACATTGACCTATATATTAGACGGAGAAATATATAAGACCGAAAGCGTTGTCTATGGTACGCCATTGGAACCAGAGCCAACATTGTTCAAGGATGGTTACACCTACTCGGGATGGAGTGAATTGCCCGAGACAATGCCTGCACATGATGTGACAATTACCGGCTCTTTCACCATTAATAGCTATACGTTGACTTACATGCTGAACGATGAAGTATATAGAACCGAATCCGTTGTCTATGGCACTCCTTTGACACCAGAGCCTGCATTGCTTAAGGAGGGCTACACATTCTCTGGATGGAGTGCAATTCCAGAAACGATGCCCGCTCACGATGTAATAGTAACGGGAACTCTTACCATCAACAGCTATACCATAACATATATAGTTGATGATGAGGTTTACAAGACCTCGACAGTTGTTTATGGCACAGCCCTGAGTCCAGAGACAGAGCCGATAAAGGAAGGCCATACTTTCAGCGGCTGGAGCGAGATACCAGAAACAATGCCTGCAAATGATGTAAACGTGACAGGCACGTTTACCATCAACAGCTATACATTGACCTATCTGTTAGACGGAGAAGTGTATAAGACGGAAAGTGTTGTTTATGGAACAACCATCACGCCTGAATCGGAGCTTACTAAGGAAGGCTATACCTTCAGCGGCTGGAGCGAACAGCCTGAAACGATGCC
>Ga0310690_10007748_pt1 | contig 13763 bp, 14 predicted proteins | sample AusTroGonzalo_MG_2_FD_207661 | JGI IMG/M metagenome (GOLD analysis project Ga0310690, IMG submission 207661) | Bovine rumen microbial communities from tropical cattle in Woodstock, Queensland, Australia - Gonzalo_04 (v2) (version 2) | ecosystem: Host-associated > Mammals > Digestive system >... | reverse complement strand
TGTGTTTGCAACCTCCGTCCTGATTTGGCTGGCTGTCTGTGTAATAGTAGAATAAAGAACGCTCTTTGCCGCGCTTACCTGTGTAGAAATACTGCTTGCCGTCTGGGTGATAGAGCTCTGAAGGTCTGACTTTGTGCTTGCGACTTCAGAACGGATCTGCGTCGCAGTCTGCTCGATCACGCTGTACAGGGTGCTCTTTGCCGCGTGGACTTCGCCCCGGATATGCTGCGCCGTGACCTCAAGTCTTGAACCAAGTTCCTGATGGTTTGCGTCAACGTCACGCGCAATCAGTGCAATGTGTTTTTCGTCCTGTTCCAGCTTCGTGCCGATCTCGACAACGTCCGCGTCTTCTCGCATCTGGCACCATACGCCGTTTTTACGCACATACCACGCGCCGGAATAATAATCGCGCCAGTTTGTCGTGCTCTGGGAACTCCATGATTTCGCGTTCAGGTCGTTCCATGTCGGCTTGATATTGTCGTTCGCGACAGACTTGATCCAGATGTCCCCGTCAATGACGGTGTTGTTTGTCGCCGGGTCAGTCATCTGAACAAAAACTTTATTTTTCCTTGCGATCGTCTGCGTCAGGGAAGAAGCCGTCTGATCAATGTATGACATTGTCCCGGCCTGTTCGTTTACCACATAGGACACGATGTTTGTCGCCGTTTGACGGATCACCGAATACAGTTCGCTTTTCGATGTGCTTACAGCACTCTGAATGGCATCCGCAGAAATATCAATGGCTGCGATTGCGTCAGGGTCTATAGCTCCTATGGCCCTTGCAATCAGGCTGATGTTCTTCTCGTTCTGCTCGATTTTTGTTCCCCATTCAACGACCTGGCCTTTGTCTGAAACAGGTTCCCACCTGTGGTTAACGCCGTCCCAGACAAACTGCTCTGCGCCGGTATAACGGTTCCAGTCAACGGCGGACGCATCTGACCATGTTTTGCTGGCCATATCGTTCCAGCTTTGCACCCTCGTGCTTTTGATCCAGATGTCGCCGTCTGTCAGCGTTGCAAGTGTTGTTGGATTGGATGCCGGATCCGTCAGCTGAACAAAGACCTTTGCCCGCCGGCTGACCTCCGTGTGAAAGTCTGTCGCCGTCTGTGCAACCACCGTGTACATTGTGCTGGACGCGGCTGCAACATCCGCCCGGATCTCCGTTTCGTTGATCTCCAGCGTGGACACCCGATCTGTCACGCCGTTGATGGTGGTCTCGACTTTTGCCTTCAGGCCTTCCCCGTCAGCGACGAACGTGCTCAGGCGGCCCCAGTCAGGTTCCCCGTGCTCGTCCACGCCGATAATGCCCTCGGCCACCATCGCCACATGGTCGTCCGTATCCACAAACCAGGCATGATCTTCTTCTTCCTTTTTTGCCGCGGCCCTTCGGCCGCCTCCGCCCCTGCGGATCTCTTCCGCGATGATCTTCGTCACGTCCACCCGGCTGTTCGCCATCGTGATCTTGACGACCTCCGGCTGGTTCACCTTGTCCGGCCAGCTGATCTCGATGATCCGTTCCTGGATCGTCGTGGAGAACTCCGGCAGCGGGATCCGGCACACCCGGCCGATGGTCAGCGCGTCCAGATTTTCTCCCGTAGATCTGCTCAGTTCCAGTCCGTCCGCAGTAATGTTGACCACGGGCTCTGCGTGATTGTTAAGCTCGTAATTTGCCCAGGCAATCAACTCGGCCTCCGTTGCCAGGCTTGTGTCCGTTTCCACCTTGCTGATCACGCCGTAGGAGGCCGTGTTCTTTTCCACATAGTCGCCGTTAATGTGCAGGTTGTTCTTGCCGATCGGGTAGAACCGGGTAAACATGCCGCTCCGGTCAATCGTTCTGGAAACCGTCTGCAGATTACGTCCAGCCCGCAGTTCGCTGTCCACGTCGTCGCTGTGCCTGACGACGTTCAGCTTGAAGGGGTAGACGCTCATGTCATACGTCCACCAGGCGTCTTCCAGGCTGCCCGTCACCGTCTCCAGCGCTGCGTACAGGCTGTCGCTGTTAAACTTGTACGGGTTGCTGACGCTTTCATACTCCGGCTCAAAATATCCAAGTTCCCAGTCGCTTTGCAGGCTCAGGATGTACTGGATCGCCTGCTTTGCTGTGCAGGTTGTCGCGCCGGTCGTTCCGGAAATCATCGCAGGCGTGATATCGCCAAACATGATCTTGTCCTTCAGCGTGCTGATCACATGCTCCAGCTGCACCTGCGGCGTGTTCGTGTTGTAGGCGTGCTGGATGGACCTCACCCGCCAGACAATGCCCGCGCCAGGATCCCGGTCGTCCTGCAGCCAGCTGTTGAACCCGATCCCGTCCATGCTTGCGGGAATCATTGTCGCGGTGCTTTCCCGTTCCTTCAGGCGGAGGTTCATCTGCTCGACCGGAACGGCCGTTTTCGCCGTCAGGCTGTGTCCATCAAGCAAAATCATTATGCATACCTCCCGTAACAGGAAACCGTCGTTGTCACGGTGCCGCCTGTGACCGTGATCGTGTTGGCGCCGGGCTCAACGTACAGATCGTCCGCGCTTCCGCCGCTCCGCTTGTCCATCGCGCTCCGGTACAGCACATCGCTTGTGTAGATCCGGATGAACAGCGTACCGTCGTTTTCGTGTCCGATGGACAGGGTCTCGCCGTTCGCCAGTCCAAGGTTTGTAAAGCTGAAACTGCTGGATCCGACCGTCACCGTCAGCGTGTTGATGGTGCTGCCGCTCGCGTTTGCCATTGTCACATCGCAGACCGTCGTCTCCGTGCCTGGCACCGTGATGGATCCGGAGCTCGATGTCGTTGCCTCAGAGTCCTGCCAGAACGGAACGCCCAGTGCCCGGAACGTGATCTGGAAGTCCTTCGTCCAGTCAAACAAATCGCCGGCAGAAGGCAGGACCACCTTGTCCACCCAGAGCCGTTTCCCGCTCTTGTGGCCGAAGGTCAGCCATCCCTTCTGCAGCGCCCACTTGTTTACCTTGTCAAAAACTGTCTGCCGGGCGGCCAGCTGCTTCTTTGGGATGTCCACCGCCCAGCCGACCGTCGCGTCCAGGCTCTTGACGTGCTGCCCGGTAATGCGCGATCCGGATCCGCCCATCAGGTCCGCCGTTGTGATCTGCTCCTGCGGAGCTCCCGGATCCAGGAAACGGATCACGATCCGGCTGTCCTCCTGGTCCAGCTGGTTTCCGTTCAGCGCTGCCCGTCTTGATAGAATCATCGGATCGTCCTCCGTTTTACTGTACTAATCCTGAAAGCGTAATCCCCATCCGCGCTCCGACCGCGCGCGTGATCTGTTCTCCGTCAAGGTTGATCACAATGCCGCTCATGCCGTCCCGCACCGCTTTCTCCACGTTTTTCGGCATGTTCCGGACATCTTCCATGTCCTCGCTGGTCAGGCTGCTTTCCGTGGCCTTTTCCGTGGCCTTCGCCGCGTCGTCCGTGGCCTGCGCCATCTTGTCGTAGGCGTCCGTCACGCTCTCCAGGATCGCCGTCATCCGGCCCATGTCCATCTCTTCGCCGCTCCACAGTTTCTGCAGTTCGGACCAGGTGGACATGCCCTGGCTGGTGTAGCTTCCGTTCAGCAGGTTATGTAGCTTTGACTTCTCCAGATCGCTCCGGCTCGCCATGCCGTACAGGATCGACTCAATGTCGGCCTCGCTTCCGCCGATCCACCTCTCGCCCAGGAAGTTCTTCACATAGTTCCCGTTCTCGTCCCGCTTCAAGCCCAGAGCGTTCGCGCTCTTTTCCATGAAATCGCGGTCGGTTCCGCTCAGCTTGCTCGCGCTGGCCTTCCATGCCGCGGTTCTCTGCTCCACCTTGTTCGCGGCTTCCGCGTTTGCCGCCATTGCGGGCGCCACCGCCACCGCCGTGATGCCCAGCAGCGTGGCCAGCACCGGTGCCGCGGCGATAAACGCTTTCACAAACGCGACCGCAAACCCGTTTCCGGCGATCGCTCCGGTCTTCCCGGCCGCATCCGCAACACCGGCAAGATCCTTGAACCCCTGCACGATCTTTGCGACGTTCAGGGCAACCTCGCCCAGCTTCAGCAGGCCGAGCGCTCCTCCGATGGTTGTCAGCGCGGCACCGACGGCTTCCTTGTTGTCAACGACCCACTGCATCAGCTCCGTGATCTTGTCCGCGTTGTCCGCCCAGAACTGGTTCTTCAGCATCGCGATCTGCTGCTCCACCTTCTGGATGGCGTCGTCCGCTTTGCTCAGGCTTTCGATCTGTTCGTCCGTCAGAACGGTCTGCTCCGCCAGGGACTTCTCGTACTCCTCCCGTCCGCTTTTAAACAGCGGGAGCAGTTCGCGCCAGCTCCGGCCGAACATCTTCTGGGCGGCTTCTTCCTTGTCGAAGGCTTCGCCCATGTTCATCAGCGCGTCGCCGATCTCCCAGAACAGATCCTCGGACGTCTGGCCGTTCAGGCTGATGCCGAGGGTTTCCTCCAGGCTCTTTTTGCCGCTGTCCGTTCCCAGCGCCTTGTTCATCCGCTGCCGGGCCGTCAGGATCGCTTCCACCGGCGTGTCGATGATGTCCGCCACGTTCTTCATCCGCTGGTAGCTTTCCGCGGTCAGGCCCATGTCGGAATACTGATCCACAATGGTCTTGACCTCGTCCGCGTACCCGGTGGCGCCCTTCGCGCTGCTGAGCACCTTTTTGCCAAAGTTGACGGCAGCCCTGGCTCCGCTTTCCAGCCTGTCGATCACCGTCTTCAGGCCGGTCGTTACGTTTTCAAAGGACACGCCCTTGCCGATCTGCTTCAGCTGCTGGTTCATGCCCTTGACTTTTTCGCCGGCGTCCTTGCCGCCGCTTTTAACCTTATCCAGTTCGGTTTTTGTGTTTGTCAGCTCTGTCTCGGCCTTCAGACACTCCTGCTGCATCTTCTGGAACGCGGTGCTGGATTTGTCCACACCGTTGTCGGACATATCCTTGAGGGCCTTTTTTGCCTTGTCGACAATTTCCTTCTGCTTTTCCAGTTTCCGCTGCAGAAGGTCGGCCTTGTCCTTCATGTAGGTCTCTTTGTCGCCCGTGGCCTTCAGCTGCGCCTCGCACAGTGCCAGCGCATCGTCCAGCGTCCTGACGCTCGCCTTCGCGTCGGATATCTTCCGTTTAAAATCCGCAACGCCGGTGACGCTCATCTTGACGTTTACGCCGCTCGCCGCCATCTTCTCACCCTCTCGCTATGCCGTGCTGCATGTCGTCGTATTTTCTTCGGTATATATACAGGTCCATCACCGCGCCGGGCCGCATCCGGTTAATCTCCGGAAGGCTCAGTCCCGCGATCAGACCCCAGCTGACCACCGTCAGATAGGTCAGCTTTCCTGCTCTTTTTTTTTGTTCATTTCCTCAAGCGTCACGTCCACCGGTCCCTTTTCCTCTTCCTCCGGGATCTCGCTGGCCATGCCGTCCGCCATCGCGTCCATGCACAGGGAAAGAACATCTGCCAGATCTGCGGGCTTCATGGACCGCAGGATCTTCTTTTCCGTCAGATCCGGATTTTCGCCGGCTTCTTCCAGACCAGCGTTGCCCAGGATTTTCACCAGTTTTGCCGCCGCCAGGAGATGGTCCGCTCCGCCGTAGCGGGTGTCGTCGTTCTCATCATCCGGGTTCCGGCCCATCACAAGCGGGATCGCAATATGCAGCGGCCCTATTTCTTCCTGGATCGTCTTCATTTCCCAGGTGGTATACAGGAGCGGGATCTTTCGCCCCTTCAGCGTGATCGTCTTCATTTTTCGGCACTCCTTTTTCAAAAATCCGGAGGCGGAGGGTCATCCCCCGCCTCCGCCGTGTTACGAGATGCTTGCTTTGCTGTTCAGGTAGCTCTTCGCGCTCGCCAGATCGTCAAAGGTCTTGTGCTGTGCAAAGTTCAGCGTTCCTGTGCTGTCCAGGCTGACGCCTGCGCCCACGCCCTGCAGGGTGGGTGTACGCCACTCGATGGACTGTTCCTTCGTGCGGGTCTCCTCGGAGTTAACTCCGAACTTGACTTTGTAGAACCACCAGCCCTCGTACTTTGTCACGCCCTTGTTCCGCATCACGCGGACAAATCCGAAACCAACGTCCGGGGACGCGTTGTCGCTGATGGTGTACTCGTTCGTCGCCACGGTTTCGCCCAGAAGCAGCGCGCGCGCCGCGTCGCTCAGTCCGGACGGTTCCAGGTCAATGGTGTAGCCCAGCACGCCGTTGTCGCTGTCCAGTTCCGCATCATCGCCGTAGAAGCGTCCGCTTGCGCGTTCCCAGTTGAGGGTCGCGCCGACCGCTTCGGCAAAGTTGGATCCGGTGCTGTACGTGATGCTGGTGCCGGGGGTATAGGTCGCGACCGCAGCCGCTACCAGGTACTGCATACCGACATTCGCGTTCATATTGTTTTCCTCCAGTTATTTGTTTGTCATTCCTTCAACCAGGGATTCAATCTTTTCCCTGATCGCATCCGAGGCTTTTGAGCCTCCGCTTCGGACTGCCTTCCTCACAAAGGCCTGCTTCCGCATAAAGCTCGTCCCGGAGTTGATGGCGTTGGCGATCAGCGGCACCGGCTTCAGCTTGTCCTTCAGGTACGCATAGCCCCGTGCGCTGTAGCCGACCGACGTGTCGACCTCCGATCCGTTTTTGTCGAACCTGGCGATGCCGACGCCTGCGTTCACGATGATGTCCTTTTCTTCCGGAGACGGAAGACGCGTTTGCCCGGGCGGAGCAAACTGAAAAGGCGCGGTCCTGATGGATCCCGCGCCCCTCTCAAGTTCGTCCCGCATCACCGAGGCCCCGTCAAACAGGCCCAGGGCGGCAACGCTCTGGGCTTTTTCGCCCAGTTCCGTCAGCATCCTGCTGATCTCTTCCATCCCTTCGGTTTTCATTTCATACGGCATCAGGTGTCACCCTCTTCCGGGTTCTCCTCTTCTGCCGGCGCGGCCAAGAGCGGATCCTGTTCCGGTTCGTCAATGGCCTCGAACACCCACTCGACGTGAAATAATCCCGTCCCCGTTTCGTACTGTGTGCTGTTCATGTACCAGCTCGCGCCGAATGTTTCCGCCAGGATCTCCTCCGTCGCCTCGATCAGGTCGTCCCTGTCCGTCAGCTTCGGATAGAACAGATCCAGGGAGCCTTCCCAGCTGCGGTCCAGCCTCTCTCCGTCCGCGTTGAACCTTCCGGTCTCGGACTCAAGCGACACCACGTAATAGGCGCCTTCCGGCCGGGTCTTCCAGCCGTACTCCGCCACCGGGGTGCTGGTCAGCTTCAGCGCCGCGACCAGTGCTTCGTATTCGCTCGGCATCAGCTTCCACTCCCTTCAGGCGGTTCAGGCGCCGGCCTTGCGTTGCCGACAACCCGCTGCAGCGTCAGCTCGATCCCGTCCGTCTCCGTCACATAGGTCCGGAGGATCCGGTACCGCACGCCGCCAAGCTCGCAGATGCTCTCGCCTTCGTACTCGAAGTCGTGGGCCAGGACCACCTTCAGCTCCGGGTTCAGTCCGATCCCCATCGCCTGATAGGCTTCCTGCATCCCGACAGACTTGATCGTGCACGGCACGCTCCGGCTCGATTCCGCCGGATCGGTTCCGACGCCTCCGGCCTCCGGGCTGACCGCAATCAGGGCCACCACGTCAGCCTTCATCATCGTCTTCGCCCTCCCCGTAATCGGTATATCCGGCAGCATGCATCAGCTGGACCTTCTGCGTCTCATACGCTTCCGCCAGCCTGTCGTAGTTCGGCGGGTTGCCGAAGCGCATCGCCGCGTAGGTGATAATCGCACGCATCGCCAGATGGTCCGTCAGCGTGCTTGTGTCCGTGACCGCGTCGTTCGTCCCGATGGTGAACGACACCGTCCCCGGCAGTGTCACTCCTGCGATCGTCAGATCGTTCGCGCCGCTCATCAGCAGGTGCGCGATCTCGCTGTCGTAGTAGCTCGCCGTCACCCGCAGCGCCTTCTTCGCTTCCTTCAGCATGTTTTCTCACCTCAAAATCAAAATAAGGGCGGGCGAGTGCCGTCTCCCGCCCGGCAAAACAGGCTAAGCCTGCGATGCCCCGTTCTGCTGGCCCTCAAACAGCTGATCGCGCAGCTTCTCGTCCACGCTTATCCGCATGATGTGTCCGATCTTCAGCCGGCTGTCGCAGTGGAACTTGATGCCCAGTTTCCGCGCCCGCCAGCAGAATGTGAGATCTTCACCCAGCCCGCCGACAGGGAAGAACGGGACACCGTAGATCCCCATATCCTCCAGCACGCCGACCCGCATCAGCACGCAGGCAAACCCGCAGGCCTGCACCTCAAAGACCTGGTCCCTCGGATAGTCAAACCAGTTCTCGCATACCGGCAGCAGCATCTGTCCGTTCTGTGTCACGTCCAGCTTTTTGTATATGCACGGCTTGAACGGAGGCCGCCTGCCGAAGCAGAGGCCCGTCACAGCCTGGCGGCCTTCCATGTCTTCCATCAGCCTGTCCAGCAGATCAGGATCAAACGTCATGTCGCTGTCAAGCCAAAGCACATAGTCATAGCAGCCTTTGTCGATCACATACTTTGTCAGCTGGTTCCGCGCGTCGTAAACAAGGGATGCCTTCAGGAATTTCACTTCAACCTCATCCTCGCTGTAACGGGCGCGGAGGTTTGTCAGACATTCCACGAAATCGGCTTCCAGATAGTCCATACATGGGATCGCGATCAGTGTTTTCATCAGGTCAGCACTCCTTTTGAAAGTCGAAGGGCGGAGGATCGCTCCCCCGCCCCATGGTTATTCAGTTGCGATCAGGTCGTGGCGATGTAGCGCACGATGGCGTTCAGGTCGCCCAGGCGGCCGTCAGCGAGGCACATGGCGCGGTAGACCTGGGAGCCCTTGCGGAACTCGGCTTCGGCGCTCTTCTTAACCTCGATGCCCTTGGCGAAGTTGAACTTGTAGGCGCTCAGGTCGCCGAACAGCACTTCCTCGCTGGAGAGGTTGCCGTCGATGATGGCCGGATAGCCCAGCACGTTGTACTTGACCGGACCCTGCGGATCCAGCACCACGACGCGGTTCTTGGAGCTGTCCACCATGCCGATGATCTTCCCGAAGAAGAACTCGGGGTTGAACACAAACTTCGCGTTCTGGTGATATTCGCCCTTGAGCTTGCCGGCGATGCCGCACAGCTGGGCCCAGGTGATGCCGGCGCGGCTGAAGGTGCCATCCTGGGTGCTCTTGCTCTCCAGGATGCCCAGGCACTCGCCTGAAGTGGAGCCGCCGCCGCTGATGATGCCGGCGTCGATGGCCTTTTCGATCTTGTTGACCAGGCGGTTGACCAGCCAGGACTCGAAGGCGTCAATGCTCATCGCGTCCACATCGGCGTTGATCTCGACGGTCTTGATCAGCTTGTACGCGCCCAGGGTGAAACTGGAGACGGCGTCAGTGCTGTCGGTCGCGGCCACGCTCATGCCGACCCAGTTGGCGTCCATGGCGTTGCTCTCGTAGGGATAGGTCACATAGCCCGGGATCTGGGTCATATCGACCGCGGCGATCAGGGGATTCAGTTCCAGCTTGTGGATGATCTCGTTCATCGTCTGGGTCGGGATCGCGGCGGTGGCGCTCACGGCGGTACGCTCTTCAGCGGTCAGGTCTTTGCCCTGCAGGTTCTTCAGGAACGCTTCACGATATTCAGGGCTGTTGATGGCAAAACGATCTTCCATTTTCTTGTCCTCCATTTTAAATTCTTTGATGACCGGGTTCAGATTGCTTTCCGCAACCTTCTTCCGTTCTTCCTCGGCCTTCGCGGCCGCTTCTGCGCGGGCGTTCAGCTCTTCGTCGATGGCCAGGACTTCCTTCATCCGGGCCTCCAGGTCTTCGGTGCTGAGCTCGTCCCGCTTTTCGGGTTCCATGTCCGCCAGCAGTTCAGCCTTCCGGGCCTCCAGCTGCTCGACATTCATTTCGGTCAGGTTCATTTCCCGCTGACCTCCTTCTTGTAGTTTTCCAGCCAGTCAATGACCGCCGTCCGGCGTTCCTGATCGGCTTCCCTGGCACGCTCTTCCGCAAGCTGCTGCCTTGCGCTCTCCAGCGAGGCCCTCACGCTCTCCAGCGCGGGTCCGTCAGACGCAGCCTGCACAGAGGTGCCGCTGTACGCGGGGAATGCCACCAGGCTCACCTCAAAGATCCGCCCAAAGCCGGTGATCCGGCGCAGCGGCTTGTCGGTGTCCAGGTCCTCCCAGCGTTCCTCATTCACGGTGAAGGCAAACGACATTCCGGAAAGGTCGCCGCGCTTCACTGCGGAATAGGCCTCTTTCGCCTTCGGGTTGTTCTCCGTGTCCAGCATCGCACGCATAAACACGCCCTCGTCGGTCGCGGTCAGCTGCATCGTGCCGGATCCGTTGTTCCGCCGGCTGTGGGCCAGCGGGATGCTCCCGAAGTCATGACCGACCATCAAAGCGACGTCTCTCAGCAGTTTCTCGTCGCCGGCAGCGCTCGGGTCGATCGTCTCGCGCCACTCTCCCATGTCCGTCTCCTGGTTGAACACGATCGGATAGCCTTCAATGTAGGCCGCCTCGTTTTCTTCCTGTTCTGTCCGCAGTTCCAGCGGCAGGAAACGTACTTCGCGATCATTCATTGTTCTGTTCCTCCTTGTTCTCGTCTCCGGCGCCGTCGCCGTCCTTCACGTTTTTGTACTCGCCACGGATCGGCGTGTACTGCCCGGCTCCGTTAGGCAGCGCCGGATAGTTGAACAGCTCGCGGATCTCGTCGATCGTGAGCACGCCCCGGTCGCCCAGCTGCTGGGCCATCGAGATCTTGCTGGAGATGTTCATGTACTGCAGGCGGTTTGCCGAGAACATGATCTCGTTCCCGTTGTTCCGCTCACGCTCCGTGAACACCATCCGGGTCATCGCATCCGACAGCTTAATGGCGAACGGCTCGATGGATCCGTTAAAAAAAGCGTCGAGCTCGTCGCCCGTCGCCTCGTTCCGGATCACCTTCTCGCTCACGCCGAAGTAGTTGCACACGTTCTCCCGGATCAGCCGCTGCTGTTCACCGTTGACCTCGTAGGTCCGCTGGCTCAGTTCCTTAATGTTCTGCATCTGGTTGCCGAACAGGAGCAGGCCGCCGCCTCCGGTCTGGAAATTGTTCCGGTCGAACCGCTCCCGCTCTTTCCGCAGATCCTCGTCGAAGGCCTTGCCCGTCAGCTGGGCCATGAACCGGTAGGTCGCGCTGTTCTTCACGCCTTCCATGATGCCCTGCTCGACCATGTGCACCAGCCGCATCGTGGAGTCCAGCGCCGTGTTCTTCTCGCCGAAGAAGTCGTCGTTCAGCTGGTGCTTTGTGATCACCGAGCACCGGCTCAGCTCGATCGCCCGCTTCTGGCCGTTGAGAAACGTGTACCGCAGGAACGGGATGCCCCCGTGGCTGACCACCTCGCAGACGGAAGGCAGCACCGGGAAATATCCCGTCACCTCGCCGTATTTATCCAGCACCGGCACGACGAACAGGTTGTTCTGGATGTCGTAGATATTGCTGCAACGCTCCAGGAACTGCGGCCAGGTGTACCACGGGTTCGGTGCGGTCTTCGTCGCCGTGTACAGCTTCTGTCCGGCCGTGCCTTTCATGCTGTACTTCAGCTTTCCGACGTGCCGGGCCCTCGCGTCCACCGCCGCCCGGACCAGTTCGCTTTCATAGATCTGCCCGCCCCAGCTGGTGAACGCCGGCGAATAAGCCGTGATCGTTTCAAACCTGCTGTCGCTGACGGCCCCCGATGCCTTCGGCTTTCCGAAAAGCCGGTCAATCAGTCCCATCGTCTTCACCTCTCGTTGCTCAGCTGAGCCTGCATCTCTTCGTAATAGTTGTGCCGCATACAGATGGCGTCCGACAGGGCCGCCATGCCGTCGATATGTTGTTTGGCACTCATTTTGATGAGCCTCCGCCGGTTCGTGCCCTCCTCAAACTTCAGGGCCGAGTCCAGCATGTGGACTTTCATCAAATCGTTGTCGTTGATACACCGGAGCTTGCCGTCCTTGATCATGCCCTCCATGTCCACCAGGACGCCCGTCAGGTTGCTGCCCTGGCTGACGGATTCCATGCTGAAGCCGTCCGCCTCCATGTCCTGCACCAGGTACGCAGCGCTGTACCGGTCGTACCCCACCTTCAGCGGCAGGATCTCGTACTGCCTCTCCAGCATCTCGAACCAGGCGTGCACGTCGTGGTAGTCCACCGTGTTCTCGCCGGAGATCGTCAGCAGTCCCCGCTGTGCGTAGATGCGATACGGCAGCCCGTCCCGGGCCGTCGCCTCCTCGATCTTGTTTGCCGGCATGAAGAACATCGTGTCGAACCAGCTGATCCCGTCCTTCTCGATCACGACCACCGCGGCCGTCAGGTCCACCGCCAGGCTCAGGTCGATCCCTCCCAGCGCGTAGGTATGCCGGAAGTCCTCCAGCGTCAGGTCGTTGCCGAAGCACTTGGCAATATCCCGCGAGCTTAACCAGGCCTGGCTTGAGTTTTGCTTGATACAGGCCATTTTTGTCAGGAACTCGGATTTATTTGCCAGGCTTTCCTCCGCCTTTGCGATCTCCTCGATGATGTAGGCGGCGCTCACGCTCACGCCCAGGTTCGGGAGGCTCTTCTGCAGCTCGCTCAGGTCGTTCCATTTGTCCAGGTCGTCGATCTGGTACAAAAAAGGCAGCAGGCGCTTTTCGCGGCTGTTGCCCTGCAAAAACGACGTTGCCCTTTTGAAGAGCTCGTCGTATATGCCGTCATTGATGTAGTTCGCCGTCGTGATCGAAAGGATCAGCGGCTGTTCCCTGGCACCAAGCGCGGAGGTCATGACACCGTACTGCTTGATACCCTGGTCTCCGACCCAGGCCGCGATCTCGTCGCATACCGTCATGTGCGGGTTGAAACCGTCGCTTTTCTTCTCGGAGAACGGCACCTTCTTGATGGACGTGTTCGTCGATTCGATGTAGATGTCCATCTTCCGCTTTTTCGTGATCTTCATCAGATCCGGCTCCGCGGAAACGCTCTGCCAGAAGTCGTTGAACACGATGTCCGCCTGGTCCAGTTTTGGGGCGAGGAAATAACAGTCCGCACCGCGCTCTCCGTCAGCGTATGCCATGTACTCGGCGATCCCGGAGGCCAGCAGGCTTTTACCGTTCTTCCGGCCCATCACGACGAACACTTCCCGGTACACCCGGATCCCGTTCTCGTCTACCAGGCCGAAGATGCAGCTGATCAGCGCTTTCTGCCAGGTCTCCAGCTTCACCAGCTGAGGCGCCAGCCTTCCTTTGCTGTGATGGCAGAACTTTTCAAAAAAGCGGATCGCCTTGTTCGCCTTCTTCTGGTCGAAGAAATACTTCTTTTCCTCCAGATCCGCAATGATCCGCTCATATAGCAAACGGATCCAGTGACCCACCGTCACGGACCCGTCCTCTATCATCTGGTAATACTTCAGGATCCAGTTCTCTGCGCTTTTATTCACTCAGGAACTCACCCAGCTTATCCCCTGCCGGCGCGGCCGTCCCGAGCTTTTCAATAATGTCCAGCATCAGGCCCAGCGTCTTGTTCGCCGTGTCGTTATACTTTGGCAGCTGTGCCACCAGCGGGTTTGCCTCGACTTTCTTCTGGCCCATTGATCCAATCGTCTCCATCAGCAGGCCCTCGCCCAGGCTCGCCTGGATCTCACCGATCAGTTTCATCTGTTCCGCGTACCGGTCGGCAGCGGAGACGAACAAAACATTGTCTTTCACGCCGTACACTTCTGCAAGTTTCATGATCTCACGATAACTCAGTTTCTTTTTTGCCATCTCCGCGCCTCCTTCCGAAAAAAATGAAAACTTTTTCCAATAGAGATAAATTCGTAAC
>Ga0310690_10007747_pt1 | contig 13764 bp, 28 predicted proteins | sample AusTroGonzalo_MG_2_FD_207661 | JGI IMG/M metagenome (GOLD analysis project Ga0310690, IMG submission 207661) | Bovine rumen microbial communities from tropical cattle in Woodstock, Queensland, Australia - Gonzalo_04 (v2) (version 2) | ecosystem: Host-associated > Mammals > Digestive system >... | reverse complement strand
ATTCTTTAATAGCTCTGAATATTTCAGAAGCCGTTACCCCTCTTCCGAGTTCTTCTTGCAATTCCAGCATCTTAATTGCTAACTCCCATTCACTATCCATATAATTCCTCTTTAAATTTTTAATTCTTTCCCACACCAAGGGCAATATTTATATTTTTGAGTAGTATTGAACTTTGTACCACACCAAGGACAATATATGGGTGCTCTGGGCGCATTACATAGATACCACGGTTCTTGAGGGATATTCCAGTATGTTGGAAACATAGGGTAGGGGAGATTATCCTCATCCAACAAACTCATAGGTATCATAGGGTCATCTTTCATTCACTCATCTCCAAACGTACTTATTGCCCATACAAACACTATGCATATCCATGCGACCCCACCACAGAGTGCCCATTCTGTACCGCTCATAGCATATAAAGCGAGTCCTAATACCAACGGGCCAAGAACTATTATGGATGCCAGTACAAACCTTAATGCCTCTCTCTCCTCATCATTCATCATTCCCCCTTCACCTCCCACTCTTCCACTTTAGCAAAGTGGCCTCTCTCTTTCACATTCATCATCTTCTCTTTAGCGTCTTCATAGTTAGCATATATACCCCATACGGCTTCCTCATTCCAATAAGAATCCTCTCCGTACACAACCCAAACCTTCATTTCTTTCCCCCCTCTTCTCTCTCTATCATCATTCTCACGAACTGCATACGCTCAAGATGCGTTACGTTCACTTCCCAGTTATACCCCATCATCTCGTCCTTCCAGAACGAGCATTCATAAGGACTCATCTTTTTCATACTCCCTTCATCTCCCTCCCTATATTTAAACTCTTTCATTCACTCAGTCTCTTCAAAGTTCCTTTACTTCTCTCAGCAAGTTCTCTTATACACGATTCATCGAACCAAGTACTCTTATGTTTATTGCCATAGTTCCAATAGCATCTAGCATATTCATCCGACCAATGACTCACATATCTATACAGGCACTTAGGGCACACATAATATGTTCTATCTTCGAATATAATGTCTTCCTCCACTCTCTTCTCTGGCTGTACTCCGCATCTCCAACAATCATACAATTCTTTCCCTTCATCTCTCACTTCCGTGCATTCTTTGCAATAATGTCTCTCCCCCTCCTTCTTCCATCCTTCCTTCTCAATCATCCTCTCTATCTCTTCTCTATCTATGTTCCACATAGTGAAAGAACATTCTCTACACATATCGCACCAATATCTCGAAGTATGTATCTCTTCAATCATGGAGCGAAGATATGCATAAGCGTATATAACGATGTCGCTAACCCTCCCCTCTTTTATTTGTCATAGACGGGAGAGGCTACATGCTTCGTCAATCCTATTCATCGTCCAATTCTCTTCTCTCTCATCTCACTGAGCTTACCTACCAGAAAATTGGTAGCTACTTATTTTTTGGTTAACCCGCGATTGATAAACGAAGGACGATGACGCTAATACTCCCCCTGTTTTGTTGAGAGAGACTTGCGAGTGGCAGGGGTCCCCATAAGCATTCCCCTTAGAATGATTACGGCCAAAATTGCATTATTAACGGCCAGAAAAACGGCCTTTTTGAGCGTGATTTTAGGCCAAAATACGGTAAAATGCACACTTATGTGCATTATTTGTCACGGCCTTTAAATACACATCATGAATCATAATAATCATGATGCGATGCTCGGATGTGGGGCGCGTGAACATCATGCGATGGACATCGGGCCAGAACGGCCCCCTTGTGACGTACGAAAAAAAGCCACGTGGCCATACAACATGGATAGGCGCGTGGATGTTAAGCGCGACATTAAAACGCGCGTTGTTTGAATCGGTGATTAATATGCAGGTCATAAAGAATCAAAAAGGAACATTCAGGATGCAAAAATTCGCGGATGGCTCGTATGTCATCCAGACAGGCAAAAAAGGCCAGCGCACAAACCCAGCATACTTAAAGGACATGCACGGTTTGAGCGTACCCAGAGAGTGCGCTACGTGGCTACACGTGGCCGATGCACTGAGAGGATGCATCGAGTCAGGAACTGGACGGATAACGATTAAGGGATTAATCGTTAACAACGAATCCAGAACACTGGCAACCTACGATAACGGATGTTTAACCGTGGCGATGGATGACAGGAAAAACCTAATTCCATTTAAGAATGCTCATCTGGCTGGCACCCAACTAACAACCATAAAAGTATCCAAGCGCGTAACCATCGAGTCCGATGGTGAAAAAGGATACATGTGCTTCTATAAAGCACACTCAAGGCCAGACAGCAAGCCAGCAATTAAAATATTCTGGGTTGCTGACTCCGAATAAACCCGAATCCAAACCCTTTAACCAAACCCTTTAACATCACTGAAAGAGGTAATTAAAATGATGACCAGTTATGGCGCAGAGGACATGGTTCGGTTAGCCGAACAAATAAACATCTTAAAGAACGCACACACCATTAACAACGGTTCGATGAGAATCGTTAAGGTCGGGATGGATTCCGAAGAACCCAGCTTTTTGAACTGCATGGCTGTCCGCTTCAATAAGGACGGCTCAGTTCGTGATTATGTATATGGTCGTGGACTGATATGCATGGACATCGATGGCGATAAAGGCATTACGTCATGGTGCGGAGGAACCTATGACTTAACCAGCATTGAAGCGATTGAGATGTTTGATAAGCACATCCAGAAAATTATCTGGACGGCTTACTAAAACCTTTTAGGGGCTTCGGCCCCTCTCAATCATCGGAGGTAAAAATATGAAAATCGACATCAAGTGGTATGTAAATGATGAAGGACTCGCGGATTATGATGTGCTCAAATTCAGGCACGTAACCGTTCAGGTTGCGCGTCCTTATTACGCACCGAAGAACGTCCGCGCCCCCTTGCTGGCTTCAACCATCTGCCCTTTCTGCCAGCAACCCAACGTCAAACCAATCAGCAGGAGAGCACTGAAAGAGATACAGGACTGGGGAGCATCGAACTGTCTGGACTTGGATGCAAGTCTAAGGGAGCTGTTCATGACTGGCATCTGCGATAAGTGCTGGCCAGACGAACCCGATGAGTGAACTCATCAATCAAACCTTTTACTTAAACCTCTTAACCAATTCAAGGAGATGAATGAAATGGCATACATGATTTATATCAATCAAGTGACTGGACAGATGGAAGAACTGAACGACAAGGAACTGGATGACATGATTCTCAAGAGAGTCATGGACAGCAGGAAGATGCAGAGGGTCAGAGCAGGAACCTCGAAGCTCTGCGTGCTCTGCGGAATCGAGTTCCTCGAATGGGGAAACGACCCGTGGCCACTGGCCAGCGAAGGCTGGTGTTGCGACAGATGCAACGCGACCAGAGTCATCCCTGCAAGGCTCAAACAATTGTGAGGGAGCGGGCTTCGGCCCCTCCCTCCGTCACAACATACAAATAGAATCCCATGCAAATACATTTTCGAAACAAACCTATAATTAAAGCACGGTATCCCAAACCTCCCCCTAATAGGATTCCCCCCTGCGCCCAGCGTTTTCGTTGGAACCTTACATCCAACGAAAAAGGAGTTTGGGAACCGTATATAAAGGTTTGGTCTTAAATGCGTAGAATTAACATGGCTTAATTATGTACAAATATTACCAAAACTATATATACTACCCACGACTATCACTGAATCATGAACTCAAATACATCGGTTCGGAAAAACTCAAACGACTTAGAATCAATCTTGGAAGATGTCATAAACTCATGGCTCTGCGACAACCGCGAGTATATTATACAAATATATGGCGGTGAGTGGCTGAGACTGACTGACGACAAAGACGTACTGAAAGAGACCTATGACGAGGAGGAAGATGTCTGGGATAGCGATGTCCTTATCTCATACGTAGAAAGCTATGGGATTATGCACGGCTTCCTTTACCTCATATGCCCGTCTGGTACTACCGACTTGATGCTCAGGATATCGCTGAGCGACATCATGGTGATACAGGACGAAGAGGGCAACGAAACCGCTTTCTGAAACCCTTTGCCCCCCTTCCGAGAGGGGGGTGTCAAAGCATCTATTAAGAATCCCCGAAAAATGTGTTTAAGATAAAACTCTAAATTTAATTCTGTGTGAGAACCTCCTCCCCTAAGAATACCCCCTGCGCCAGCAGATAAGAATGAAGCTTTTAATTCATTCTTATAGGAAGATGAATAAAATATATTCATTCTTATTTAACACCGCTTAATTAACACGGCTTAATCCATAGCGGATTATTGGCATAAGTATAAATACTACCATGCCATAGGGAGTAGTAGGAGGCATGAAATGGCAACCAACAAAATATCGGTTATGCAATTAACCAGCGAACAAAAAGCACAGCGGATAAAAGAGATAATCGCAATCTGGGAGGAGAAATCCCAGAAAGACCGCGATTACTACGCGCACAGCGAATGGACTGAACTCCTCTATGAGTAGGAAATCCTGCTGGGGGTTATCTGAGCAAACTGGGGGGCAACCCCCAACCTTTATATAGGAGGATTCAGGCATGTATCAACTAATCAGGAACATGAGAGACGGCCACATATTCATAGACGGGTACACGGATGAGGAGTCCAGCCGTGCGTTCAGCGACTACTACGGGTTACTGGACTCTGAGGAATGGAACCCATACGTGGACACGGTAAAGTCTATATACCTTATACGCGTATATCCTGATGCGCGTATGTCCTACGTGGACGGCCACATATTCGGGGAGTGAAAAACTGAAAGCCAGCAATAAATCGGAGAGACTGCGGTAGCGAAACCCTTTTATATGTGGGGGGTGCATCACTCCCCCTCACAAGTGGCAGAGGATATATTTTACATCCCTGTAAAATATATTTCAAGCTTATCTCCAATTATACGTTGGGCTTTATAGCCTCCTCCCCTGAGATTCCCCCTACGCCATCATGCTAATTCACAAGCAACTTACGTTGCTTGTTCAGGAATGCGAAACGCAACTTAACGCTGTTATTCGGAAGGTATAAATACTACCTACGCCTATACAGTATTGCTACGATGGTAGCAGAGAGGTAATGAAAAATGGCACTATTTGACTTCAAGACAACAGCGGACACAATGAACATGCTGGGCGCAAACCTTAAACACAAGACGGGAGTATCCTTCCTTGCAGTGGATGGATACGGATACGCTCGCATGATAACATTCGTCTCTGGCGTGCTGACGATCGAAGACAGATTCGACAACTACGAATACACAGCCGAATTCGTTGAGACATCCAGCGGTAAGTTCCTCGCAATCGCCAACGATGAGGAAATCATCCTATCAATCTCAAAGACTGAAGGGCTGAAAGATTCGGAGTGAAGCTCCGAACAAACCCCTTCCTCCCCTCGCGAGGGGGGAGCGTCAAAGGATTCTAATATACTCCCTGGAAATCTTGTTCTAATAAAACAACTCAAAAAACAGATTGGGGAATCCTCCTCCCCTAAAAAGAACCCCCTGCGCCAGCGTGCAAAGAAACAACTCTTTGAGTTGTTTCTAGGAGTGCGAAACACTCGTGATAAATAAGTTTATATACGTGTAATCTATTCGGGATGACTTAACGGGGCTTAACGATAGGTATAAATACTACCACTGCTATGTAGTATTGCCGAGAGCGGTGTGAGGAGCACCCAATAAGGCAGGTGAAAAAAATGGCAAAAAGAGACATAAAGGCACTGACAAACGCAGAACTTGGAACCGAACTCATGAGCGTTAAGAACGCGATTGAAAAACTGGAAGCCCGTGTTAGGGAACTCGTGGACGAAGCCGAAGAGCGCGGACTGGCAGGAACTGACATCCCCACCGTTGGAGGGGAGTACATCGTGGCACTGACCAGCGGAGTCCAGCGCAAATACAACGAACAGAAAGCCATCGATGTGCTGGGAGCCGAGAGAGTCGCCAACGTCCTGATGATGAAGAGAGAGAAAGTAAAACTCTCTCTGTCTGACTTTGGAACATCGATAGACAACAAGACGAAGGATTTAATATCCGACTTGGTAGAAGCGACCATTAAAGCGGAGGTCAAAAAGAGGAAGTAAAACCGTTCAGGGGGAGCAATCCCCCACAAACGGAGGATTTAAATATGACTACCGACATCCCCGATATAGACTTAGATGAGTACTACAATCTGGAGAATTGGGAACTCATCGAGACGGAAACAGAAATCATAATGAAGTTCAAAGAAAAGACGTAAACAAAATGACGGGTTGGGTTTAACTTATCATTTCATCGCCTCGCCCAGCCCGTCGCCCTTTGTGGCAGAGGATTCTATTATACTCCCAGTAAAATCTATTTCAACCAAAAGTACTAATAAGTTTTTCGCATAAAGCCTCCTCCCCGAAGACACTCCGTTCCCCCCACTGCCAGTTATCTATCACACACAACATAAGTTATGTGTGATAGGCGTATCTACACACGCGCAGGTTTATATAGTAGTTCTAATAAAGCGAAGGGTTTATATACATCCGCTAACGGAGGGGAATATCTCGAAAGGTATAAATACTACCTAAGCATACTACTCCTCATGATGAAAATCACCAAATCATCGGCCCAACATCTCATCGAGATGTATACAAACATTTACGCGAAAGACAGATGCGAATACGTACACGTGCGTGACGCGGAGACCAACCAGATAGTCTTGGAGGTAAACGTAGAAAGAAGGTTCTGTAAAATCTTCTTGGATTACCAGCGCGAAGCATACGTAAGCGTGCGCTTACCGTGGGATGATGCCTTTATGTTAAGGCAGGTCGGACACAACGAAGCCATCCTGACTGTATCAATGGAGGGCGTGGCCAACCATGCAATCTTCGCTATGGAGGTTGTTGAGTAAACCTTTTATACTCAAACCCCTTACACCATCATGGAGGCAACGAAAATGTACAACACAAAAAAAGAATTCAACGTAATCGCTATGGAATGCAGGTACTACCGCGACATCCAGAACACTGGAATCAGAACGTACTTGGTCAGGTACGACATGAACGCACGCGATAAGATGCAGTACGACATGGAATTACTGGACACACTGGGAGAGCTTGTGGAGGTATTCGTTGAGAATGCGCTGGCATTCGAAATCAAGTTCTACAAGAACATCCTAATCTAAAACCTTTTATACTAAAACCCTTTACCCTATCATGGAGGTAAAAGCATGGATTTAACCGCGTACAAAAACATCGAGGACTTGGATGCAATCGCCCAGAAGAACGGGATAGACGTTCCCAGACTCAGAGGATACAGGCTCATGGCCGACCAAAAACCTATTACCGATGAGGAAATCCAGAAAGAGGTTAGCGATAACCTTATATACAATTACAGAAGCCTTGAACGCATATGCACAGATATGCTGGAGGATGCGATGGTTCAGGATATCCGCGCATTCGATGCGGACATGTCTTGGATTAGTATGCACAGAGATTCAATCGTTGGATTCGAGCGCAGGTTTAAAGAGCAATGCGCAGTTTACAACAAATACGCTGGCCGTAACGATGTCCTCATGATTCATTCCAGAATGGGAGGAACCAAAGTCTACGATGGAGACTACAATGTAGTCTATGACCTGAAAGACCAGCCTTGGTTTTTAGACCATGTGCGCGATGCATACGATGATACGTATTGCGATATATACGCGAAGATTGAACCCATCGAGGAGGAGGATAAGGATGCCGTCAATAATGATTGAGGGGGAGGATATCGGGGAAATCACCGAACTTTTCACCCTGATAATGAAAGAAGCACAGGAGAAGGGATATAAACTGCTCCATTCGTGCTTGAGCAACTAAAACCATTTAGCCACCCTTCAGGGCCGAGAGGTGGCAGAGCATATATTTTCAGTCCCCTGAAAATATATTTCAAACAAAATTCCATTTTGTTTTAAGCTAAGGCCTCCTCCCCGAAGAACGCTTCGCTTCCCCCTCACAGCCGTGATATGAAACACATCATTTTGCTGATGTGTTTCAGGCATATGAACATCCGTGCTAATGTGTGGCACGGCTTAACGGTGCTTAAACGAAAGGCTTAAATACGAGCTAAGCGTAGGGGGGATTGCGACTTGCGAAGAGCCGAAGACGGCAGGGAGCAGTCAAGGAGAGAATAAAAATGGCATCAGTACCGCTGGTAACAATCACGAGACTGTACGAGAGTGCAGTCAGGCACGCAGGAGAATGGGTAAAGGCTGGAAGGAATTACAGGGCCATGTATAAGGATGGCAAATTCCAGCTCACGCACTACGGAACCCTTATCCTGTACACGGATGAGCACACATGCACGTATCAGGTGGGCGAGGGCGCGTGGAGCGCGTCTGACAGGGATGCAATCAACACAGTGTTCCACAACCTGCGCACTGGTAAGCACGCACGTGTTCACAAGGGCTACATGATAGTCGAGGGCGCAGGATGGACAGAGTACACTGGGAGGGTGTACTGAGGAAAGATATAAATACTACCAACGAATACGGAGGAACGAGGATAACATGTACGGAATCCAATGCGACAGATGCAGAGCATTCACAAGATGCGCAGATGCAGAGGGCTGGGGAAGAATCCAGAAGCTGACAGTCTCATACGATGACTGTCTTGAACCCAAGGGAGACTTCAAGTACCTTTGTCCAGTCTGTCTGGACATCGTGGAGGAGGACTTCATCGAGTAAACCTTTTATACTCAAATCCCTTATTAGACAACGGAGGAATCAAAATGTCAAAATTCGGAAAAGAATCAGCCAAGAAGTTAATCGCCCAGTTACCTGAGGACTTCCAGCACAACATCATCGTACTGGCCAGTGCCACAATGGAGGGCTGGGAGCTGTTGAGCGAAGAGGAGAGGGAAGAGTACGACAACAACCCAGAGGTATATCTGGGAAGGAACCTGCTCATGGCATCCCTTCTTATCTTGGAGGACAAGCTGTAAAACAAAAGGGGAGCAATCCCCATCCTTTACAGGTGTTAGCATGTTCGGGAAAAAGAAGCAGGAAGTAAAGTCCAAGAAGATGACAATCTATCAGGTCTGGTTCGAGAGAGGACAACACGATACGTGGGAGTACATGGATATAAATCCGATGGCACAGGATATCTGGGATTCACGCGATTACATCATGTCTGGAAAGATATATTGTTGCGTGGTCAGAAACGGAAAGACCTATCTTAAAGAGGATGGAAAGGTTCACTTCCCGATTATGAACACTACCGCAGTGTACGAAAAAGAACGCGATGTAATAGAGGAGGACTGAACATGGGAGATAGAATCTGTCTGACGTTCACTGATGGGGATGAGATATCCCCTACCCTTTATGCACACTGGGATGGAATGGGGTTGCTGGATGTAGCGCGTGGATTCTGGGAAGCATACCACGACAAAATAAGAGATGAGCCATCCAACTTCATGTACAACTTCATCGCGTTCATAAGCAGAGGAAAGGTAGAAGATGGGAACTACTATCTCTATCCTTCAGAGGAAGAGTCATGCAGTCCAGATGATAACGGATATTGGATGATGAACACGACCAACGGAGAGATATATAGAAGTAAACATTAAATACTTCTTAAACCATTTACCCACCAACGGGGGAAAGCCATTCGCCCTTAGCGTAATAATCTGGTTAGAGCGTCTACGCGCGGAGAAGATACGGGTTCAAATCCCGTAGGACGGTGGCTCCCCGACCATTCTTAAAGAAGCGTCAGCATATTGAATAATATTCCCCTAGAATATTATTCAATCCAAATCTCTGATTTTCAATCCTCCCACAGTCCCCTTTCTCCCCTCATACGCTTCGACTTGTCCTTGCCAAATCGAACCGTCTGGTATAGCGAGGGGCCATGCTACATGTTAGCACGGGGCAAGCGGAAGGTATAAATACTACCGAGTGTTATCGAGGTTTGTTGCTTCGGCAACGCAACGGAGGAAACTCATATGGACAAAAAGGACGTAAAAGAAAACGTAGTGAACATCAACCAAGCAATCCCCACATTCGCAAGGATTGCTAACAAATACCTTGAAGATGCACTGAAGAACGCGGACACGGAAGCCTTGTACGCAATCATGGGTACACAGGCAACGTACATGCACAACATGAGCAAGTTCATCCTCGCGTATGCAACCGTGGATGATGGGAGAGAAGCGGATGCACTCATCCAGACAGCCATGAAGATGGAAAATCTCGCAGAAGGATGCGCGGACAAGCTCGGACTGGGAGAAATCCGCCACAAACTCACGCTCGATGATGAGAAAGAAGAGGATGAGGAGGACGCGCACGAAATCACAGAGGAGGACGTGGACGAGTTCGCAAAGCAGTACAAACTCAACAAGACCGAGACCAAAGTGCTCAAAAAGATTGTCATGGCAAAAGGACACCCTACTGACATGACCGAGAAAGAGCAGGAGATTGCCATAAAGATGGCACCCAAAATCCACGGGAGGGAGTGAAAATGACAATCCAAGATGTGTACATGGCATGTGAGACAGCATATGCCCAGACCATCAAAAACACGCTTGACCTGATGCTCAGGGATACAGCGTATTGCAGTGAAGCACTGACAATAGAGGAGATGAAGAAAATCGAGGAGATGCGCGAGTGGTTCGATAGATTCGAGAGAGGACGCATCATCGCACTCTTTAAGAAAGGACTGGTCTAAGAGGGGATAAATATGGGTGCGGATTTCGTCGCACTCATACCCTCCGAATCTACCAAAATGGGGTATGGGTACGTACATACAATCAGAGAGAAACTGATGCGCATGGTCGATGCGGAAGTGGGAGATAGGTACAGCGAAGCCAGAAAGAAATTCCACGAATCTTCGGATAATGTCTCAGAGTACACCAAGACTTACGCAGACATGTTGATTACAATCAAATCCAAGATTGCATCAGCCACCACAGAAGAGGAGAAGGATATGCTTTACGGAGTATATCTGTTCATAGACCATTCCGATTGCGATGGAGAGTTCGAGACAGGAGAATGCGATTGTGTGCTGAAAGCACTCAGGAAGCTTCATGAGACTGACGATGATATCGTTGTCGAAAGGCTTATAAAGGTCTTCGACAATGCAGTTAGCGGTAACGGGTACGTTGCCATCTGGTGAACAAAGGAAAGGAGGAAAACGGGAGGAGATAGCCATGAGGTAGCGGTAGTGAAATAATCCATTCTTTGGAGACATATCATCACTCCTTGGGGGAGCAATCCCCCATAACTCAAACTTCAATATCATCAACGTGGGGAAGGAGTTTCCTTTGTCCTTGTCATCTGCTCTACCCCACGACCTATTCTTAATCTTTGTGGCAGAGTATTAAAACATATTCCCCTAGAATATGTTTTAAAACAAATGTTGAAAGTCAATACTCCGTATTGTCCTTTCAACTAACCTCCCACAGTCCCCTACGCCCCAAATAATGTTGAGTGCGTAGCACATCAACATTATGTCTGGTTAATGAGTGCGCGATGAATCGCATGATGCGACTAAGGGCCGTGCTACATGTTAGCATGGTGCAGACCGAAGGGTTTAAATACGAATTAGTGCTACGGAGGGTTGCGACTTGCGAAGCACCGCACCGAAGCGGATAAGCCGAGTTGCGCTACGGAGGACTAAAAATGACAGAAGAAGTAACACCCAAGAAGCTGAACAACGCGATGACAACCCTTGACCTTGTTGTTGAGGGGCTGGTCAAAGAAAAGATAAAAGAGATGGCACTCGACAATCTCACGGACGATGTGAAGGAGTACGCGCGTCAGTTCATACGTGACGAGTACGGCACGGTCACGAAGAAGGTCATCATCGAGACAGGAGATGTCAAGGTACGCATCGATGGAGTATTGCATGAGAAGTTCGATGAGGTGCTGGCATACGTACAGGCAGGGGAACCCGTGTTCCTCGTGGGGCCAGCAGGTTCAGGTAAGAACGTGCTGTGCAGTCAGATAGCCAAGGCTATGGGGCTGGAATTCTATTTCAGCAACGCAGTCACGCAGGAGTACAAGATTACTGGATTCACGGATGCGAATGGTAAATACAACGAGAGCCAGTTCTACAAGGCTTTCAAGTACGGAGGACTTTTCATGCTGGATGAGCTGGATGCCAGCTGTCCAGAAGCAGTCATCGTGCTCAATTGTGCGCTGGCCAATGGATACTTCGATTTCCCTGCACCCATCGGAAAGGTATTCGCACACAAGGACTTCCATGTAATCAGCGCAGGTAACACATGGGGAACAGGAGCCAGCTACCAATACTGCGGTAGGAACCAATTGGATGGGGCAACACTGGACAGGTTCGCCACTGTATACATGGGATATGACGAGCGCATCGAGAAAGCATCGTGCGAGGACGATGATGCACTGGTCGAGTTCATCCACGATTTCAGACAGGCATGTAACGGTGCTGGACTGAACGTGATTGCATCGTACAGGTCAATCAGGCGCATACACAACATGGAGGGTAAAATCGGAGAAGTCGAAGCACTCAGGTCAGGTCTCATCAGGGGAATGGAGCGCGGAGACATGGATATGATTTACACACGCATGACGAACAAGAACAACAGGTTCTGCAAAGCACTGGCCACCATCAAGGAGGGAGCATGATGGATAGGGTATTCAAGCGCATCGAGATTGAAGGATATCCGAATGGCACCGAAGTCAGGATGGAGCAGTTCGACAATTGCAGGGAGATTGTGCAGGTGTGTAAGAACAGGCCGAGAGCCAGCGGGTTCGATAAATGCCACTTCGAGGAAGGATACAGGTGCGACAAGGATTTCGAGGGTATCAGCAAAATGTCCGAAGCATTCGACATGATGAACAATGGCTGGTGCGAGAAGGTCGATACACTGAAAGACAGCATCAAGAACGTCCAGCAGAAGATGGCTTCGGAGAAGATAAGCGGGTTGAAGTCAGACATCGTTGGCTTCGTTCCCATCGTTCCCAACGCATTGATGGGATTGCCCAACAGTATGCTCAACACCAACGTCAAGCCCAAGAAGAACAAAGTAATCAACATACTTTACGGGCTGGATTTCAGTTGTTACGTGAGCACGGATAATATACTGAAAGCAGGACTGAAAGTAATGAGCGCAATCATGAGACTGGAAGCGCAGGGTTTCAGGGTGAGACTGACAGCGTTCCAGAGTTACAATCCCAGAGACAACAGATTCCAGCACATCCTGACAGTCAGATGCAAAAGCGAAGACCAGCCACTGGATGCCCAGAGAGTCATGTTCCCCATGTTCCATCCAGCCATGTTCAGGAGCATTGGATTCGGATGGTACGAGACACTGCCAGAATCTACCTACATCAGCGGATACGGTACGCCAATCTATCACTACATGAGCGAGAAGCAGATTGACGACATGATGGCCAAGTTGTTCGGGAGGACAGCAATCTACATCGATGGCTCAGCAGTGTTGGATGGTGGAGAGGACTACATCCAGCGCAGGTTGAAGGGAGTGGTAATGTGATGCCAGAGCACGTACTGATAAGGAAAGCATTGGGCATAACCATACCAGTCTATGAAGAAGTCTTGGAGAGCGCGTACATACTGATACGTCAGTGCGCTTCGGATATGAAAGATGACAGGAACTATTACGAGCAGGACTGTACGAACTCATCCCGTTCAATGGGAGTCGTGGGCATGTATCAGCTTGGAAAGGAGGAGACCTACATGCATGGGCATTCATATAGGAATGCGGTCACTGTGACAGTGCGCCATAACAGGTTGAGAGATAAACCGAACTGGATGTTCAAGAACGAAGTGGTACTGGCCATGAGG
>Ga0310690_10007746_pt1 | contig 13768 bp, 14 predicted proteins | sample AusTroGonzalo_MG_2_FD_207661 | JGI IMG/M metagenome (GOLD analysis project Ga0310690, IMG submission 207661) | Bovine rumen microbial communities from tropical cattle in Woodstock, Queensland, Australia - Gonzalo_04 (v2) (version 2) | ecosystem: Host-associated > Mammals > Digestive system >... | reverse complement strand
AACTACCATGAGCAAAATCGACATACCACTTATACTCATCTATAGCACTCGATGAAGACCAAAATGCTTGTGTATCTCCCAACAAAGAGTATTCGCCCGATGAACTATAGGAACAAGGCGGGGATGAACAATTACGTAGCAGAGTCCTCAGTTCGCTGATTGTAGGAAGATGCCAGTCAGAATAACCTGCCAGAACTAAATTACTACAATGATTTTCTGCCACTTTCCATGTAGATCTCCCGTAATTTGAAGACCAGATATAACCTTTCTTCGAATCTTTACACGGCATGTGACTATTCTTTGAGCATTCAGAGAAAAGCCATCCGCTACAATCCGAATTACAATATCCCATCTGTCCATTATAAGAATTGCTATCGCAAATTTCGCCACCATTTATGATGCCATCGCCGCATCTCATAACTGCCGTGCAGTCAGAATTGCAATAGCCGTAGAAACCATTATCAATTCCGTCATCACACGCTTCACCGCCGTTTTTTATGCCGTCGCCGCATCTCATAACTGCCGTGCAGTCAGAATTGCAATAGCCGTAGAAACCATTATCAATTCCGTCATCACACGCTTCACCGCCGTTTTTTATGCCGTCGCCGCATCTCATAACTGCCGTGCAGTCAGAATTGCAATAGCCGTAGAAACCATTATCAATTCCGTCATCACACGCTTCACCGCCGTTTTTTATACCGTCGCCGCATCTCATAACTGCCGTGCAGTCAGAATTGCAATAGCCGTAGAAACCATTATCAATTCCGTCATCACACGCTTCACTGCCGTTTTTTATGCCGTCGCCGCATAACTCAACCCAATCAAGTAAACACTCATGCTCCGTATCATTCCATGTAAAAGTATCTTCGCATTCACAGGTATAGTTCGTAAAATTATCTACTTTTATGCAGGTTTCCGTAGAATTTTCTATTCCGATGCATGGATTAGGTTCACATGGATTCTGACATTTTCTATTGTTTTCATTCCATGTGAATGTATCTTCGCATTCGCAGGAATATTTTGTGAAATCATCTACTTTTATGCAGGTTTCCGTAGAATTTTCTATTCCTGCGCAAGGATTCGGTTCACACGGATTCTGGCACTTTTGGCTGTTTTCATTCCATGTAAAACTATCTTTGCATTCACAGGTATAGATCTTTGCATCTACAGCGGTACATATTCCTGTCGAATTTTCTTTATTACTGCACGGATTCGATTCGCATGGATTCAAACATTCTTCTCCGCTCCAGAAAAAACCTTCTGTGCATCCGCATAAATATTTAGTAAAATCATCGACTTTTTCACATACTTCGGTAGAATGTTCCAATCCTTCACACGGATTGGGATCACACGGATTCAGACAATTGTTCCCGTTCCAACTAAAAGTATTATTACATTCGCAGGAATAGCTGAATGCATCTTTTGCAACACATTTTCCTGTCGCATTTTTCACTCCAATGCAAGGTTCTTCAGCACAAGGATCCACACATTTAATTTCGTTTGAAAAATAACCTTCGTCGCAAATGCACTTATAAGTTTTTGCTCCTGTTGCCTTACAGGTTCCGTGCTCCCCGCACGGATTGTTTTTACAAGCATCTGAATCCGTAGCCTTTATCTCAAGTCGTTTGTCACCGTTATTGATAGCTGTTATATGAAGCTGGCTGATGTTTTCCCCTTCACGCAGCAGACTGCGGTCTATTTCAACTATGATTCCCTGAGTATCACCTGCTGCAAGTTTGCCTGATTCTTGACTAATTGACGTTATCCATTTCGCAGTTTTGGTAATCTCCCACTCAAAAGAATTGGGGCTATCGTTAAAAATGTTGAACGATCGCGAAACATCATCGAGTTTATCGCCAAAGTCAAGCTCTGAAATGTCGTTTTTTGAATCATCCACTATCCGCAGAGCGGCAGGTTCTTTCTCCAAATGGACATCTTCACGGCATACTTTGCCAGATCCAACATTTATAATGTTACTTTTTGTGTCTTTATATCCGGTTTTAGTCACAAACAGATTGTAGTGACCTGACGAAATATCCAAAAACTCAAAGGAACCGTCAGAACCTGTAACTGTTTTCAGCCCGACCGGAAGAAGTTCGACACCTGCATTTTTAATCGGTTCACCGGTAGCTTTGTCACTGACAACACCGTAGATCGAACCGGGTTCACTGCCTCCGCAACTGACCAAAAATGCAAGAACCGCGAAAACTACAGTCAAAAGCGAAAATAAATATTTCATCATTTGAGAACCTACTATTTTTTAGGATCCATTTCGGGAAGATATTTCAATGGATTCAATGGTTCATTATTATTGTTCCTCACTTCAAAATGAAGATGCGGACCGGTAACAAACCCTGTGTCGCCTGCTTTGCCTATTTCCTGACCTTGTGTTACATTATCACCCTGGTTGACGGTTATTGCATCAAGATGCCCGTAAATAGTTCGAGATCCGTCAGGATGCTCGATTCTTATGTAATTGCCGTAGCTTTTGTTGCGGCCTTTATCAAATCCGGCATAAACAACTTTTCCGGCTGCTGCGGCTGTTACTGGCTTTCCTTTTATCTTTATCCCTTGGCAGGCAATATCTATACCTTTATGATTATCTTTTTTTCCTTCCACAGGTTTTCCTTTGACAATGTCTTTTACAAGACCGAATTTTCTGGTTATTACGCGATGACAATAATTTTCCACAGGCCAAACCAATTCATTTTTTGTAAATACTGTGGGTCTATTCGGTTTAAGGTTTTCTCTTTTAGTTTCAATTTTCGTAGTCTTGTCTTCAACTTTTGCTGTTGGTTTTGGTTGCTGGACATTTTCTTCTTTGGTCTCATTTTTCGGAATTTTATCTTCCTTCTTTGCTGATGGTTGTGACGGCTGAACTGGTTCTTCCTTCTCTTCACTCTTTGGAGTTTTATCATATTCGACAACAACTTTTTCTGCACCTTGAGAATCAGGCATTCTTCTGACACAGCGAACCCGTTTTGTTTCACTCTGATTGCATGAACCGATTCTGCCGTCTTTAAAATTTACGGCTCCGGCCAAAGCGCTGTTTTTATCTGAAGATTTCCATTCTTGGGAAATACTCCAATATTCCGTGTCGGAAAAACCGCCCATTTCTTTCTTTAATTCATAAATCTTTCTGAGTTCATCTTTTGTGGGCAAATACCAACCGTCGCCTTTTTTTGCACAACTGTTTTTTGCAGCTTCCCAAGCAAAAGTGCCGTTTTGGTCTTCATTGGCGACCTGCAAATCTCCATCATTGTCGCCGCAGTTGAAACAGACTGAAAATTTTGCAGTAAAAGCCGGAGGTTCTTCATCATCTGACCGTTTTTCAGTATCTAAAAAAGATTCTTCGTTGACTATGCCCCAATATTTTTGGTAACCCAGTTCACGTTCTTTTATAAATTTTTTAAATTTCTGGTCCTGTTCTTCTACGAACTTGTCAAAACCCCGTTCTTCTCCCTCTTTGAATCTTCTCAGCTCTTCTTCTTGTCTTTTCTGGTATTCCTCAAAACTTTCGGAATAGACGGGGCAGATCAGAAAACTGGCACAGATTGCAAATAAAATAATCTTTTTCATAACAGACCCTCTTAATTTTCTCATTTAAAATATCACTTTATTTGATTAAATAAGTTCTCGGCTTCCTCATCAATCCTTTGTCTCTCATCGTCTTTAACCTTTGATGAACTGCCTGTCGGATCTTCAGCCTTACGCTTTTCATCCAGTTCCTTTTTCGCCTCGTCCATTTTTTTCTTTTCTTCCTCGACAATCTTTTTGCGTTCCTCTGCTGTCATAGGCTTTACGGCCGATTCGGCAGGTATTGTCGTTCAGTCGCAGTTTTTTTCTTCGATTCGGATTTTTTAACAGGCTTTTCACTTTGTGCCGGTTTGTTAGGTTTTAGCTGCTGTTCTGCCATATCTGATTTCGGATTCTCTGTTTTTGGAATCACGATATCTTCATCTTTGGCCGGATTGCCTTTTGCCCCTTCTTCCGTTACAGAGCGATCGGCAGTGTAGGCTGGCTTCGAAGGTTCGGGTGAAGGATTCTTTTTCTCAGTTACTATCGGCGATTTTTCCCATTCTACTACATGCACGGCTTCTTTTGTAGTTTCATCTCTTTTCTGATCAGGTTTTGTAAAATTGTTTACTATTCCAAACACAACCGATACAGTCATTGCCAATGCCAGTATTCTACCTTGGATATTGTCAAATAGAGCAATAAATTGTTTTACATGGGAAAACCTTGAATTTGCCTTTTTTTGATCATTATTTTCGATAGTCATTGAAAAATCCTCTCATAAAAACGAACCTTAAATAAAAAACTTCCGCCGCCTTTGACAGCGGCGGAACAACCAAGAAATGGAGTAATTCATTTTTTCAAATACTAAACTGCAGTTCACTCTTTTTCCTCTTTATCATCTAGCTTTTTTAGGGCTATATTGATGACTGAAAGCTCTCCGGCAACTGTCGTTATCTTGACATCGTTGGTCTCGTATCCTTCTTTGCTAGCATAAACAGAATAATACTGAACTTTTATATTTTCGAGTTTAAAATTGCCGCTGCCGTCTGTTTTGTCATTTTTACCACATTGCGGACTTGTGTAGACTTCTGCATTCGCGATCGGATTGTTAGTCCCTGACTCAAAAACCCGTCCTGCAATACTTGACAAGTGATCGGAGTTAACAGCCGGCTCACACGAAACAAAAAATGATAGAACTGCAAAACAAAAAATGAGTTTTTTCATCGTTTAAGACCTCAAAAATTAAGATTCATGGCTAAACCGACCGAAGTAAATGTGGCAGTTGGAGCAAGAACGATTTTTTCACCTGTTTTTTTGTAAAACAGATGAAAACCGGCTAAAGGTGTCACAGCACCGTCAATAATGTTTGCGATATACAAGGCAGCAGCTGCACCGACGAAAGCCCATCCAGCATAAGCGGCATAATCAGCCCGTTTTTCAAAAGCTTCTCTTTTGTCTTGTCTAAGCGATTTGTCATCACTTCTGCTTTTGTAATAAGAACTCATACCGAAAGATGCTGCAATTCCTCCGATAAAAAGAGCTTCCCCAGTAATAAACAATGCACCCTTCACCTTCTGACCTTTGTGGATCTGCGCCATGCCAGGAACAAAAACTCGAGCTGAAAATGGTGGAGTTTCTGTTACTTCGTCATACATATTTTTTCGCTTTTCAGGATCTGGTTCATGAATCATGGACGGGTTTCTAGAGATTTGAACTAAGAGATATACTGTATAAACGCTGTTTTCGTTACTTTTCATCGTGACTTCATTAGAAAAGTAACTTATAGCTATCTCCCTGTTTACACTCTCATTGCAAGGCGTTTTATCGTTGAGAGAAACGCAATCCTTAGTATTTAAAAAAGAGGCTTTCTGTTTTGCATCTTCCATTGCCCATTTTTTTGCTTCCCATCGAGTTTTCCCTGTACCGATGGCTACCCTTATCCATGACTTTGGACCATCCCAATGGGCTGTTCGAATCCATTCCGGAGGAATACCGCCTTCTTCACATCCTTCTAAGCATTGCGATTTTTCATACGCAGAAATACTTGCTGAAAAACAGAAAAAACTAAGAAAAAGTAGTGCTGCCAAGTAAAATTTCATTCGCATTCACTATTGCGCATTAATCGTCTGGATATGCTCTGCATTATATTGTTCTTGTTCTTCCTTGCTTGCCGTTTTATAGTGCTCGAATCTCTTATCCATTAGTTCAAAATACTCTTTTTCTTTAAAATCATTTTCCATTTTTTCTCCTTTGCTAACCATGTTAGAAATTTCTTTTTTAAATTCGTTTTGAATCTTTTCTTTGGAAATTTTTATACCTACAAATACCCGATATCTTCCATTACCATCCATATACTTATCCTTCTCTTGACAATTCTCTTTTACATTTTCCAATATAGAATCTATCATGTGATCATAACCTTGTTGTATTTTAGACGCAATGTCGGCACCTCTAGGCGAAGCATATAGATTTCTATACTCCCTATCCATTCCTTTGACGACATCTTTCATCTTTCCTGCGCATTTACCTTTTGCCTGTGAAAGAGCCATAGCAAAAGCATCTCCTTCTGTTGCCGTTGTTGTTTGAACAATACCGTTACAAGCAAAGAAGTCCGTGTCAGCATCGGGCGTGAAACATATACCTCCTACTGTTGGACCTTGTGTTTCTTGACCATGTCCTTCATTAGCTCCCTTAGGAGTTTCCGCTGACGCACACGCCATAATAAAAGCAACAAACACAAACATTGATACAAACATAAATTTTTTCATTTTTCTCTCCTTAAAAAAAGTTAGTAAAAAAAACCTAAACAAAAAAACTCTTCTTTTTACATTTTTTGTTGGATATAGTCAACAAAATTTCTTTAAAAGAAAAACCGGTTGAAATCTTTAGAAAATAAAAATGGGCTTACCTGACGCACCTAATATCACCTAAGTTTTTGATTTTATTATGGCGGTCTTTTCTGCCTTTAAAAAATCCGATACAGGACGCAGAATCCGGATCTTTCTGCGAATCTGACGATGACCAGAACCAGAATTCGTCCGACTTGTCGATCCCGCAGATTTTCTGTATTTTATAAATTGCTTTGAGTTCTTCGATCGTAGGAATGTGCCAGTCAGTGAAGCCTCCCAATTTCAGATTTTTTGCGTATTCCATTGCATCATGCCAGTTCATCGGGGTTTCGGCACTTCCTTTTTGAATCATCCTGATCGTGCCCAAGGGCGGCACCACTTCAATATAGTCGCCTCGGTCGATAAAATTTCTTGAAACTTCCGAACTTGACTTATTTTCGGTTGCACCTTTTTTCCGTGCCAAGGTCTCCCTCCTTAAAAACAGCAGTTTCACTTCAATATCGAAACTGCAAAAGTCGCTTTCATATATCATTTTTGTTGGATTTATACAACAAAATTTTATTAAAAAATTCGGTTGACAACATTACAATAATATGACGGTCGATTTGCTTTACACAAGAAGAAGTTCAATTATCTCGAACTCGAGATTTCTTTTGTATTTTTGCGGCCTTATAACGCAAAAACTCTTTGACATAGCTGAACAAACAATTATAATGCCGCCGTTTTTTTTGCTTTTGTTTGAGGTCGCATTTTGACAAACTCTGAAATCCGCGCCGAATTCGGAAAAAGGTTAAAATTCTTGAGAAAATTCAGAAAAATGTCTCAGTGGGATCTTTCGCGTCAGAGCGGAATCGACCGTGCATATATTTCAGAAATCGAAAACGGCAGAAGTGCCGCTACGATAGACCTTATCAACCGCATGGCAAGAGCTATGGATCTGTATCCGTCAGAATTTCTGGTTTTCGGCAGAGAGCTGCCGCAATATTCATACGAAAGCAAGCCGATTTCAGATATTTCAACTGAAAATCTCACTAAAAAGCATTAAATTCCGAAGGAAACCATCCTTTTTTATCGAAAAATCAACGTTTCAGCGGAAAAAACATGATTCCCAAACATTTTGTTTGTCGATAACAGATCAGATTCCCTACCCTTTCACCTGGTCGCCGGTCTTTCCGAAGCGGCGTTCCCTGCCGGCAAAGTCTTTGAGGGCTTTTATGAATTCGTCTTTGTTGAAATCAGGCCACAAAGTGTCTGTAAAGTAAAACTCTGAATAGGCGATCTGCCACAGAAGATAGTTCGAAATCCTGTACTCCCCGCTTGTTCTGATCACAAGGTCGGGATCCGGCATATCGAATGTGTAAAGGCTTTCCGAAATCAGTTTTTCATCGATATTTTCCGGCGTAATTCTGCCGTCAGCCGCCATTTTTGCGATTTTGCGGACCGCAGCGGTGATTTCCTGCCTTGAACCGTAGCTGAGAGCAAGCGTAAGCGTCATTTCAGGTTCGTATTTTTCCGTTTCGGCAATAGTTTTATTCATGATCTCAAGCAATTCAGGCGAAAATTTCTCCTTGCTTCCGATTATGTTGAGACGGATATTTTTTTCTATAAGAAGACCTTTTTTCGATAACAGAAACTCTTTGAAAAGTTCCATCAGTCCGGAGACTTCCGCTTCAGGTCTGTTCCAGTTTTCGGTCGAAAAAGCGTAAAGCGTCAGGTATTTCACCCCTACTTCGCGGCACAAAGTAGTTACAGCGTCAACAGCATCCGCTCCAGCTCTGTGCCCTTTGAGCCTGTTCCAAAGCCGCTTCTTCGCCCATCTTCCGTTTCCGTCCATTATAATCGCCACATGCTGCGGCAGACGTTCCTCGTTCAATCCGTATTTTATGCAGTATTCGTTCATTTAAAGGCCTTTACTTTGATATTTTCTGAGTAACTTCTTCAATAAGCCGGTCGATGTAGGAGTTGTTCTTTTCCATCGAAGCCGCCATTTTGAGCTGTGTAAGAGCCGACTTGTAATCGCCGATTTCCATAGCCTTCGTTGCGAGAATGGCAAAACGGCGCGCCTGATTGTTCTGGATAGTGTCTTCCGGCGTTTCGTTGTATGCAACTTTTATTCTGAAATCAAACCGTTTCGCATCGGGATTTTCCTTGAGCATCTTGTCGTAAATGACTTTTCTCGAAGGATTCATCAGCACGGAATAGGCTTCGTTGGCGCGTTTCGTTATGTCGTAAGCCTTTTCTCTGATGTCTGCCGGAATATTCCTGAATTTGTCGGGATGATATTTCCTCGCCATCGAGATATATTTTTTCTTGATGTCTGCAAGAGATGCGTTCTGCGGCAGTCCGAAAAATGTATAGTAGTCGTAACTGTCCATATTGTTCGAAAAATATGCGATCTCTTCGAGCATATCAACCGAAACGGCTGTCGGGATCTTCGCTTTTTCAGATCCGTTTTCAACAACTTCCTTAACTTTTGCAAGGAACTGTTCGCTGTTGAGAGGAAGTTTAAAAAACGCCGCCGCACCGTATTTTGCCGCAATGTCGGCATTGAGCTCAGGACCTTCGGAAACAGCCAGAAGAATGAAACTTTTCGCCTTGCGGATAACCGGCAGAGCTTTGAGCCAGATCCCTTCAGACAAAACAGAAGAAACGATAAGCGTGTCATAGCTTTCCAGATCTTCCGTAAGCAGCTCCTTAACATCCTGCGTAATGAAACATTCGCAGCCGTCAATTTTTGAAGTTAAAAATTTCTCCAGTGATTTTAAATATTTTTCATCTTTCATAAGGATCGCGATCTTTTTTCTCATCGGCGTTGCTCCAAACCAAGAATATTCAATGAAATTTTCTGCATTCTTCCCGTGTCGAGGTCAACAGCGCTGACGTTAAGGACGCCGTTCGTGTCGATCTCGAATTTGACCTCTATTTTTAGTTCACCCCTTTTCGCTCTTCTCATTTCCGAAAGCGTAAGCTCACCCATCAGGTGTGAATCGCGTTTGCTTTTGGCGTTGCCCTGATAGATCTCGATTTTTACCGAATCGACATTGTCTGCCGCATTTGTAAAAATATTGGTTCTTTCAAGGGGAAGCGGCTCGTTCTTTTCGACCAATATTTCGATGTAGTCTCCTACGCTGCCGACACCGATCGAAAGCGGCACGACGTCAAGCAGGACCGGTGCCTGATCGCTGTAGTCGCTTATCAGCGAATTTCCCATGATGCTGGCTCCCATCGCGATGACAAGTACGGATTCGATACCGAAGTAAGGCTGCTGTTTGAAAAACTCAGAAACACGTTCCTGAACTCGCGGGATCTTTGAAGAACCGCCGACAAGAATGACCGCATCAAGTGCCGTTACATCGAGATGGGCGCTTTCCATCGCATCTCGGCAGATATCGAAAGCCTGCGAAACGATAGGATCGATGATCTGGTTGAAAAGCTCCCTGTCGATGACTCTTTCGTAATCGGCAAATCTCTCCTCTCCGAGCGGGATCATGCTGCGGATGAGGACTTTGATCTTGTCCTGAGTCGAAAGCGCGATCTTTATGCGTTCAGCTTCGGCAAGGAAAATCGTCATCATTTCGCTGTTCATCGAAACTTTGACGCCGTAGTTGACTTCGATGTCGTACATCATGAACTGTACTATAGCCGCATCAATATCGTCTCCGCCCAGAAAGCTGTTTCCGGCAGTCGAGAGAACTTCGAAGACATTGTCCTTGACTTCGAGAACGGTGATATCAAATGTTCCGCCGCCGAAATCGAAAACGGCTATTTTTTCATCTCTGTTGCTGCCGAAACCGTACGCAAGCGCTGCTGCCGTCGGCTCGTTGATTATGCGGAGAACATTGAGCCCTGCAAGCTGTCCCGCTTCCTGGGTCGCACGCCTCTGGGCTTCGTTATAGTTTGCCGGAACGGTAATGACCGCATCAACGACTTCTTCACCCAGATATTCCGCAGCAGCCTTTTTCGCCTTTTTCAGAACGAGCGACGAAATGATCTGCGGCGTAATGCGTTTGCCGTATATCTCGATTTCTACCGAGTCGTTCTTTCCGCCGACGACTTTGTAAGGGAACTTTCTGGCATATTTTATAGTTTCGGGATGGCTGAAATTGCGGCCGATGATCCTTTTGATGCTGTAAATCGTGTTTACAGGGTTCAAGTGCCGCATATCCTTAGCCTTCTTTCCGACTACGATATTTTTGCCTTCATTAACGAAAGAGACGACGGAAGGCATTATTTTGTCTTCCTCCTCTCCAGGAATGGGGATAACTGTGGAAAGACCGTCCTGAACGACAGCGACCGTTGTCGTTGAAGTTCCGAGATCTATTCCGAGAACGTATTTCGACATTTCATCTCCGCCAACAAAAAAACCAACCAAACACCCTTTTCAAACAAAGGGGAGAAATAATACATTTTTTTTATGTTTTGGCAATTATTCGCAAATTTTTGTCACGCAAAGTTAAAATGTCCGCTTTTCTTCAAACTCTCCGCATCCGTTTCAGCAAAATTCCCTTGCCGATTTTTGAAAAAGTCGTATCATTCGCCGTTTTTTGATTGGAGGAACCAGTGAAAAAAGGCAAAACAACACTCACATCCACAAAAGTTGTCTGCGCGAAATGCGGAAAAGACTACTTTGTCTCTTTTGTCGCTGACGGTCACAGGGACTATTACTGCGACGAATGCCTGAAAGAGATGCACAAAAACAGAAAGGAAGGAAAAATCAAAAAAGTTTTCGACCCGAAAAACGAAAAGTATATGTTCGACTTCATCTGCGACGTCTGCGGCGAGTTCAGACACGCTTTCTACACTCCGAAAAGGGACAAGGACGGAAAGCTCTGGTGCAAGGAATGTCTTTCGAAACAGACGGCCGAAGAACAGAAAAAATCGAGAAAAAACGTCCGCATAGCCCCTGCGTCACAGGCTGCGAAAGACTCCTTACCGTTCAAAAAAGAGGAAGACGATGAATAGAGAAGACGCACTGAAACTGCTTGAACTTCATCTGCCGAACAAAAATCTCATCAAACACAGCATCGCAGTTGAAGCGGGAATGAGAAAAATGGCTGAATTTCTCGGTGAAAAAGATGTCGAAAGATGGGCTATGTCGGGGCTTCTCCACGACCTTGACTACGAAGAAACGAAAGACAACTTCCCGAAACACGGTCTTGTGACGGGCGAGATCCTGCGCAAAGAAGGTTTTGACGATAGCGAAATTCTTGACGCGATCGTAATGCACTCAGGAAACATTCCGGCAACCACGGAAATGGGAAAAGCGCTTTACGCAGTCGATCCGACGACAGGTTTCTTAACGGCGTGCGTCCTCATGTCACCGACGAAAAACATCCATTTTTTGGATATGGGTTTCATGATGAAACGCTTCAAGGAAAAACGTTTCGCGGCAGGGGCAAACCGCGAACAGATCAATAGCGCGACAGAAAACTTTCCCCTTTCTCTTGAAGATTTCATCACGATAGTTCTTGAAGGAATGAAAGAAAGCTCCGTTGAACTCGGTCTCGGAAAACTTTGATCATGGATCAATCAGACAAATATTTCGATTTCGCATGCAGACTTCTTGCGGGAAGAGACTACTTCACTGAAGAACTGCGGCAGAAGATACTTGCAAAAGGGGCAACTGCGGAAGAAGCATCGGATGCAATAGAAAAATTAAATAAATTCAAATATTTAGATGATACAAAAGTTCTTAAAAGATATATTTCTGAAATCGCAGCGAAAGGAAAAGGAATAAATTATCTGAAGCAGAAACTTTTTGAAAAAGGATGCTCCGCCATGCTCTCTTCGTACAACATGACCGAATTCTACCCTTTTGAAGAAGAATGCGCCGCAGCGGAAAAAGCTCTTGCAAAACTCGGAAAATGTGAGGAAAACAAACTCGTGTCAAAGCTCGTTTCGAGAGGATTTTCCTTATCCGCCGCACTTATTGCCCTGAAAAGAAGAGAAAGATAGATTTATCCCAAAAATATTTGATTATTACTAATAATTTTTATTGACAAAGGCCTCTTTTTCCCTATAATTCCGCCCGCACTTTGCCGTATAAGCGGCGGTGACGAAAAACAAAGGAGGTATTTTCGTATGTCACAAGAAACTTTTGCAGAACTGCTTGAGAGTTATCTTCCGAACAAAGAAGAAAATTCAGGCGAAAAAATCAGTAAGGGCATTGTCCGCGCCATCAGAAAGGATGTCATCATCGTTGATGTCGGCCTTAAAAGCGACGGCGTTATTTCGGCAAGCGAATTCACGCCGGAAGAACTTGCAAACCTTAAAGTCAACGACGAGATCGAAGTCGTTGTAGAGAACTGGGACGGCGACAGAGGCATGTCTCTTTCCAAAGAGAAAGCTTCCAAGCTCAAAGTATGGGAAGTTGTCGAGAAAGCTTTCCAGGACGGCACGCTTGTAAACGGTACAATCGTTGCGAAAGTCAACGGCGGTCTTGCTGTTGATATCGGTGTAAAGGCGTTCCTTCCCAATTCACAGGTTGCCCTTAGACCGATCAAAAACGTCGATGACCTCATCGGCAAAACCTATGATTTCAAAGTCATCAAATTCGACAAGAAGAAAGGCAACATCGTCATTTCGAGAAGAGACCTTCTTGAGAAAGAAAGAGAAGCTCTCAAGAACACGACTCTCGAAAAACTTCAGGAAGGCGCAATCGTCAAAGGTCTTGTCAAGAACATCACCTACTACGGCGTTTTCGTTGACCTCGGCGGCATAGACGGTCTTCTTCACATCACCGATATGTCATGGGGCAGAGTAAATCATCCGTCCGAAATGTTCAAAATCGGCGACGAAGTTGATGTCAAAGTCCTCAAATACGACAAAGAGTCCGAAAGAGTCAGCCTCGGCGTAAAACAGATCACGGATGATCCGTGGATCCACGCTACTGAAAAATACGCAGCAGGCAAAACAGTTAAAGGCGTTGTCGTTTCTCTTGAAGATTACGGCGCTTTCGTCGAGCTTGAGAAAGGCGTTGAAGGTCTCATCCACATTTCCGAAATGTCCTGGACGAGAAGAATCAAACACCCGGGCAAAATGGTTGCTATCGGCGACGAAGTCGAAGTCAAAATACTTGAAATCGACGTCGAGAACAGAAGAATCTCCCTCGGTATGAAACAGATCGAGCCGAATCCATGGGAACTTCTCAAAGACAAGTATCCGGTCGGCACAATCGTAAAGGGAACGATCCGCAACATCACCGATTTCGGTCTTTTCGTAGGTGTTGAAGAGGGTATCGACGGTCTCGTAAGAACCAGCGATATTACTTGGGACAGAAAACTGAAACACCCGTCGGAATACTACAAGAAAGGCGACGAAATTGAAGCTGTCGTTCTCAATATCGACTCTGAGAAACAGAGATTCTCTCTCGGCATCAAACAGCTTACCGAAGATCCTTG
>Ga0310690_10007745_pt1 | contig 13770 bp, 12 predicted proteins | sample AusTroGonzalo_MG_2_FD_207661 | JGI IMG/M metagenome (GOLD analysis project Ga0310690, IMG submission 207661) | Bovine rumen microbial communities from tropical cattle in Woodstock, Queensland, Australia - Gonzalo_04 (v2) (version 2) | ecosystem: Host-associated > Mammals > Digestive system >... | reverse complement strand
TTTCGGCGCGAGAGGCGTCTGGATGTCCGTCTTCCACTCGGTATCCGCGTTCTGTAACGCCGGCTTCGACCTGATGGGCACGCCGGACAACAAATTCGCATCGCTGACCGCATACTCTGCAAATCCTCTGATAAGCATCGTCCCGATGATCCTTATCATCGTCGGCGGTATCGGTTTTTTGACATGGGAGGACGTAGTCAAGCACAAGTTCCACTTCAAAAAGTACCGTATGCAGAGCAAGGCGGCTATCGTCACCTCTGCCGTACTCATCATCGTACCGGCGGTCATCTTTTTCTTCATCGACTTCAAGCACCTGCCTACAGGCGAGCGCATCTTAGGCTCGCTGTTCCAGTCGGTCACGACGAGGACTGCAGGCTTTAATACTCTCGACCTCACACAGCTGACCGGTATCGGCAGAGCGATATTCATCGTCCTGATGCTGATAGGCGGCTCGCCCGGCTCCACCGCCGGCGGCATGAAGACGACCACCGTCGCCGTGCTGTTCGCGAATACAGCCGCTACCTTCGGCCGCAAGGAGGATCCCGAATTATTCGGCAGGCGTATCGAATCGGGAGTAATCAACGTAGCCGCGACTCTGCTGTTGATGTATGTCACGCTGAGCTTCACCGGCGCGGCGATCATCAGCTCCGTAGAGATACTGCCTCTCGGTATCTGCCTGTTCGAGACCGCCTCGGCGATCGGCACGGTCGGTCTGACTCTCGGCATAACTCCGAAGCTCGGGCTTGTATCGCACATCATCCTGATAACCCTGATGTTCCTGGGCAGGGTAGGCGGTCTGACCGTCATCTACGCCGCGATATCGGGACACAACAAAAAGCTCTCAAAGCTGCCGCTTGAAAAAATAACAGTGGGATAAGGAGAATCGATATGAAATCTGTATTACTGATAGGACTCGGAAGATTCGGCAGGAACATCGCCATACAGCTCAATCAACTCGGTCACGAGGTCATGGGCGTAGACGTAAATGAGGACAGAGTCAACGAGTCTATGGATTTTGTCACCAACGCGCAGATCGGCGACAGCACGAATGAGGATTTCCTCCGTTCGCTGGGAGTGGCAAACTACGACATCTGCTTCGTCACCATCAGCAACGACTTCCAGAGCTCGCTTGAGACCACCTGTCTGCTAAAAGAACTCGGCGCGCAGTTCGTAGTATCGCGAGCAGAACGCGACGGTCAGGAGAAATTCCTGCTACGCAACGGCGCCGACAAGGTAGTATATCCTGAGAAGCAGGTAGCAAGATGGGCGGCTATCCGCTACAGTTCCTTCAATATCCACGATTATATCGAGCTTGATGAGAAGCACTCGCTGTTCAATGTGTCCATACCGCGCGATTGGATCGGCAAGAGCATAGTACAGCTCGACGTCAGACGCAAGTATAACATAAACATCATCGGCGTGGACACCGACGGCGTCATGAGCTTCACGATATCCCCCGATACCGTGTTGAAAGAGAACTCGACCCTGCTCGTACTCGGCGAGTACAAGGCTGTGCAGAAGTGCTTCAAGCTATAATATGAACAACATAAAAAGGCGTCCTCAAAGGGCGCCTTTAGTCTTTAAAAATCCGCTGTCATTCCGAGGATAGCAATATAAATAACCTTATTATTGCCCGACGTGGGGATCCCCTTGTCGTAAACGCACTTCTCCTCTTTGTGGGATTGCCACTTCGTCCTCGTTTGCTTCACTCATTGAGAGCAATCCTAAACGGATTACTCTCGTATCGTTCCGCAACTCGTCCTTCTTCCAAGAAGCAGGGACTCTTGGAGACCACACAAGGGGCTTTTCGGGGACCCCGCAATGACAACAATCCTATTTTTGTATCTGTTAAACATTTTGACCGCCGCTTTATAATAGAGCTTTTCGGCGTTCGCCATCGCGTAATCGAGGGACACGGAGCTGTCCGATATCGGGATAAGCTCGGTGACGCCGTATCGGAGCAATCCGTCCGCTCCTTCGCCTATAGAGCCGCACAGACCGATCACGGGGACGCCCTTCGCCTTGGCGTGCGTACCGACGCCCTGCATCACCTTGCCGAAGCACGACTGCCTGTCGGCTCTCCCCTCCCCTGTCACGACGAGATCCGCATCGTTCAGCAGTTCGTCAAAACCGACCAGATCGAGGACGGTCTCTACCCCCGAGCGCATATCCGCGCACAGAAAGACTTTCAGCGCCGCACCGAGACCACCTGCCGCTCCCGCGCCTTCGGTATTATCGCAGTTTATGCCGAATTGTCTGATAATAACATCGCGGTAATTGCACATACCTCGTTCGAGCAGTTCCATCATCTCGGGAGTTGCTCCTTTTTGCTTTGCAAAGGTGTATGTCGCGCCGTTCACTCCGCACAGGGGGGTTTTGACGTCGCACAGCACGGTTATTTTTGTATCCGACAGCCTTTTGTCCAAGCCGCTGAGGTCGATATCTTTGACGTTAGCCAAGTCCCTGCCGCAGCCCGATAATTCGCCGCCGTCGGCGTTGAGGAACTTCGCTCCCAGCGCACGCATACAGCCCATGCCGCCGTCGTTTGTAGCCGAGCCGCCGATCGCGATATACAGCTCGCGGCAGCCGCGGTCAAGAGCATTTATTATCAATTCTCCGGTACCATAGGTGGTGGTGTTCAACGGATTTCTGAGGCTCTCGGGAACGAGCGTCAAACCCGACGCCGCAGCCATTTCTATGATAGCTTTGTCGCCGCGGATACCGTATTCTGCCCGAATCCTGTTCATCAGTGGATCGTGGACTATCGCTTCAGCTCTCTCGCCGTTCAGCGCGGATATCACAGCGTCGACGGTACCCTCGCCGCCGTCAGCCATCGGCACGCCGACGCATTCGCATTCTCCGAACACCTCGCGCGCGGCTCTCGTCAATAATTCAGCCGTTTTCTCGCTCGACAAACTACCCTTGAAGCTGTCCGAAGCAAATATCAGTTTCATTATTTTATTCCTCCGAGGGCTTCGAGAGCTTCTTGCGGTCATAGACTTTTTTGCTTTTCACCACTCTTGTCACGGGCCTCAAGCCGTTCCAATCCCTGCGTTTGCGAGCGTTGAATTTTTTCTGTTCCTTTTTGCTTTGCTTATTAAGCGGTATATGTTTATCCATAATCCTTCTCTATCCTGCCGTAACCGACGTTTTTTCTGATAATATGATAGCAGGAATCCTGCATAATGTCCATAACAAAAAGCAGATCGGAAACAGAATCCGACCTGCTTCATATTATGATTTTGCTTCAAACATCCCATGGCGGTTGCAGTAAGCGTACAGCTTTTTGACTCTGCCGCGCTTGAACCTCGCCTCGGCGCTGCCCTCGGGGTACAGCTTCACGAACTGCACGCCCATGTCGGATACCGCCGCGATAAACGAGATATAATGCTCTTTGGTCATCGGATGATCCACGGTGACGTAGTATTCGTCCTCGACGACCTCGATGTTTATGCCATGCTCGTCATCCGCAGGCTCCGCTACGACCGGAGGCAGACTGATGCCGCAGCAGCTTATCACAGCCTCTCCTACGGAGCGTATCACGTTGCCGCAGACAGGGCAGACATAGAATTTGCTTCTGAGAATGTTGGAATGAGGATTGGTATTGCGGATATCCTCGCCCGACAGTAATTCGATCACAGAAATTCCCAGAGCCGACGCAAGCGGCTCGAGCAGGCTGATGTCCGGGAAGCCCTGACCGGTCTCCCATTTGCTGACGGCTTTGTCGCTGACATGAATCTTCTGCGCCAGTTCCTCCTGAGTCAGCTTCTTGCTTTCACGCAGCCGGCGGATCACCGCGCCCGTAACGTATCTGTCCATAATTTCGCCTCCTTTATGAGGCTATGCTAACACCGTATAGCAGTATAGTCAACCTACGCTGCGTGGAGAGCTATCATTGACTCGGTTATACGGCGTTTTCCCAGTGGTCGCGGTGCGACCTCGGAGGATGGTACTCCGACTTATCAAAGGCGACTATCAGCGAGAAAAGCGGAGGTATCAAAAACATACCGATACCGAACAGCTCGCTCTTTGTATAGCAGTAGCACAGCTTCATGATGTGCAGGATCTCGGATATTATCGTGAGTATAAGGGCTACGGAAAAGAAGGCTTCTTCCACCCACAGCGGAGTCCCTTCGACAAACTCAAGTACGATCTCGATCGTCCAGAAGATGATATCAAGGATGAACCAGATGTGCCTCATACCGATAAGATGATGCGATACGAACAGGCTGTAAATCGGTATCAGAGCCTTCCAGCCCTTTTCACCGGCTTTTTGGAACAGCTTGTACTGCGCGACGGTCAAAGCCCCGTAGTATATCAAAGTCAATATGATCGCGGCTTCAAAGAACGCTTTGTCCTTACCCATCTCATCAATCAGGCTTTCTATCAGCATATCGTCATCTCCGTCCTGTCTGTGTATCAGACAATTATCATTATACTTACGATCGGTTGACTTTGCAAGCCGGATTTGACGGAAACGCGGAAATCCGGATAAACAGCGGATCATTTCAACCTCGGCAGCGCACGCCAAATGAAAAATGATCACAACCATAACAACTAAACTTTTTATGATCTTCTACTTCTATTTATCCCCGGACGTTGCAAAACGGAGCGGTTTATTGTATAATGCTTTTATCACAAGTATCATGGAGATAATATGAATAAGCTTGATTTTTATACTGCTCTGTCAAAGAATCTTTGCTTTGCCTCGGCAAGGAAGATCGTAGGACACAAAAGATTCAGACGCAGTTCATATTACGGAAAAAAGATACACGGCTATGACAGCGCGAGCCGGATCATATATGACCGCCTGATGACAGGCGAACCGTTTTTGGCGGCGAGGTTCGGCGACGCCGAGCTACGCGCGCTGGTATATACTCTGCAAAACGATCTGGGGCTGCGAAAAGGATATCCGGATTACATAAAAACCGTCATGCACAAAAACGCGGGCTTCTTCCCCACCGACGATAAAAGCATGGCGGATTTCGGTCATATGCTTTTTGAAGCCGCTTCAAAGGTCGACGTCTTCGGTGTTTGGTATAACATCATGGAGGATTATGTGATCAAAGAGCAGGCTCCCGACGCCGAGCTCGTCGTCCTTGAGGCGCTGGAGCCGTACAGGAGCGCCGATCCGTGGAGCAGGGCGCTCGAGGGCAGAAAAGTGCTGGTAGTGCACCCGTTCGCAAAGTCGATAGAGGAACAGTACCGGCAGCGTGAAAAGCTGTTCGAAGACCCCCGTGTCCTGCCCGATTTTCAGCTGACGACCTACAAGGCTGTACAGACCAACGCCGGAGGGACAAGCAGCTTTGACACGTGGTTCGACGCTCTGGACGCTATGGAGCGCGATATAGAAAAACTGGATTACGATGTAGCCATCGTAGGCTGCGGCGCGTACGGTCTGCCGCTTGCGGCAAGGCTCAAGGACAAGGGCAAGCAGGTCATCCATCTTGCCGGAGCGACTCAGATAATGTTCGGCGTACGCGGTAAAAGATGGGACGTACGCCCCGAGATGCAGAGATACTTCAACGAGTACTGGATAAGACCGGACGTCAGCGAACGTCCCCCTGAGGCGGATGACGTCGAGAACGCCTGCTACTGGTAAAGGTCGTGAATGTATGAATAAAAGCAAGATACTGCATCAGGTATTGGATCCGTCGGGCTCGGGCGGAGTCAGCGCTGAATACCGCGCGCTTTCACAGTCATTGCTGACGGATAAATATGAGTTCATCCCGATGATACTGACCGATTTTCACGGAGGGCTGAGCTTCAGCGATATTCGCTTTTATTATCGGCGGATCAAAGAAACTTCGCCCGATATCATCCATATACGCGGAGCCGCCATAGACGGACTCAACGCAGTGATAGCCGCGAAGCTCGCGCATAAAGGCAGGATACTGGTCAGCGTACACGGTATGTACAGCGACCTTGTATACATCAGCTCAGTCAAGCGGTTTATCAGCAAGCATATCATAGAAAAACTGATCTACTCGCTTGCCGACGGTATCTCCTGCGTATGCAGGGCGGCTCAGGACAGACCGTACTTTGACCGCTGGCGCAAAAAGAAGCTGCCATTCGTTTACAACAGGATGCCCCGGTTCGACCTGTCCTTGGCAGCGGAAAACAGAAAGGCTGTCAGAGAAGAATTTGATATCCCCGAAGACGCCGTTATAGGGCTGTATGTGGGCAGGATAACCCGAGAGAAGGGTCTGGATGTACTGGCGGATGCCCTGCGGTCATACGCAGACCGTCTACCCCGCGGCTTTGTTATGATGATAGTCGGAGAAGGAGATCATCTGTGCCGCCTGAAAGAGGCTGCCGAAGATATACCAGTCCGCTTTGTTTTCACCGGCGACCGTCGGGACGCGGAAAGGTTCTACGAAGCGGCGGATCTCTTCATTCAGCCCTCCCTGCATGAGAATCACTCCATCGCGCTTTTGGAGGCTTGCGCCGCCGAGCTGCCTGCCGTCGCCGCCGACTGCGGAGGCAACGCCGAGATAGTCGCCCACGGAGTGACGGGTATAGTCGTACCCGTCGCGGATGTGACGGAGCTGGGCGAGTCGATAGTGAAGATGTGCGACGCCGATACACGAGCGGGATTCCGTGAAAACATCCGCAGAGAGCCGTATACCCGTTTTTCGGACGAAGCCGTAGACAAGGCTCTGGATACGGTATACACTCTGCTTAGAGGTGAGCAAGTTGAATGACAAGATAACGGTGATATACAACACCTGCGACAAATATGAGCCGTTGTGGAAAGGCTTTTTCACACTGTTCAAGAAATACTGGAGCGGTTTTTCCGGCGATATCGTTCTGAATACCGAAGAAAAATCTTTCGCGTTTGAAGGGCTAAGCATAATCCGCCCTGTCGCTAAAAATACTGACTGCTCGTGGTCTCAGAGGATACTGAACTCTCTTGATACAGTAAACACGCCGTATGTCATAATGATCCTCGACGATTTCTATTTCAAATCCGAGGTCGATACAGCGGTGATAGAACGATGCGTAACAAGGATGGACAGCGACAAGAACATCATGATGTTCTCCTTTGCGCCGCAGCCTGAGCCGAACAAGCCCGATCCCGACAGCGATATTTTTGAGCGGCGCGGAAGATTCGCGACATACCGCGTAAACGCTCAGATCAACCTGTGGCGCGTCAGCTATCTAAAAAAGATACTCCGCTCTTATGAAAACCCGTGGCAGTTCGAGCTGAGCGGCAGCTTTCGCTCGTCGCTGTACGGCGGCAAGATGTATTCGCTAAAAAAAGGCGCTCCGCTTGTATTCGATTACGACGGGGGCTTTCTGATAATCAGAGGACAGCTCAACCATGAGGTGGCGGATTTTTTCGCGCAGAACGAGGGCTTGGATATGGATCTGCCGTTTGAGCCGTTCGACGCTCAGGCGAGAGCCGAGGGGATGTCTCACGGCAGGAACAAGCGGATGATCTGCTACGCGAAGGATATGATAGTATCCCTCTTTCGCAAATAAATCACCATATAATAAACGGACAGTACCATCAAAGCTGTCCGTTTTCTTTATATACAACCGTTTTATCAAATAAACCCGGATATGCCCGCGCAGTTGCATATTTTTATGCAACAAATCGCGATATTTTGTCATAGTTGAGAGGGGCATTATTCTATATGAAAGGAAAGATGTCATGAGTATCGCTCAACAAATTGACAGGATAAACAACAACATCAGCTCAGCCTACGACGGGCTTGAAAGCGCCGGCGCAGAGATGCCGAACAACCGCAAGAGCGCAAATCTCAGGAACACGGTCGATTCTCTCCCGCTGATCGGCAGCAAAATGGACAGGATGGCGACCGTCAGCTCTGCGGAAGAAAGACAGTTGCTGCAAAGCGGTCAGCTGTTCAGACAACAGACCGAGATCGGTATCACCGATCCTTCCGCGAACGACGGCTACACGCTGTTCGCGAAGAAGTCCGACCTGTCCGTCTACGCTACAAAAACCGAGCTGGCGGCGCTGGCTCAGAGCGAGAGCCCGGTATTCGTACAACAGGTATCGGATTGCGTCGATACAACAAAGCTGTATGTACTGCCCGACGGCTATATTTATGCATACGGAACCGTATCGCAGGAGGTCCCCGACTACACCAACCTCGTCCCGACTTCCACTACGAATCAGGGAGCTGTATACAACAGCACCGGTTACAAGGACGGAGCTTATGTTTCGGGTGTATCCGACGGCACCAGAGCCGACCACACCGCGACAGGTTATATTTCTTACCCCGTGCCCTCAACAGGTCTTCCTCCGACAATATATGTCAAAGGAGCGGCTTGGAACTCGAGTGACTCGTATACGCGCCTCTCTTTCTTCACAAGCGCTTACGGTTTCCTCAGCTCAGTGAGCATTTCGGGAACAAGCGGATTCGGAGGCAAGTTCACTTTAGACGTACTGGGCGAGAATTATTTCAAGCTGACTCCCGTTGCGTCCGGCAACACTTCGGCGCTCTATGCGGCATCGAATGATATCGGCTTCATCAGGATGTCTTTTGAAGGAAGCGGCAGCGGTCTTATCATCGCGACCTCTCCCATCGTCAACCGTTCCGAGACGGTCGGCGCGTGGATAAACACAGGCGTATCCTTTGTTCAAAGCGATAACGAAAACAGGATCATCGCTCTCGAAAACGGCAGAACATCATCCGACGCGCGTATCACGGCCATAGAGAATACTATCTCAGCCGCCGCAGAACCTGAAACGCCTTCATACGTCGCAGCGGAAGCCCGGAGAACGTCGAAAACGGTATTGTCCCATCAGAACGCCGACACAGTCACCTTTGTCGCTGTCACCGACGCGCATTACAGCGATAACTCCGCTGATATAGTCAACGCCGTCACTCACGCGGGACAGGGCATCAGAGAGATCGGCAAAAGGATCCATCTTGATTTCGGCGCAGTTTTGGGAGATAACGGCTGGCAGGCGCAGACAGATTCGCTCGACGACGGTATCGATCAGATAATGAAAACCAATCGTCTGCTGAACGAAGGATTGAGAGATATCCCGAATCTTCGCGTCCCGGGCAATCACTGCAGTCAGATCGGCTCGTACTATACCAACCATGATTATCACCGCAACAGCGACCTTTATCCGCTATACGGCGCGTATAACACCGGCGCGGCTTTTGACGCAAACAACCGCAGGCGCGGATACTGTTACCGCGACTTTGATGACAGAAAGCTCAGGGTTATCTGCCTGAATACCTCCGACCTCGAAGTTCAGACTCCCGATGTTCTTGAAAACCATGAGATCAGCGCGGCGCAGCTCAGATGGCTCATATCCGCGCTTGACGTCAGCACAAAGACGAACCCGACCGCCTGGCAGATACTGATACTCGGTCACGCCCCTCTGGACTGGTGTGAAAAAACGATCCCCGCGGTCGTTATCCTCAACGCATACCAGACCGGCGCTTCAGGCTCGGTCACAAAAGGCGGCGAGACCGTTACGTTCGATTTTACCGGTTCTGCAAGAGGCAGTATCATCGCACAGATCCACGGCCACACCCATGATTATGAGGTCGCTTATCTGCACCGTCCCAGTACAGGCGACAGTTCCGTCGCCACGGGTATCAAGCGCATCGCTGTCCCCAATGCGTGCTTCAGCCGGAACAATCAGTACGGCAACGGCGAATACAGCTATCTGGATGTCGTCTTCGGCGACAGCGTCACATATGATAAAACCGCCGGCACAGCTCAGGATACGGCTTTCACGGTCGTGACCGTCGATCTCAACGCGCATATGATCTACGCCGACCGCTACGGCGCAGGGATCGACAGAACGATCAGTTACTGAACCGAAAAAATTGGATATCCGCTTTACTTTTGATTTTATGATATGATATAATCAAAATAACTATTCTGAAGCAAGGAGAGACCATATGAAAAAGCTGCTTTCTTTTTCGACAGTTATTTTGATAATACTGTTTTCGGTGTTTCCCTGCTCTTCATTTGAGGCTGAGGATATACAGCCTGTCGGCGACTCCGACGCATACCTGGTCGGAGACGCCAACGCCAACGGTGAAATAGAGATAATCGACGTAACTGTCATATCCCGGTATATCGCAGGATTCAGTGTAAGTGTTATCGATCTGGATGCAGCTGACAGCGATACCGACGGATCGTTATCTATCATCGACGCAACGATCATCCAGCGATATCTGGCTGAGATAGACGCGTACGCTACTTACTATGTAGGCGTATACAATTATGTGGTCGATGAAGGCAAGCGCGTGGCGGAAAAGGTATCACAGCGGAAGAACGCCGACACCGTTTCGTTCATCGCGTTTTCCGACGCGCATTATCATGCGGATACCAAAGAGATCATAGACGGTATCACTCACGCGGGACAGGGTATGGATATCATCATATCATCGGCGGATATCGATTTTGCCGCGGTCCTCGGCGACAACGGCTGGCAGGACAGCAGTACCTCGCTTGACGAGGGGCTCAGGCAGATACAGGCAACCAACGATCTTATCGCCAGCGGTATGGAAAAGACCGCTAACCTTCGTGTCCCCGGCAACCATTGCAGTCAGATCGGAGCGTACTATACGAACCGGGACTATCACCGCAACGCGGATCTGTACCCGTATTACGGCGCGTATAACACACAAGCTGTCTTTGACGAAGAAAACCGCAGACGCGGATACTGTTATCAGGATTTCAGCGAGCACAAGCTGAGGGTGATCTGTCTGAACACCTCCGATCTTGAGGATATCAAGCCGGCGAATCTGGAGTCGCATGATATCAGCGCCGAGCAGCTTAAGTGGTTCTGCTCCGCTCTGGATATGAGCAAAAAGGCGGACGCCGCAAAATGGCAGATACTGATACTGTCGCACGCGCCTCTTGACTGGAGTGATAACACGATGCCCGCTTCCGTTATACTGAACGCTTATGCATCCGGTTCGCAGGGCAGCGTTACAAAGAACGATACCGAGATCCGATATGATTTCAGCAGATCAAGGAGAGCTGCGGTCATCGGTCAGGTACACGGTCACATCCACGATTATAAGGTCGATAACCTTAGATACATCGACAACGACGGTCAGACCAGAATCGGCGGCATTTCGCGTATCGCGGTTCCGAACGCCTGCAACGGCCGCGACAACGAGTACAAATACGCTCCGCATGAGTATCTCGATATAGATTTTGCAGACGAGGTTTCTTATCACAAAACCGTCGGGACAGGGAAAGATACATCCTTCACCGTCTTTACTGTCGACCTTGCCGCCCGCAAGGTATACGCCGACTGTTACGGCGCCGGCATCGATCGGGTCATATCATACTGATATCCAAAACAAACTTTATAAACAAAAATTAACTGCCCGATCTGTATCGGGCAGTTTCTGTTATCTTTGTATCATTGTTTTGTTTGGAAATCATAATCCTTTTTCAGATTCGTGATGATGATATTGACGTCCTCCTGCATTCCGCTGAATATCACAGCCTGGGAATCATCGCATTTCGACTCGTCGATATCATACGCGATCATGCTGATGGTATGAGGCTCGTCGCCGTTGAGCGTACCTAGCTTGATGCCGGTATCGGAGTCAAAAACAAGGTCGAACAGCGGGAAGCTCTTGTCATCCACAGTACCGACAAAGCTCAGAGTATAGTTGCCGTCGTTCTTTTCCGTGACCTTCACAGCGTCCTCCCACTGCGCGGGATACTTAAGGGTACAGTACGGGGTTTTGATATCGTAAGTCTGTATCTTCAGCATAGAGTCTTCGCCGTTCACCTCCGGCTTTTCATAGACGGTCGCGGAATCGGCAGTCGCGATATCATTCGTTCCTTTCGAGCAAGCCGCGAGGAGCGAGCACAATACTAACAGACACAGAACTAAAGCTGTAATTTTCTTCATAGTGATCCTTTTCTCTTTCTTCGGAGATTATTCCGATATTTTATTTGGTTGAACTGTATGTGATCCCCGGTCTACCGAGGTTTTTTTCGATTGAATATAAAAGCAGATGATGATGTCCGACGTCAGACAGGCTTTTTGATGAACTCCAAAAGCAGCTTGGGGTCAAGTCCCTTCAGCATGAGCCTGTTGTTGTATCGTATCGGACGAATTATCATGTTGACGATGACGTTTGTAAAGAACTGGGTCGCCAAAGACGCGACCGCAGCTCCCGCGGCGCCGATCAACGGTATCAGGATAATGTTAAGCGCGACGTTCATCAACGCGCCCGACAAATTGATGATCCATAAATACTTTTGTTTTTGCTCCGCTAAGATCCAGATGTTGCGTATCATACCGTAATACGAGAAGGTGACATACCACACCGTTATCCGCAGCAGCGGGATCGACGGAGCGTAATCCGCGCCGTAAAGGATAGTGACTATCGGGCCGGCAAGCACGGTGAACGCTATGCTCTGAGCCAACGACATATAAGTGATGACCGAATACAGCAGCGAGATGTTTCTTTCGTAATGCTCAGAATTTTCTTTTTTATTTTCCAATATCGTCGGACGAACCGAATCGATCACCGCCATGAATATGAACGCCGTCATGCTTGTAGTTGTAACGGCGACAGAGTAATAGCCGGTCTCCGCCTCGTTGAGCATCAGCTTTAGCATGATCTTGTCGGTCTGCTGAAATATCGTAGTCATCATCGTAGAAACGATGTAATACTTACTTTTATTCAGCATCGAACGGGCTAGCTCAACAGAGAAAGAAAGCTTTTGACCGCCCTCCTTCTTGTAAAAGATCATCAGACAAACGCCGATAAGGGCATAGTCGACGATGTATGCAACGGTGAACCAGTATACGTTCTTGTTTGTCGCAAGGAGATACACGCGCAGCAGCGATACTACCGCGTACGCGGCGAGGATAGCGATGGACGAATACTTGGACAGCAGCTTTGCCTGGAACCAGTATTCTGTCATCTCTATAGCCTGGAAGATCAGGCACAGGCTGTACAGGAAACACACGGTGATGGTTATTTTCTCACCGCGGTTGGCTATCATCGCGAACGAGGTCACACCGATTATGCACACTACAGCCGAGCACAGGCTGAGCCCCAGCGAAGTACCGAGGATCTTGCCCTCCTCCTCAGGCCGGTTGACGAACTCGTGCACCATTATCGAGCGCAGTCCCAACTGCATTATCGGCAGCACGAACGCCGTCAGAGAAGCGGCGTAATTGATCAGTCCGAAGTTTGACGGGCCGAGGAATCTTGCCGTCAGGGTACCTATCAAAAGGCTGACCAGCGACTGAACTATCTTACACGCAATGATCCATGACGCATTTTTCAGGATTCTGTTATTTTTAAACTTCATAAGATGGTTATTTGACCGCAGCCCCCGCAAAAAGCGGGAACTGCGGTCATATTAAATTATACTAAACCAATTAGTTTTTGGCGGAAGATCACTCGACCGGATCGTTCAACTTGCCGTCAGCGTCGAAGTGATGTGTGGTCATATCGGGAACATAGCCGTTGCCTGTCCAGACAAGGTAGTCGCCTACCGCGAGCTGACCGCCGGAGCGGACATAGTACAGAGCGCCGTCATATTCAACGATGTGAGCATTTATCAGCTTCTCGCCGTCGATATAGAGATACAGGGAGCCGTTCTCCTCATAAACGCCGTTCTTGGGCTCTACAACGGGAGGCTCGGGATCGTTCATCTTGCCGTCCGCGTCGAAGTGATGGGTCGTCTTGTCGGGTACATAGCCGTTGCCTTCCCATACGAGGTAATCGCCGACTGCCAGAGCGCCGGAGGAACGTACATAGTACAGGTCGCCGTTATACTCTA